>Ga0265798_10000229_pt1 | contig 101685 bp, 115 predicted proteins | sample P3T30metagenome_FD_192430 | JGI IMG/M metagenome (GOLD analysis project Ga0265798, IMG submission 192430) | Plant litter microbial communities from East Loma Ridge, Irvine, California - P3 T30 | ecosystem: Environmental > Terrestrial > Plant litter > Unclassified | place: USA: California... | reverse complement strand
GCAACATTGTGTCGCCCATTTTAACAACAACAGCTCCGTCAGCTTGTTTAGCTAACTTTCCTGTTTCAATTTCGATTGTTCTTCCATCGCCCAGATCGAACGATTTTGTTATTACATTCATTTAAAAAGTGTTATGGTGTGTTTCCTCTTTAATGTCACACCGGATTTATGTATGGTATTATAATTTCAAATTAAAAAAGCCATTCCTGAAGAATGGCTTTTCTTGATATGATTACTCTTACTTAATGATATCTCTCAGCCCTAAAGCTTTGATAATAGCACGATAGCGAGCAATATCTTTCTTAAACAGATAAGCCAAAATTCCGCGGCGTTTACCTACTAATTTCTGCAATGATAACTGCGTAGAAAAATCCTTACGGTTTTTCTTTAAGTGTTCTGTCAAATGCGCAATACGGTAAGTGAATAATGCTACTTGACCTTCAGCAGAACCAGTGTTGGTTGCTACTTCGCCGTGTTGTTTAAAGATGTCGGCTTTTACTTCTTTACTTAAATACATTCTTGAATGTTACTAAAGTGTTTATTTTTTAATTAATTAGCGACAAAGATACGTATGTTTTATTTATTAACAAGTACAACAGCTGGTATAAATCTACATAATTGGCATTATATTAATATGTATTCTACTTTTGCAGTCTTACATACCTACAATGGAAAAAACGGAATACAGCATCTTCGAAACACAGCTTACAGTTAGACCAGATGATATCGACATGTTTCAGCATGTTCACAACAGCAAATACTTCGACTATGTACTTGCAGCAAGGTACGAACAAATGGAGAAGTTCTACAAAATGCCTATGGAAGATTTCCTGAAAAGCGGCTATGGTTGGGTCGTGCGTACAGCAATGGTTGACTTCAAACGGCCCCTGCTGCTGGGCGATGTACTTAAAATCAGAACAGGAATCCTCACCATCAACGAAAAAGGCTGCAGGGTACAATTCGAGATTGAGGCCGTCCGGACAGGCAAGATTGCTTCTGATGGCTATTTCGATTACGTATTAATCGATACCAACACGGGCAGAGGATGTAAAGTAAGCGCCGATATGATTAAAGCCTACAGCATCTAAAAGCCACCATCCCATGATTTGTTAAATCCCTCAATTATGAAATATTTAATTAAATCTCTTGTAGCAGCGGCAGTGGTCTCGGCTACCTTAACAGGCACAAAGAGCATTGCTCAAACCTCAGGGCAAATCTTAAACTATGAAAATGAGCCGAAGAACATCGTTAAGCTCAACGCCGCTGCACTCCTGCTGAAGAACTTCTCCTTCCAGTATGAACGTTCAATAAGCAAGAAAACTTCAATATCGCTTGGCTTTAGGGCAACGCCGAAGTCAGGGTTACCCTTCAAATCAACTATCGAATCCCTTATTGATGACGATGACACCTGGCGCAACGTTCGCAATCTCGAAAGCGGCAGCTTTGCCATCACGCCAGAGTTCCGGTATTACCTGGGTAAACAACCACTCAGCGGCTTCTATCTCGCACCTTTTGTACGGTACAGCCACTATACTGCTGAGATGCCTTTTATATACGACATCACTGACCCAACAACCAACACCGTAGTTGCTCAGGACGTTATGCCACTTACAGGAAGCATGAATACCTATACCGCCGGTATCATGATCGGCTCGCAATGGCAGCTCTCGAAAAAGTTCTATTTTGACTGGTGGATCCTTGGTCCAAACTTCGGGGCTTCCAAAGGGAAGATCGATGGTACTAAAAACCTCAGTACGTTTGAACAGGAGGATCTACGTGAACAGCTGGCCGATTTAGATATTCCGCTTACCGACTACAAATATGAAGTAACGGACACCGGCGCTAAGCTAGATTTTGATGGCGGCTGGGCTGGCGTACGTGCCGGTTTATGTATTGGGTTCAGGTTTTAACTGAACCCAAATTTCCTATCCTATGGTTTCGCGAACCAGCTTTGTATAAAAATCATTCAGTTTCATACCCATGGCAGCCACCTGCTGTGGGATGAAGCTTGTCGCAGTTTGCCCTGGGATGGTGTTCACCTCAATAAAGTAGAAGTCCTCTTCAGCACCAGACAAGATGAAGTCTATCCTAACTACGCCTCGGCAGTTCAGCACCAGATAGACATGCTTCACGATTTCCGCTACGCGATCGCGGGTACCAGTACTCAGATTTGCTGGCGTCGTTTCCTTTGCCATGCCTGGGGTGTACTTGGCTTCGAAGTCGAAGAACTCCTTCCCTGTTTCCACTTCGGTGATCGGTAGTACCGTAATCTTCCCGTCCAGCTTCACCACACCAACAGAAAACTCGCGACCAGAAATAAACTCTTCAATAAGCACCTGACTGTCTTCTTTAAAAGCCTTATCAATAGCATCCTTAAGATCAAACGGGTGTGTAACCTTGCTCATCCCGATGCTACTGCCGCCATTATTCGGCTTGATAAACAAAGGTAGCTTCAAGGTAGATTTTATCGTATCTAAACTATAAGGTGTATGATTAAACAACTGGACAGATTTCGCAACGTTTAGTTGATCAATGTTCTGAACGATGGCTTTGGTGTAGCCCTTGTTCATGGAAATTGCCGAAGTCAGCGCATCACAGGTGGTATATGGAATATCCAACATATCAAAATAGCCCTGCAGCTTACCGTCCTCACCTGGAGATCCATGGATGGCGATGTAAACGCCGTCGAACATCACCCTGCGACCTTTAACCATGATTGAAAAATCATTACGATCCACTTCAATCTTTACAGAATCCGCAGGCTCATAAAACCATCCTTGCTGGGTAAGCATGATCTTGTAGACATCAAATTTGTCTGCATCCAGGTGATGCGCAATCGTTGCTGCACTCTTTACGGACACTACCCATTCACCGGTAGTACCTCCGGTAAGCAATGCTATGGTTTTTTTCATGGCCAAATATAAATAAGTACCCCTGAATGATTTTAATTCCTATAAAATATTTTTTTAGTCTATTTTTGACCAGTTTCCATGTACATCTACAAACAGAAATGAGCAAATTCATAGCCTATCTTAAAACCAAATCTTTCCGAAATAACCTTCTTGCAGCAGTCGTAACCGTAGCGGTGCTGCTGTCCATTGCTTTCTTCAGTTTACGGTATTACACTAAACATGGTCAAGGCTTAAGCGTACCTGCACTTAAAGGACTGTCTTTTACACAGGCGGTAACCAAGCTCGAAGCTGCTGGTTTAAGGTATGAAGTAGACTCTGTTTACATCATGGACAAGCCACCGGGGATCGTTATTGACCAGGATCCGGACGCAGAGACTTTCGTTAAAGACAACAGAACCATTTACCTGACGATTAATAAAGGCTCTGCGCCAGATGTGAAGTTCCCAGATATCGAGTTCAAGTCCATCCGTGAGGTTCAGCCACTACTAGAAGGTTATGGTCTGAAAATTGGTGACACCACGTATAAGGCAGACGTTAGTCGCGATGTTGTATTAAGTGCCTCATTTGGCGGACAGGAGATTAAGGCCGGACAAACCCTTCCAAAGGGCTCCAGAATTGACCTCGTATTAGGTGATGGCCGCGGAAACGAAGATGTGGAGATTCCAACACTGCTGGGCTTAACCATAGACGAGGCACGTTTTGCACTTAGAGGTTCTATGCTGGCCTTGGGTACGGTAACGTATGAAGGCGCAGTAACGGATACCGCAAATGCAGTAATCATAATGCAAACTCCAGTCGTGACAGATTCGGTAAGTAAAGTAAAAATCGGAACGCCGGTAAACATTGTTTTATCTAACCAATCGTTCTAGAGACCATTTTCAAGTATGCAAAACGAAAAGAAAACCCTTTCTACCAAGAAAATCATCATAGCAGTCGTGCTCCTCATTGCCATTGTAGGCGCTGTAGTGGGACTGCAGTTTTACAAGACCTACTTCGCAGGAAACGTTACCGACAACGAGAAGTTCTTGTATGTGCGTACCGGTGCTGGAATGGAAGAACTGCTAAAGGAAGTTGAGCAAAAGAAGATCTTAAATGACGTCGGTGCTTTCCAGAAAGCGGCATTAAAGATGGAACTCTATACCAAGTTGAAGCCAGGAAAGTATAGCCTGAAAAAAGGCATGAACAACCGAAGCCTGATCAACATGATTAAGGCCGGCAATCAGGAACCGGTGAAGCTGAAGTTCCAGGGCTTACGTAAAAAGGAGAACTTTGCAGGATACCTTTCCAGACAACTGGAGCCGGACTCGCTTACTTTCATTACCTATCTGGATTCCACAAGTGTGTTCGAAAAGTATGGCTTCAATAAAGAGAACTTCTACACCATGTTTATTCCAAATACCTACGAAATGTACTGGAATACCGCTGCACCAGATTTCCTGGAAAGAATGCACCAGGAGTACAGCAAGTTCTGGTCGCAGGCACGCAAAGACAAAGCCACTGCATTAAAACTTACGCCTATTCAGGTGACCATTTTGGCGTCCATCGTTGATGGTGAAGCTTTATACGATAAAGAAATGCCAACCATTGCCGGATTATACTTAAACCGTTTATCTAAAGGCATTAAGTTGCAGGCAGACCCAACTGTCATCTATGCCAATGGCGATTTTACAGTAAACCGTGTAACAGGACCATTATTGCGTGTAGAGTCACCATACAACACCTATAAATACAGCGGCCTGCCTCCGGGTCCAATCATGATGCCGAGCATCGCTGCAATTGATGCAGTATTAAACAAGGAGAACCATGATTACATTTTCATGTGCGCCAAGGAGGATTTCTCCGGTTACCACAACTTTGCAAAGACCCGTGCAGAACATGAGGTAAATGCAAACAAATACAGGGCAGCACTAAACGCAAGAAAGATTTTCAGATAAGCAATGTACACACACAGCACAAAAATAAGAGTCAGATACAGTGAAACCGATCAAATGGGCTATGTCTACAATGGTAACTACGCACAATATTATGAAATTGGACGTGTGGAGATGCTTAGAAGTCTGGGCATGACTTACCAGGAAATGGAAAATGATGGCGTTATGATGCCCTTATTGGAGCTGAACAGCAAGTTTATCAAGCCAGCGTTCTACGATCAGGAGCTCACCATCAAAACGACTGTTGATGAGAAGCCGGGCATCAGAATCAAGTTTATCTATGAGATTTTCAATGAAGCGGAGGAGCTCATCAATATCGGAAAAACCACACTTGTGTTTTTTGATATGGAGAAGAAAAAGCCATGTTTACCTCCACCCGCTTTCGTAGAGCGAATGATCAAGTTTTTTTAGCAATTTGTATAGATGGAATGGGTACATAAGCAACTCTTACGAATACGTATCTATCATCTGTTTATAGAATGGACGAAGGTATACGTATTACCAGGTTTTAGTCCGCTTCCGGTATACACCATTGCTGCTTTTTTCATCAAAGAGATCTCTAAAGATTCGCTGATTGATCGCGCATCTTCCCTCGCCTATAATTTCATGCTGGCGATATTCCCGGCAATCATTTTCCTGTTCACCCTGATTCCCTTTTTGCCTGATGGCTTTCAAAATCAGCTGATGTCGCTCATTGCGCTGATCTTACCAACTAAAGCTTTCGAAGCGTTTCAGAGCACAATAGAAGAGATCGTAAAGATTCAGAACGGTAAATTATTGTCCCTGGGTTTTGTATTATCGCTGATTTTTGCAACAAACGGTGTGCATTACCTGATGGTTGCTTTCAACAAGTCTTCCTTGATCATAGAAACGCGTTCCTGGCTCAAGCAGCGCATCATCGCCATTGTGCTTACGCTGATTATTGCTTTCTCCGTAATTATCTGCATTGGCGCAATGACGGTGGGTGAGATTGCGCTGACCTACATCAAAACAGAACTTCACATTAAAGGAAACCTGACTTATTATGCCATACAACTCACACGATGGGCATTGCTGGGCATCCTGTATTTCGTAACCATATCCATCCTTTATCGCTATGGTCCTGCCAATGCGAAAAAGTGGAAGTTCTTCAGCCCCGGTTCATTCCTTGCAACCATTCTTGCTTTCCTCACCATATGGGGATTTTCCTTTTACATCAACCAATTTGGTTCATACAATAAAATCTACGGTTCCATCGGAACCTTATTGGTAATTATGATCTGGTTGTACCTGAATTCTTTGATCCTCCTGCTGGGTTTTGAGCTAAACGCGAGTATAGATCTTACAAAAAGAAGCGTAAAAATCATCAAACCAAACTTCAACACGTTCAAAAAACACGTTGAAATCGAGAATAAACTACATAAATAAAATTTATTCCTCCTCATTCTAAGTGCCTTAGCGGCATTTCCAAAAAAAAAGCATGCCCCTATTTGCAGTTCCGGCCGGAGTTTGTACTTTTGTCGCGGAGAGTTGGCAGAGTGGTCGATTGCGGCAGTCTTGAAAACTGTTGACTGTTACAGGTCCGCGGGTTCGAATCCCCCACTCTCCGCAGAACCCGTCCTAGAGATATCTAGGGCGGGTTTTTTGGTTTCAGGGAAAAAACGGGAAAAAAACAGGAAAAACACTTTTATGCTTAAAAAGTACAAATGGGCTAAAGGATATCGAGGTAAAACCGGAGATCCGAACGAAGAATGGTATGCTTATTATTCGTTCATGAATCCCGGTACTGGTAAGTTTAAATTCATCAAGGTCAAAGAGGGTGTAAACTACATTCATACCTTAAAGGAGAAAGAAGCTTATCTGAACGAGTTGATAGATGAGATTAATAAATCCCTCAAAGCAGGTTACAATCCCTTTGAAGCCCATGTGGTCACGGAAAAGAAGATCCATGAAGTGAAAGCGCAAATACAGCTTGAAGAGAACCCGAAATCTCCTACCCTGCTGAATGCTTTCAAAGAGTTTCTTGCGAACAAGGCTGAGAAGAACCTTGCAGGTGATACGATGAATGCTTACCGATCATACATCGGAAAGTTTGAGAACTACCTGTTTGAATGCAAGCTTGCAGACATCAGGCTGGATAACCTGGATACGAAGTTTATCAAGGACATGCTTACCTGGTTGCAGGAGCTCCACAAGTGGAACGGCACCACCTACAACAATCACCTCAACTTCTGGGTAACGCTTCTGAACTGGTTTGCTAAGAACCCGCGCAAATGGGTGACGCGTGATAGCTTCTATATCGGCAATGATGAGCAGCTGGAGCAGAAGGTGACCAAGCCTATGAAGAATCAGTACTTTGGCGACACGGTTGCTGAAAAAGTAAAGCAGAAGATGGAGAAATATCCTAAGCTGCTTTTCTTCTCTAAGTTTATTTACTTCAGTTGCATGCGACCTGATGAGATCCGACATTTGAAGATCGAGAACGTCGATATTACTGGCCGGTACATAAAGATTGTAGGGAAGACAAAAAGCAGAACCGTACCTATATGTGATGAGCTTGCAGAAATGCTTGCAGGGCTGCAGCTTGATAAGTATCCATCAAATTACTACGTGATCGGGTACCAGGGTGATGTAAGTTCAAAAATGCACAGTGAAAATTACTTCACTAGGGTATTTAGAGAAGATATTAGGACTCCACTAGGTTTGTCTGATGACTTTACGCTCTACGGGCTAAAACATACGCGAGTTGCCCATCTGCTCAATGCTGGGTATTCAGATGCTGAAATCATGAACCTTACCGGCCACCGGGATACGGCAAGCTATGACAAGTATAAACGTGATCTTGTGAACCACATGGATACACGATTGAGGGGGAAAACTATAGGATGGTAAGTGCTCAAAATAGATCACTTTAATCATACAGTCCACTCAAATTTATTATCAATTTGAGTGCATAATAGAGCTTGCATACCAAAGAAGCAGATCAATACCATATCGCTACGGAAAATTGTGAGTTGCTTGATTGTTTTGTATACATCATCTCGTATATTTCGAAAAATTACTAATTAATGCTCAACGCGATAAACCGATTTGGTCTTTCAAGAAGAATCCCGTCCGAAACAAAAAGGCAAGTCCGGCAAAATAGCGGCTTCGGCTGTGTATTATGTGGATTAGGTATATACGAATATGAACACGTGCAGCCACTGTGGGTTGATGCTGAAGTTCACGATCCCGCCAATATAACACTTTTGTGCTCTCAATGCCATTCTAAGAAAACTAGAGGCATGTTGTCTATTACAACAATTAGGCGGGCTATGGAACTTCCAAAGTGCAAGCAGGCTGGATACTCAAGTGAGTATTTCGACTTTGAGGGAACACCCCCGTTTATTGACTTTGGTGGCATTAAAATGGAGGAAGTGAAAATTCCTATAATGATTAAAGATGAAGCGCTATTCACTATTGAACCACCTGAGGAGCCTGGAACTCAATTTTTATTAAGTGGACAGTTTTACGATTCCATTGGGGGAAAATCTCTCTTTATCATTAAAAATGAATGGAAAGCTTTCAATAGCAACTGGGACGTCGAAGTGACTGGACCACTTATTACAATTAGAGAACGAGCTAGTAGAATATGTTTGGCTTTGCGAGCAGTTCCACCTCATGGCATCATAGTAGAGAGGCTCCAAATGTACTACCAAGGTTGGAATTTAAGTGGGACTAAAGATACCTTTACCGCAAATGGAATATCCTTTTCTGGGAGCACAATTAGAAATGGACATATTGGTTTTAGCTTGGGTTAGTTTTTTTGAGCTTCCATTTGCTCAGAAACGGATCAGATGAGTTTTTAGAATCGAAAACGTTCGAAGATGTCTTTTCAACATCAGTATAACACCACAGATATGTTCCATCATCATAATTTAATAGGATCTCTCTTACTACAATTCCTTGAGCAATGTTTCCTAGTCCATTTCTATGTTTTTCGATGACCCTGTCACCTACTTTAAATTTGTGCTTGTCGGCAAATAACATCCTTCTCTAAAATCTAAGAATATCGTAACTAGCATTAACACTCGGCTTCCACTTCGGGTTATTCGGGAATTTACTATATCTACCCTGAAAGCTAAACCTGCCAACATCAAAGCGCACGGCAGGTCCATAACCGATTTCTCCGGTGTCGAAATTGTAGGAGGTATTCGCCTGAACTCGTAGGCCGAATGTTGGTTGCTTCTGCTCGACTTCAACGAATTCAGCACCATTGATCTTGAAGTTCTTTGAATTCGGTCTTACAGCAAGTATGCTCTTTTTGGATCCAAGGAACCAGTCACGCTTCCAGTACTGAGTTGCAGTGATCCCGACATTAGCAGTAAAGTCTGCTGTCGCGATAGTGTCAGCCTCAATGCCCGATGGTGGAGTAAAGCGAAGATCAAGTCCATTACCGGAATAAGTATAGAATGGACGATTTGCAGCATTGAGTTGCTTTTTCAGCTGTAAATTCTCCATGGCAAGGGTTCCATTAACAGACATAATCTGTTTCAGCTGCTTGGTTCGTATATCAAGAGCCATTGCTGTGGTGTCTATGATCTTGGCGCCGGCAGAAGCAGCCTTTTTCGGCCCGACCTTATTTCCAGTGATATTATGCAGAACGGTTTCTATGCCGTCTTCGTCAACTTTCCGTGCGATCTCCTTGGCTTCAGTCTGAATCTTTTGAGAGACTTCCTGCTTCTCCTTTTTATAGCTATTCTTTTCTTTCTCGGATTGAATTAACTTATATCCAAGAAATGCTACTGCAGCAATTAAGCAGATTTCTACAATGGTCCTGATGATGCTCTTCATGTTATTGTTCTTTTAAGATTTTTCGCGCCTTGGGTACAACCTTTTGTAATGCGCTGTCTAACTCCTTTTTATCTTGTTCTTGTTGTTGAATAATCCCGTTTTTCACAAGCAAAGCCGTCGTTAACACGTCTTTCTCCATTTGTATCCTGGCATTGTCCCTTTCAAGTCTTTCTACCCTGGCATCACATGCATCGTTTCGCTCGTCACTTGCAACTCCGTACTTATGCACGAAAAAGGACATAATCGCTACAGCAACCATCATCATATAAACTGGTGGTGACTTGAGTATTTGCTCGAAGGTCACCTTTGGGTTTAAACTTTCCATTCTATGCTGCATTTTCAATATATGGTTCTAACCTGCTTAGCCATGATCTAAGGAACTGCGCCTGATCACCGACAGCCCAGGACCTGTAAGCTGCTTCACGAGCAGCATTGTATTTATTATAGATAGTCTTCGCGTTGGCCTTGTTGGCAAGGGCAATCACAACAGGATCCATAATACCGTCCTTCTTAACTCCGAAGATTTGCTCAAGAAACTGTACCGCACGGCCTTTACCTGAGTTTACACCGAAATCATATATGGTGTTGGCTAACTGCTGATCACGTATCTGATCAAGCTTGTTTGCTAGCCAAAACTCTACTCGGTAAAAATCGGATATCATCTGGGTAACACCTTCAGATGGAACCTTCGCTGAACTGTTTATCCATTTGGCTAATGTGAAACGCTTCTTTAATGCAGGGCTTAGCTTTGGATATTCGGCTTTATATGCGTCGATCTTCTTCCATCCCTCCCATTTAGGCCAAAACTTTCGAGCGATGCCGGCGAAGGTTTCACCGCCTCGATCAGCAGGGTTGTTCGCATATCCGCCTTCATTTATTCCCGTTAAAATCTCTGCAATCTTAAAATTTGCCATACACCTAATCTTGATGTACAAATTTACCGCCCAGCTGAAGGGCACTGGATTTTAATCCTTTACGAATCCGAAAACGTAAGGCATTAAAAAAGAGACAAGTGCTAATTGTCTCTTTCCGTTGTTCATTTAAGCTCGTTTCTCTACTTCACCTGCAGTATCGCGTCAAGTACAAGTCCACCATCGTATTGCTTATTAAAAATCACCGGTGCATACGCTGCCGGATCTTTCTTGTAATTTAGGAAATTACCTTCATGGATATGCGACCAAACGGTGATGCCGTATTGGAGGGGTGCTGGTAGTGTACGGAAACCTGATGCAATCTCCTTGAACTTCGCGGCCCGGTCTGCTTCAGGTACCGTAACCTTAGCTTTAATGTCGAGTTCTGAAATATGAACAAGCAGGTTTTGCTTAGCCATTTCATCAAGACGCTTTTTAAAGTCCTTATAGCTCATACCCATGCCAGTATGCATCTGAGAGCTAATCCCATCAACCAGGCCCTTCTTTCTAAGATCACCAGCATACTTGATTACAACCGTTGCCTTATGGCTTAGCGTTTCAAAGTCGTAGTCGCTTATGAAGATTTTAACTTCAGTATCAACCTCCTTCACCCACTTTGCAATCTGCTCAGGGTAATTTTCACCCATGTGGGTTAAAGCGTAGCAAGGCCTAAGCTTTCCGTTGTTCTCGTATGCTTCATTGATAATGTCTATGCCGGTAATGTCACCCTTGAAGGTGCGGACGTAGGTCTGTACGGTATTCTTGAGTAGAGCGATGTACTTGTTTCTGTCCTTCGCTGCTTCATGCCGGAGTTCGGGTTGGTTCTTTTCTTGCGAAGGCCAGATGAAGCAGGCGTGTGCATGAACACGTAAGTTCTTTGCTTTGGCAATCTTTACAAGTGCTTTGCCTTCCTTAAAATCAAATACACCCTCTTTCTTTTGCACCTTACCAGCCTTCATTCCGTTCTCGGCTGTTACAGACCTGAAGTGCTTGTACGTCTCATCAATGACCTTTTGCTTGTTCAGGTCACTTTCCTTGAACGCTACACCCCAGGTGATCGGAGAATCTTTTAAGGTTTTAGCTACTGGAGGTTGTGGCTTAGGATCAGGCTTTGGTGCTGGAACGACTACAGGATCCGGTTTGGTTTCTACAGGCTTAGGTATTTCAACCGGCTTAGGTACTTCCACTGGTACCGGCGTAGGTTTAACCTCAATCACCGGTTCAGGCTTTACGGGTTCTTGCTTTGGCGGCTCCGGTATCTCTCCGACATTGGTGTCGGGAACATCAGGTGCAGGCACTTCAACTTCTTTTGGTGGATCAGGCGAAGGCTCAACCATGATCGGCGGCTCCGGTTCTGGCATCGGCTGCACGTAGACAGGTGGTTCGAGAATAGTAGCCGTATCAATCGGCTGGGTACTGGAATTGTTGCCAGATGGCGTGCACTGGCTGAAGCTGACAGCAAGCATCAGTGCTAAAATGTAATTACATAGGTTTTTCATATTGTGTTGACTAAAGTTCTAATTCCGTTCCTATTTCCATGTTCATCAGCGCCTGGTGAGCAAGCCTTTTCTTGTATATGCCATTCTCCAGGTACCATATAGACGTGTAGTCGGTCATGGTCGGAATGTTCTCGAAGTTGGAGTTGTCATCAAGCGACCAGACAGTCACCGCAAGTAGTTTGCCCTGAGGCATGATCTCCCATGGTGCTTTATGAACCTGCACAAAGAAGTTTGCTTGTGCCGCCTCCAATTCTGGTGTCATAAATGGATAAGGACCTAAAGACACGCCATCCGTTCCCCTTCTGCATCTAACATCGAGTTCAGAGATGTGCAGCATCATGCCGGAATCGGCAATCAGTTGAATTCGGCTTCTAAACTCATTCAGACTTGTAGGTGTCTCAGTCATCATGCGCAACACACTGTGCATCTGTGAGCCGATACCATCTAAAGTGTAGCCACGAGAAGCTATCCTGTCACGAAGCGCGATTACCCCTTGAACCTTACTAGTGCTATATTCAAAGTCGAAGTCATTAAGCAGCCTCGGTATATTTGGCGCCCACTTCTGGCACTCGTCAATAACAATGTCGATGTACTGCTCACCAAATAGGCGCTTAAGCATGCTGTCCTTGACGTTCCCTCCGCCAGTTAGACATTCGTTTACGATATCGATAGAAACCACCATGCCGGCATAAGTACCAACCATTACGTGTTGAAGTACAGTCTTGATGTGAAGTCTGATTTCTGCTTCAACCTCTACTGCAGCATTTGGTAGTGATTCCATGTCAAGGAACCATTGGATCGTTTTATCATCGCCGCCTGGAAGCAGGTAATGCAAGTGGACTTTCAGGCCGTTTGCTTTTGCCCAGTTGAAATTATCATTAAGCTCGTTGAAGTTGAACGTTGCCCGATTCGGCCTGATCTTGCCAAACTTACAGCCGTTTTCAGGAGTCATCTGATCAAACTCAGTTTTTACAATGCCGCCGTATTGGGTGTCGTTAAGCAGGGCGTCTTTAAATGCCACACCCACGTTGTAGGGGAACTTCGCTTTTAGCGTGGTTGGATTTGTAGGAGTTGGATCAGTTGGCTCAAGTATTACGCCACCGCCACCACCTCCGGAGTTACCATTATCACCAGCATCAGCGATCACGTTCGGGTTATACATGCGCTCAACTTCTGTCTGCACTTCATCAGCAACCACGTAGTTGATGCCTCCAATGGTCTGAATCTTAAACTGTGCAGACATCCTGAGCCCAGATGTTTTGTTGATCAAGGATTCATAAATAAGACCGTTGTACACGTTATCCCTGATGTAGCCTCGACCTGTTGTAAGGTCAAGCTTTCGCTGCATATGTATTATACCATTATTATCCGTTGAGAATATACCAGCCCGGCCGATGGCGGTTGTAGCCTCTCCTGGCGTGCCAAAAGTAGCACCTACGCCGCGCTTAGCATACTTGTAATAAGTTACATCAGCACCGTTTTCCTGTCTGATTTGCGTGCCTAAAAGGTTGGGATCGGGCGTTCCATCTGGGTTGTCCACTGTTTTATCTGTAGACCAGTAAGAGCCCTCCAATGCACTATCGTCATCCAGCAGCATTATGATTTTATCTCTCGCCGTATCCACCATCCTGATATTGTTCGCGGCAGCCGTGATGCGCACCTTGCCTGCGACCAGGTTCTGAACGATCAATCCAATGAATGATGCGTTATTTGCTACGATGTTTCCGCGGATAGTAAGCTGTCCTGCATTGGTCACATCCCAGTCTAGGCCTGTGAGAAGGTCACCAACATTGAACTTATTTTGGCTAAGGTAAAGGAAGGATAATCCGTCAAGCGACTGGATACGGCCGGTAGTAATTCGATCTCCTACAATGAAGGTCATGCCGTTAGTAAGATCATAGCCACGTGATCCTTGTGTCACTGGATAGAAAAGCCCTACATAAAAATGGTAGTAACCTGTTTCTTCTTCAGTCTTGATAGGAGTTTCAGATAATACCCATTCCCCTGTAAGTGCGGTTGTTCTGCATTTGGCAGAAAGGAAGTAAGTTTTAGCAGGGTCAAGTGCCGGAAACTCTACGGCACTCATCTGCCAGACGTAACCTAAACCTTCAATCTGAATTTCGTAGTGTATTAAAGCTCCTTGAGATACCGTCACAAAGTTCGGATCGCCACCTGTGTTTGCATTGATGGAAACGCCATTCAAGCCAAAGTTCTGAGACTTGGCGCCAACAGAAAGCATTAGCGTTTCAATGCTGTTCGGACGTATATTGGTTCCATCAAAGTATCCATCCGGATCAAAGACATTCTGCTGAAGTCTGCGGATATCGAGCATATTCCTGCGAGCCTTTTCCGCATTGACCTTATTGACTACAACTGTTTCTTTCTTAGCATTGCCGATCTCGATGATGTTTTTATCCTCAGATGCATATGGAATGACATCGCTGATCAGCAGCTCCACTGTATAAGGATCAACCAATGAGAATTTAACAGCTGACACCCTGATCTTAACATCAATGCCAAGTGCAGCATCTTTGAGCCTTACACGATCACCGGCATTGATTTTCAGTCCATTGTCCCGCATGAATTTATCAGACACCCGAACTGAATACGGAGGCACGTAAGCCGTGGCTTTCTTAAGCAATTCAATGCCCTTTAATTTGAGTTCAGCTTCAGCGGCTGCTATGTAGGTTTCTGGAACCTTTATCCCTGCAAAGAAGTACTGATCACCAGGTTTGATCTCGAAAGCAGCATTCGGCCGTACATTGCCGGTGGTTTCTGTATTTGGGACCAGAATGATGGTCTTACTGGTATGATTATACTTGTCAATCTCAAAAGATTGCCCAGAGTTTTCACCAGTGAGCATCTCCACTGTAGCCTTTTCCCCTTCAATCTTCTGCCCATTCAGATCAAAGTCAATTGAAGTATCAGTAATGTTTAACCCGTCGGCACTTACAGCAGAGATGGTGCCTACACGTTTCGGGAAAATCTCTTCTATAACAACGGAGGTTTCCCGGATCCGCTTACCGGCTGGAATGTCAAGCTGCAGATATGGAACATCAATTTGCAGGCGCTTCATGCCGCCTCTATAACCAACCGGGATATTCCTGGTTGATCCTTCTACATAAAGACGATTGAAATAAAGCTCGTTGTCGATTTCACCCCGGACAATCTCGTATAATCCTCTTCCTCTACCGTATTCAAAGGTGATGTTGGTGTCTACGCCAGCCTGAGCAGTTAAGTTGAGTGTCTTACCTGTTAACCAGAATTCAAGTCCGAATGCTTCAGCGATTTTTATGATTGCGCCTTTACAGGAGAAGCCCTTTCCATTCTCAAAGAACTGGATCAGCTTAGGTTCGGTTACGTCAATTTGGCCAACGGACCAACCTGTGTAGATGTTATTCAGACAGCCAACCATTATCCCGATGAACACATCAGCGGTGGCGAACAGTTCAAACTCTGAAGATCCTAAGTGCCGGTATGCGCAATAGTGAAGGTCGTAAATGTAGCCTTGGAATTGAAGATTATAAGACAGCTCGTTAATTGCGGACTTGGTAACTGGTGGAAGTGTTTTATTGATGCTGAACCTTTCGCCGCCAAAGATTACATAGTCGCCTTCATCAATATCCAGCGGCCCATCTGAGATAAATCTACTAGATACAATGTGCTCGCCCATGACAACCTGCGAGAAGAAAGTTTCCTCATCGATGTTGACCAACAGGTGCGGCTGCTCGTTGCGGTATATCTGTAAAACTTTCTGCATCACCCCTTTAGATTTAGCTCCAACACCTGATTAGTTGCTAGATTATTCTTCAACGTAAGAGTATTGAAGGCGGTGGAGGTTAACACTACATCTAGGTCGTTAAAAATCTGTTTCAGATAGATTTCTCCATTAGAATTGTTGGTGTTTCTGACGTAAACATAAACCGCACATTTAGCACTAAGCACAGTGTTAACAGTGATAAACCCGGTGTCGGCAAACTGGCCTATATTTATGGGAACTGTTTTAGTTGCGCCCGGCAAAAAGGCTTCATTAAAGAAATACACATTAGAGATTAATGCAGAATTTTGACTATTGTAATTCCGCATAAAGCGTCCCTTAGAATCAGTAAACAAAGAGTTTGCAAGTTGCCCAGTCTTAGGCTGAATTAAGGTTGGTAAAAACGTAATCGGCATATTGTATTCAGGGCTTACGGATGCTTGTCCAACAGTTCCCCGAATATGAAACTCATCGCCTGTACCTCTAAAATCGTTGGGGCCGTACTGAATATTATTCTGGTTACTCTCGTCGAACGTGTATAAATCCAAAGCGTGTTTTGTTCCAATAAAATTGCCCTGAATGGTAATTCCCTCTACGTTCCTCAATGTGACAGCGTGTTCAGCCCCTGCATAAAACAAGTTGCCACCAATGTTAAAACCTCCGCAGTCCTTATAATTGCCCGCCCCAATTTCAATGTAATTAGTGATCTCGGCTTCATTGTAACCCTCAAAGTAGTTACCAGTGATGTTTACACCTCGGCTCTTAGTAAAAACCATTCGGCCACTTTTACCCTCGAAAGAACATCCATTTGAAATGTTACCCCCAATAGTATTATCTATTGTTGACCTAATTCCATTCCCGGCAACAGACACGCTGATTAGGTTGAATGAATTTGTACCACCTTTAAACTGAAATGCCTGGTACACGCTTTGCATTTGAATTCTTTCAATTGATGGCCAGTAGCAATTTGTGAGATCAAGAAATAGCTTTGTTCCGTCAATATAGCCTACGCTAACATTAAGGTGGTGGCAGGAGTTTGCCCTTATAAACGTTTGGGCTGTCACTGTATTATCGCTGGTAAATCCAGATATGTTTACATTGTTGATATTAGCCATATCAAAGACAATTCCGTCTACATCTCTGTCATAAGCCAGTCTGCATAACTCGCCTGTCATTTTAATATTTTTCTTTTTAGGAACAATTGGAACAGTCAATCTATAGCCGGTGCATTTCGGAAATCGAACCTCATCACCGTCTCTCATTGAATTAAACACCTTTTGAATGTCAGCAGAATCGTCTTTAATAAAGTCACCTTTTACGCCCGCTATCTTGACGTTTAAGGTTTCTCTTATAACTGGATTAAACTGAACCCACAAACCATTGGTGGCTTTTATTGTAAGGAATCCGTCATCTACACCGAAAGCATTTATGTTGATGACATAATCTGTTCCACCGCCATCCCCATCTGTGTAATATCCTTTAGTTTCTACTTTGTTGTAGTATCCAAGCCTAAGAAGGATTAAGTTTTTTATAGAAAGAGAACGAAGCTCAAGTATGTTATTCACAGCTAAAGTTCTGGATTTCGTGAGATCCATTGCCCTCACGAAATATTCACTGCTGCCCTTAAAGCGACGGTAAATGTCCCCATCTACTTTCGCAGCGGTCATGACAGTTCCATCGCAATACAAATTGGTTTTAACTAATGAATAAGTCTCATTACTTCGTTTGTCCCTAACATTTGACAATACAACCTTGCCATCTGAATACTCTTTTCTTATATGTTTCTCTGTCATTTCTATAAATCAAAAATATCATCATCCGTTTCAGGAGCGCCAGCACCACCAATCGCAGAGTCACCCTCGCCTAACTGGTTGATTTCGGCATAGACGAGAGCCTTAGTCGTTGGATCAACCATCATAAGCCTGTGATCCGACCTTACTTGCGCTACTTTCTGGGTGTCAGTTGTTATGTCTTTTGTGCCTGCCATCTTCTTAATTCATTTTTAATATTTCTGTTAGGGGAATTACACCTACAGTAAGTGTATTCCCCTGGTTGTCTGTTAATAAATTCCATGTCTCCAGCACCCTGATCTCCGTTAGAGGGATCATCACCTTTGCTGTGTATTGTTCGCCGTTCTTATAAAGCATGGTTACCTTAAAGCCATCTTTTGCAAATACTTCCCGAGTGATGCCGTTATGTGCCAGTGTGCGCGCATATGGTGCAGCAAGCAAAGCCATCAAGGTTTTTATTGTAGGAAGGAAGTCGAAAGTGTATCCGTTCTTCTGAGTAACCAGTTCCAGGTTAATGGTACGGTGCCCAACCTTGGCAACCTTTGCCCCTTCATATCCGTAAGCAGTGACTTCGGTTGACTTTGCTGCTGGCCTGCCATACTGATCGGTCATTGATACTACCTCCCACCCTAAAGTGGAAAGACTAATCTTGTCGATGGAAGAAGCACCATCACCATCTGCTGGCGGTATACCGCCATTCATGTTAACCACTGGTTCACGCATGGTAAGTACGCCCTTGCACATGCCTGATCCTATGTAGTCGATCTTGATTTCGTTGTTTACAACCACATCATAGGACCCGAAGTTGATCGAACTGAAGGGAGCCGGGCCAGTGAATGAATTAATGAAGTCGTACATTTTATATAACTTTAGTACTGCCGTGCGCCTATCTGCTGCCTTTACAAAGAAGTGAAAGGACAAGTCCCGACCGCCAAAGAATATCTCGTCTGCACGCAGATAAGGTTCAAGGCTGTTGTCATCATGCCAGATATGGTGCGTTTTACCAATACGCGCAGGCATGTCCCAAGCACCTTCAAGCGCAATATTGCTACTAGGTGCCTTTGCCGGGATGATCCCGAACTGGTCTTGCATATTCTGACCGTTTAAAAAATATACGTTCTCCATTATCCCCCCACAGCTTGCCATCCCTGACTTTTCGGTGCAGGTTTGGTGTTAGTCACAATTGCTTTTAGACTTTCATTCGAGGCCTTCAGTTCATTTACCGTATTAAATGTGTGTTGCTCAATATTACGAAGGCTGTCTATGCCTTGTCTTGCAACTTGAAGGTGATCAAGAGCCGTTAACCCGATGCTCTTAAGTTGTTCGTAGTTACTTCGAGCAATGGCATTATTTACGTCAACAGATTCTTGAGAAGCCGTAATGCCAGAAGACTTTAAACCACCTGTTGATTTGTTGCTTTCCTCAGGTTTACCTGTCAGATCAATACCGGTCAGCTTTTCAAGGTTCTCTAGGTCTTTCTTGGATTTTTCGCTAGCGTCAATGTATGTTTTTCGAAGCGCGGCGATTTCCTCTGTTGTTAGATTACCATCCTGAGCGGCAATTGCATAGTCATCATAGAAGCGCTGTAGCTGATTTTTAATCAACTCGCCCTTGAAGCCGTTCAGAATAGATGTGCGTATAGTGTCCTCGAAGGTTTTACCAAAGTCCTGTGTGCCATCAGTAAGAGCACCTATAAAGTCGTCAGCAATGCTGTCAAGCGATGAACCTATTGTGTCGGCTTTGAGTTGATTCGCGAGGTCCTTTGCTGCCTTTTCAGCATTGATGAGGTTCTCTACAATTTTTGAAGTACCCTCATCAAGTTTGCCTTCGTCCGCCAGACGTTCCAGGTCGGCTAGTCCAGATGGCAACTTAAATTTATCCAGATCCCCAAGATTTTTAACAACCCCTAAGTAGTCTTTATTTCCAGTCGTATTGTATCTGGTGATCGCATCGTCAAGCACCTTATTCCCCGTAAGTGCATACCGATTGGCTAATTGCTTTTGATACAGCTCCTCATCTTTGCGTATTTGCTCTTGCGCCTCTCGGTACTTGACCAACCGATCTGTACCATAAGCATCGTTAATCAATGCGACCTGTCGTTCCAGTGCTTTGTTAATCGCTTCTGTTTGCTTGTTCTGTAGATCCCTACTGTAGGCCGCTTGTTCTTCGCGCTTAGCTGAATTATCGAATAGCTTAGTTATCGACGAGAAGATGGATACGCCAGCACCAAAAATTCCAAGTCCCGCACTAAGTTGTCCTAATGTATCTCCAGAACCCTGAGATGCTTTAAGGTCTATCATCCCTTTCTTAATGTTTCCAACCTGACCAACGACATTACCTACAGTAGATAGCAGCTTACCGAAAGTTTCATCAACTTCGGATACTGCAGATGTTACCTGATCAATGCTGTTAGCTAGGTTAATGATACGATCAGGCATACGATCTGCAATAGCAAGACTCGTGTTTTTTAAAAGCTTTTCAATTTCACTTCTTAGCTCTTTACTCATGTTGGTTGTTGCCAACTTCGCTTTTACAGCATCTACAATATTATTTGCGTTATCGTCTGAGAGTTGATCTATTCCATCGAATAATGCTTTAAATTCAGGTAAGCTCCTAACAATCTGGTCATTTAACGCATCTATTTCTTCCTTGTACTTTGTGATGCGGGTCGAGGTATCTACGCCCTTTTCTTCAAGTAAAGCTGTATCTGCTTGGTATCTTTCTATGGCGGCTTGACGTTGATCATTGTACGACATGAATTCTTTAAGTAGACCATTATACCGTTTCCTGGCTTCTTCTTGTGATTCTATCACCATTGGGGCGGCTACCTGGTTCTTTTTCGTAGCTAAAAGGGTGTTATCTCCTTTACGACTGTTTATGTCGTTGTTCAGGTAATCGAGAAAATTCTTGTAAGCACCTATCTCATTCCTGTACAATTCACGAGCTTTCGTTTCTCCAAAGTCAACCCGAGCCTGTTCATACTCTTCAAACAGCTGCTTTTTACGTTCAAGCTCTTCCTTGTAGCCGCCTTTGCCGTTGATGATGGTGTCGATACCATTTACGCCGAGCTCTACATTACGAGCTGATTCAACTTGTACTTTAGCCTTGGACTGATCTTCAGGATTCAACTTCGCATTTATCTTATCTAATTGAGCAAGACGATCATCGTATTTCGCATTGATGGCAGCAACTTGCTTGTCTTCTTCAGAAAGTGCAGAAGCACGGGCACCCGCAAGATCCTGGCTGATCTCACGCTCCAGGTCTTTACGCTTTTCAAGTAGCGCATTGTACTTTTTAGCAGCTGCAGCTTCTTTGGCAAGTTCTTCTGGTGTTTTTGGTGGGGTAACTGGCGGTGTCGTTTTCGGTGGTTCAGCAGTAGTCTTAGTGTTTACTAACTTAGCTACGTCTGGATTTCCCTTTAATAGTAGATCTTGAGCGCCTTTCAGTTCTTTCAGCTGGCTATCTATGATTCCCTTTTTCGCGGCTTTTCCACTGATTAGTTCGTCCCACCACTGGCCCATAGACATGCCTTGAGATGTTGGCGCAAAAGTTCTTTTGATGGAAATAGCGAGACGGTCAAACGTATTTAAGGCTTTAATCCCTTTCTCGTTGATTGCATCAATTTGTTCCTGTAAGCCTTTATAATCTGCAAACTGCTGATTAGTCTCGGTAGCCTTACGAACTGATTCCTTGTACTTATCTATTGCTTCCGCACCTTTTCCGGCTGCAATCTCCTCCTGTGAATATTTATCTAAGGCACCCTGTGTTGTCTGTAGAAGTTCATCGTAAGCAGCTTTCTGTTCTCGCTTGGAAACGTTGTGATCTTTAATGGTCTTCAATAAGCCATTAATCTTTTCGGTTTCATTATCTAAGGCACGAGCGCCCTTCTCTTTAGCTTCAGTTAGCGAGTTTTCAGCTATTTCGGCAGCATCCTGGTACTGTACAAGAGCATATCCCACAGCGATAAATGCAGTTATCACGGCGATTGGAGCTGTTGCGGCCGCAAAACTCATCAGGGTGGTCCTAATACGGACTAATGCCTGATTGAGAAATGTAGTGGCTCCTACTGCCCTTAATTGTGATGCAGCTAAGGTATTGCCCGATAAAGCCATTTGGAGCTGACCTTCTGCTACAATACGCTGATTTACCGCTGTTACAATTAGAGATGCTCTATATACTCCATAGGAAATTATTAAAATTCCGATTATATCAATAACCTTCTGATAATTTTCTACCAGCTCGATTGCAGCCTGTATACCGTCACCAATGATACCTTCCTGGGATTTACCCAGTGAGTTCAGCATCATGTCCCAGGCATCACCTAAGTTGGCTAACTGACCAGTGAGTGACTTGGATTGTTCCTGCATCAAGTTGAAGAACTTGCCGCCTTGGCCGGTCATATTTCCAAATGCTTTTTCAACTTCAGGGAAGCCGATTTTACCGGCACTTACATATGCTCTGACTTCTCCGGTGGTCTTGCCAATAACTTTAGCAAGTTCATCATAGATTGGAATACCACGCCCTGCAAACTGGTTTAAATCGACCTGAGTAACCCGGCCGCCAGCTTTCATTGTACCATATAGGTAAACAATATCTCCTAACTGCGATCCAACCCCGGCGGCCACGTTACCTAATTTCGTAAGCTCCTGAGTAATATCTCCAGCAGCGAAGCCGTATGCCAAGAGCTGTTTAGCGCCTTTGGCTACATCGTTAAGTGTAAATGGGGTAATGGCAGCAAGTTTAACAGCTTCAGCCATAAGCTGATCAGCCTTTTCTTTGCTACCAAGCATGGTGTTGAAAGCAATTTCGATTTGCTGAAACTCGCCCCTAACCTGGACCATCTGCTTTACAAATCCAGCAGCGGCCTGTGTAGAGAAGAATCCAGCAGCAGCGGCAGCGGCTTTACTGGCGAAGCTCTCAATCTGTGCACCCTGAGTCTGAAGATCACCGGTAAGCCTGGATACATCGTTGCGCATCTCACGCATCGCGGCACCAAACTGCGAGTTATCTAAAGCAGCTACAAAATCTAAAGGTCCACCGTTTACGTTCATGCTATAATCCTAATTCTTTCCTTAATTCAGCTTCTTCATCTTCAGGTGCTATCACCTTGGTATCTTCGTTTTTATTCTTTGCATCGTAGCCTGGGATTGTGGCTAAATCCATGTTGAAGTTCACCCAGCTTGTTTTCCAAAGGACTTTCTCCCTGCTACATTTAAAGTACTTCCGGTAAGAACCGATAATACTCCAAGGGCTATCACCTCCCTTGGTTTCCTGAGACTCATCTTTGATTATTCCGGTGTAATCGCAGGCTTCACATCCGCATCCTTCGCAGTGATTACATTTTGTCCTCTTATCAAGATGATAGATTTTGTAAAATTTGGTACTCCGGCCATTGATAGCGAAGCATCTAAAAGCTCGTAAAACTTTTCATCGTCAATAGATCGCAGGAAGCTAAGTAGCGCCCCTGATGGCTCCTTTCTTCTGTTTTCAATACAGACTGCCACAACGTAGATTAAGTCCTCTGTATGGTCTTTAATGGCTTTCCATAGCTCACCTTCTTCAACGTTCTTTGAGAAGAGTCCTTCAGGAATCTTGAGTGCAACCGGCGAAATACGGAACCTGTTGCCAACTGAAATTGGATAGATGGTGAAAACCTTTTTTGATTTCAAAAAGCCCTTTTTCATAAGGAGTTTCTGCAACCAGTTTTTAGGTCTGATTTCAACCTCCACCGTTTTCGGCTGCTGGATCACAGTCTTTCCGACCTGCGCGAGTATGTTATTTAATTCAGATTGTTCCATGGAAGATTATAAGGGTGCCCTAATTCAAGGCACCCGTAAGATTTATACTCCGAAGTCGATTGACATTGCAGGTGTAGCGGCTTTGCCGGCTTTTAACACCTTACCAGTCCAGTTGATCTGACCTAACCTGGTCTTATCAAATGCGAACTCTGCAGTAGCTGTTAAGCTCATGTTTACAAAGCGGAATTTGATTCCTGTGCGGGTTTCTGCGACAACAGATCTCTTTACAGTGACAGTTGTACCGTCTGCTGGAGGTGACCACACGCCGGTTGTAATGGATCCACCGAACAGCTCAAGCATAGTTTCAGCTGATACATTGTAAGTGCTTGCAGCTAATGTCCACACAATACCCTTGGTTACAATCTCATCATACAGGTCGTCTGATTCTTCAATCTCGATTTCCGCAGTTTCCGGAGCAGTAGAGGTTAAGGTAGCAGTACCTTTTACGGTAGCGCCTAATACTTCGGTTAGGGTCGTCCCCATGCCACCGTCACCTGCTACAGGCCCCATGGTGATGGCCTTTAAGCCATATACTTTCTTTGCCATATTATTGGTGTTTAATTATTTGTTGAATTAAATTCTACTCTCAGGTTGAGGTAATGTTGATTATTCTCGTCCTGGAATAGGTTGTCTTGTTGGAGTTCAAAGCAGTAGTTGCCGGTAGCTTCCCATATCTCCTCTCCTTCTCCTAAAGCGATGTTAGCCAGGTTCAACAGGTAATTTAGTCGTGCAGTGTCCGGTTGACTTTTGTCAGCTGCGTTTGATGGTAGAACAAGGTTCGGAACAAAGATATTCACGTTCAAAACACCCTCCTGAACGTCCTCTCTGTTTAGTCCCAAGCTGTTTATCACAACATCCTCCAGGACCGAGTTAAGCGGACGCTCGTACTTGCAAAGCTTACCATTGGGCTTTTTTACGTCTGTCATAAGAACAGACCGCGAGATATGTTGATAAAGCATATTTAAAGCTGTAATGGAAGTATTACTCATGCGTTTTTAAGTGTTTTTCTGAAGTTCCTGATAGCCTTTTTTATTTCAATCTCAGCGATTTTGGAACTTGCGGTCAATACATCTTTTCCTTTACTCTCTACAGCTGCTGCGTAATCCATACCAGCGAGTACAATCAAAACGTAGCCTCTTGGATGTTCGGCAATAAGCTCTGCCATGCGCTCGCTGCTGTCTGAAGGAATCGCTCCTTCTGATTTCTTTACGCCGTTCTTAAGCACCACATAGCAGACTGATGATCTAAGGTTACCTGTTACGTCGGTGTAAGTTCCGTTTGCCTTAGCATTATTCACGCAGGTTTCCCCGATAAACTTCAACCGGCTTAATATCGCATCTTCAATCGCTGCTGTACGGACCATGAACATGTTGTTCAAATCTGCTTCGGTAAAGCGTGGCCTTATACCCATAACCTTGCATTTAACTGGCCTTGGTTGTAACGCTTCACGTCACCTTCAGCAATTAGATCATCACCGTTGTAACCTCGGATTACAGTACCACTTTCCACAGCAATCTGATCAAGTGGCATGTAAACTATCCAGCCAAACTCAACCTTTGCACCATCAGCAGAAACAATCACTTGCCCGTCTGCATTAGGTTCAAATCTGCATTTAACTTCAATGGTCGTAGTAGCACCGGGTACAATCACAGTATCGCCGTTCTCGTCTATTTCTTCTACGCCACCTGTTACGATGTCAAATTTTAGGATATGAGGGTATTGGATGATCATTACCACATTCCTTTTACAGCTGAAACCCTTGGTTTGTCAGAATCCAGGTTTTCTTCCGGATACTCCGAGATCAATAAGGACCGAGTTTTCAGTAAAGCGTTCTTATCACCCAGAGAAAGCGAGTAACCGCCTTCACTTACGTTTGCAGATGTACAGACAATCAAAATTAGCCATGCAGCGCATAAATCAACCTGCTTAACGTGATCCGGCCCATAAGGAGCTTCTCCATCAAGACCGAAACGAGTTAAGGCAGTATCAAAACTACCCTCATTAAGAGGATAGTTTATAATGCTTTGCAGTGCTTTTTTAATTGTTTGTGACGCCATTAGTCTTCTGTAACTAAGTCAGCTTTTAAATGATAAACGCTTTCAATTTGCTCGATACCAGGAATCGCGATAGTCTCAGCAGCTGTCATTTCACCCCATGGGTTACGTTGGAACCATTTTGATAAAAGGATCCTGTCAACAGTGGTATACTCAACATTTGGAATCGGCTCAAGCTCTTCAATTGAATAAGCGTTGTGGATGATACCTAATTTACCAGCTGGAACGAAAACCAAGTTAGTATCACTAAATGGGCGAACGATGGTTTGTTTGCCATCAATCTCAACACGTGAAATTGAATCAATGATCTTGAAGTTCGGAGCGTTGTTGTCTTTTAGATAGTTGTTAAAGTTCTCTAAGGTAAACACCGCACGTGCGTTCGATCCTGGGTTGAAATACGCTTTCATCTCGCTCATCAATTCCTTGTTAAGCTTGATTTTGTTCCAAAGAACACTGGATAATTGAATCTCGGAAATTTCATCACCCTGATTTTTAGCCAGCTGAACCATGTCCATGATCTCAGTGATCAATTTCGAACCTCCGCCCAACACATCATCGGATGACTCCTTATAGTTTGTTTCCAACAATCCCATTGGGATAACATCAGTTACAATACCATCTGGATTGTTGTCAGCAGTGATCTCAATATAACCACGGGAAACAGCTTGCAGATACATGTAATTGATCCTGGCCTTAACCGAGTCAGTTACATATTTCATATCATCAAGAATGAACTTGACGATAGCTTTCAGCTTGTCAGCATCCTTCATGGTTTTGATGTTTTGAAGCATCAGGTAATCACGATACTGCTTTTGAGTTAACGAACGCTTAACCTTGATCGATGGAACCTCACCATCAACACGAACAGCAGCTGAACGCGAACGGTGCGGGTGTAAAGCATCGATATCCACTACGGATGCCATAGAAGCTTGACGCTCTTTACCTACAACGGTAGAGAAATCAAGGCCAACGGTTGGCGTAGCCCAGTCCAGGTATTGCGTGTAGATCGGCTGAACCTTTGCAGCTTCTAATGCCTTTGCAACAACGCTAATATTTTCGGTATAGTCACCGAATACAGACTTAAATTGTTCTGCCATTTTCTAATTATTTGCTTTGTGAAAAAATGATGAGCGGCAATAATGCTTTCACATCGGCCGGTACACCTGGAATTCTACGTGCGTAAACGGTCGCACGTAATGCTAATGTTAGTGTTGTATTAGCTTCTACCTTTCGTGACTCTAAAAGAGTTCCTGTTGGCACACCAGCAACAGCTGAATTTGTTGCACCAGTTGTAGATGACTGAAACAAAACTGCACCAACTGCTGCAAGCCCCAATGAGGTTGGAACGGTCAATGTGTCGTAATTAGCATTACTTTTATCAACCGTAGCGGGATAAGCTTTGCCTTTAACACCTAAACTGATATTGTCGCCTGTTGCAAACTGATGATTCTTCGACACCTTGTAAACTAAAGCGTCAGCTGCAGCCGCTTCAACAATCGTAGCTGATTTTAACACCTTTGCTTTTCGGGTTGCGTCGTCCCCGATCATTACCGTTCCTGCCGGGATAATAGAGCCGGCAACCAATCCGTCTGTATCAAGTGTGTATCCGCCTTGTGATACTTCATGAACAACCTGATAAACGGGGATGTCGCCTGTGGCTTCTTTTCTTTTTAATCCTAAACCCATTTCTTAATTATTAAACTGTTTCAACTAAACCTTTTACAGCCTCTTCCATTCCGGATTTAATGGCTGCTTTTGCAGCTGGAGTTCCGCTTGGGGTAGCATCGCCAATAATGACTTTACCATCCTTCACTTCGCCGTTAACTGCGATTTGTTTTAATTCAGTCCACTCAGTCTCTAAGGCAGCAAGCGCAGTTTCCTGGTCGTAGTCATCACCGATCTGGTATTTAGCGGCGAATGCCTCAGGAATACCTTTAGCTTTAGCTGCAGCCTTTAAATCGTTGATAGTTGATTTGCCTTTTTCGCCAGCAAGTTGGGATTCCAGAGACGTAATTTTAGTCATCAATGGCTTTGCCCAAGCTGGCATGTCGTCCTGATTGTCCTCAGCACCTTTTCCTGCCGCTTCAGCATCAGCTTTCGCCTTTGCATCTGCATCGTCCTTCGCTTTTTTGTTGTCGGCCTCACGTTGACGGTCGTCAATTTTAGCAATGTCCGCATACGACATGAAATCGTTGTAGTCATTAAGCTTGTCGTCAATCTCGTCCTCATTAGTGATTTTAGAAACCACATAGTCCGCGATCTTGTCTTTACGAGTCTTAGATAGGTTCACTCCTGGGAACAGCGCTCGCAGTCGTGCCAATACTTTGTCCTTCATGTTTGTTTTTTAAGCTTTTTGAGAATAAGCCTAAAATTAAAGAGGATTTCCTCGAGCACCTTTTTTAATGCTTTACGAATTGGGAAACGTAAAGCATTTGCTATATTTAAGTAAATATGCTTTCCAATGGAAAAGAACAATTCGAATGACCAAGGTCACCAATCAGAACCTTTTAGTAAAGAAGAAAGAGAACCGGAAACTTGTTTCATCATCACTCCTATTGGTGCACCCGATTCCGATATAAATAAAAAAACCAACGGATTACTTAGTGCGGTGATTGAGCCTGTGTTGAGGGGATTGAAATTTAAAGCTGTTCCTGCCCACCATATTGCCTCGCCTGGATCAATACCTAAGCAAATTCTGCGACACTTAGTTGAGGACAAACTTGTTATCGCAAATTTAACGGGCCTGAATCCAAATGTTATGTATGAACTTGCAGTACGTCATGCAGTAAAATTACCATTAGTTATGATGGCCGAATACGGCACCGATTTACCATTTGATGTAAAAGACCAAAGGACAATTTTTTATGATGATAGCTATGTAGGTGTAGAAAAGTGTAAGGTGCAGTTGGAAACGGCAATTCAAACTGTTTTGGCACCAGAATACGTCGCTGAAAACCCGATTTATGACGCAATCCAAGCAAATTCTATCATCAAGAATATAGCTCCCGAGAGCAATGAAGATTATTTGTTTACCAAGCTTGAACAAATGGAAGCGGTATTGATGAGCGTAGCTAACATGGGCTCTGCACCATCTGTGGTGATTAATAAAGTCGAGTTAAGAGTGGATTTTGTGGATCCACAATCTTTAGCGAATTCGAAATCTATAATACCGGAAATTTTTGAAGAACATAATATTCTTGTAAAAATAGATGAAAGCTTGTACGTTGGATCAGTCGTCATTTTTGCAGATCAAGTACCATACGCTATTAGAAAGAGAATTGTAAGAGAGTTAAAAAAAATGGAGGGAGTTGTAAACGTGAAGTTTATTAGATCATAACTCCATTCTCGATTACCCAATCTGGTTTCCGCTTCCAGTTCTCCATTGAACCCTGCTTCTTCTCCACGTAGGTCTTAAAATTCTGAGGCATATCCTTTACCACGTCTTTGAATTGGAAGTTCTCAGCGGTACCATCAAGCAGTGCCTGTTCGTACTTATCGTAATCCTCCGGGCTTGCAAGCTTAGCTGTACAGTTGCAAATGCATTGAACATGCCACTTTCTCCAGGTGAATGTTTTTGGATAGGTACCTTTTAAGTCATCGCAGATATCTGTCCTCGGGTGATTATTTGATAAATTAACCTGGTAGCCAATGATGAAAGGCAAGGATCGGTACCGGACCATATCGGCTTCTCTGTAACTATCGTTGATGGTTGTCCGGGTGATCCGCATGAAGTTCTTATAAGGCGACCGGTAGACGCCCTGACCTGGTGCACCCAAATCTTCGTAGTACTTTTTAGCAGCAGATGAAAGTTGCAGTTTGCCCTCAGCATCACGCACCCTGCGGAAAAGCGGCTCGGGGTTCTCCATGTACTTGACCTGATCACGGGCCATGGCAGCAGCTGATCTACCTTCACTGATCCCGGCATACAGATTCTGCTCGATCTGGCCCTGAAGCTGACTGGTATATTTCAACACTCGATCGGAAAGATCAAGACCAGCGATCCTACGTTTAGTGAACTGATCAAGCGCAGCGCTTTGAGGATCATAGATCATGCGCTCGACATCACCTGCAAGCTTTTTGCCGTTGAAGTGCTTATGGATCACCTCCGCATTCTTTTCAGTCGATAGCTCCCACTGCTCATTGATTCCGTTCAGCAAGGTGACATTAACCTCCTTGGTGAACTCAACCAGCACTTCTGTGACCTTCTTATTCAAAGCAGGGTAATCAGACAGGCGGAATGTGCCGGACTTGAGATTGATCGGTGGTAAACCTTGGAATATCTTCTCAATCGTTTTTTTATAAGCGGAACGTATCTGCTTCTGGTTTTTCTGAATACCTGCTAAATGCCTGGCTTCATACTTCTTGTTTATATTATTTGGCATAATCTGATAGACAAAGCGGTTTGATTACAAAATTGAGACAACAAAAAACCGGGCAAGGAACCACTCTCGCCCGGTCAAACTAACCTTTAAAACCAAATAAACCGAATGAAGCAACTTCGCCCCTAACAATCAGTATCAAAGATACAATATGCGTGTTATGCGTTTTGAACATATTAATCTTCAATAGTAGAAAGTTCTTCCTCATCCATCTGCTTGTTTTCGGCATCGGCATCTTTGATCAGCGGATTAAGTTCAACTGCTTTTTTACGGCTCATGATGGCCTTACCCCCTACTGATGCTGATAGAATATCTACAAACTCCTTGATGTTGTCTGGTAGCGGATTTCCGAACTCGTAGCCGATCTTCAGATTTTTAAGCTCTACAGCCATTCCTGGGCTTACGTCAATGATATTCTTCACCATAGCCTTTAAGATGTTGATTTCACGATCGATCATTTCTTCAAATATCTCCAGCTTATCCATAGCCTTGAGGATTGCCGGGAAAAACCTCATAACAAGTGCTTTTCCGCTATCCTGACCTAAGCTTTTCAGATTCTCGCTGGATAAGTCCACTGTGTCTGTGAAATAAAGGATGTAGTTATCTAAAGTCGCACGCTCATCTTTAACCATATCCACGGCCATTGATGGAGATAGATACTTTGCATCAGCACCATCACCCTTAAGCTGCACCACCTTGCCCGTTTCTTCTTTACCTGGTAATGAAGTCACCTCACCAGTTAAAACAAGGATTGCATCGGCCGTATAATCGTTGTTATCTGCACGTTTAGAGATAAGTGTTTCTGTTCTTTCAATCAGCGCCTGTACAAGTTCCCATTCTGTTGCTTCCTGCTCATAATAGCTGTAACGGATCTTTTTGGCAAGGTTTGCACTACTTTCAACAATCCAAAAGCCATCTGATTTTTTGCAGGAAATAACAAGGTCTTTGAATTCAGCGTCAAAATGCTCAGTTAGCTTATCAGCGGTCTTAGATGTATATCCCCTGGCAATGCATTGCATTACCCCGTACTGATCTTTTTTATAATAAAGGTCATTTCCATTATCCTTGTTCAGTAAAATACATTTCACACTGTTGAACGCTTCAGTACCTTCAGCCTCGGGATCCTTATACTCAACAAATAGCTTTGCTGAAGCAGTTTGAGAGAACAGGGCTCTCGCATTTTTACGGTTAACCGTTGCCATTCTCATTTCAGTCCATAAATCATCAATGATCTTGAATGCCTTATCGGTGCCCTCGCTCAACTGAACCAGCTTAACAGGTTTCCCAAAGAGGAAGGCGACTGCCGACTGAACGATCTTCTGCTGATATGGTAAAGGAAGCTTGGCTTGCGGCACCTCCTCACTATCGACGTATTTCTTTGGTCGGTCATGAATCTTATGAGTAGCAACATTCCACTCCTTTAGTGCATCTTCAACCTTGTCCTTTCTGGTAGAAAACAAAGTCTTAGCCTCGTCAACCATGCCAGCGAGCAACAGCGCGCGAATATCGGTGCTGTCCATTACTTCTTTTACTTCTTCAGCCATTGTATATATTTTAATAGAATCCTAATTTTTGTTTGCTTTGAGCGGTCACAATCACCTTTTTACCAAAGTCTTCAGTCGTACCGGTGAGCGCATCTTCAGCATCGTCATGCTTATTCTTTCCAGCAGCCTTGTATGTCTTTAGAGACTTGTAGAATACTGGCCAAAGCTTCTCCCACCCTTCTGGAAAGTAAGTTAGGTTCATCACATCAGCGGATTTAGTGAAAATCCGCACGTCTTTATTCTCGCTTTGATGGAACCACTCGACTTTAGTCTTTTTATTGCCGATAAGCCTTAATCCTTTCTCGACATTTCGTGCAAATCCACGCCCACCGTTGTTACTTTCGAATAGCGCACGATCTACTTCTTCCCGGGCAAGCTGCTTAGCGACTTCAACTTCGGTAGTCTCCATGCTTGCCTGTGTGTAGATCACATCTGTCACGAAGTTTCCGATATCAAGCTCATCATAAACAATGGAGCACAGGTAATCGGTACCAGTGTCGGCCGTATCAATGTAGGCTTTCCGGATCTTCGGTGTGGTTGAGAACGGAAGGAAACCACGACGGTAAGTTTTAAACGGACCATACAAGAATCCTTCTTTTGGCTGGGGATTCATCATGTACTGCCGTCCGAAGACGATCGGGAATTTCTCTTCCATTTCCTTCAGCTCATCAAGCGTGTGCTTGAATGGCCAAAGAGCTTCCTCCTTGCCTTCCTCTCCGTAGTTCTTAATCACTGGGATACTTAGCACATACCATTTGGTCCTGTCAGCAAGCGCTTCTTCCAGATCGTAAGTGTAAGCCTCCTGGCTCATCAGGTAGCCGCAAAGATCATTCTCGTGCAAACGCTGCATGATAATGATGATCGGTGTATTCCTGCTATTTACCCTGTTCCTGATTGTCGAGTTGAATCGGTTGTTAATCCGTTCGCGGATCGTATCGGAATCAGCATCATCAGGCTTAATCGGGTCATCTATGATCAGGGCGCCATTAAATCCGGATTTGATATTTAGATCAGAAAGCATGCCGTCCAGCTCAGTCATGAACTCGGCTTCTTCCTCCAGTTCTTCCGGTGTTTTCTCCTCATCCACCTTACCGGCACCGAATCCCGTTACCTGACCACCGGCAGCACGGGCATACACGCCGCCACCTTCAGTAGTGTACCATTTCTTCTTAGCATCGGAGTCCTGCTTGATCTGTACATGAGGAAACATCTGCTGGTAGGCTTCAGTCTCAACCATGTCGCGAATAGCTTCGGAGTTATCCAGCGCCAAATCGTCTGAGTAAGAAAGGTGAATGAAGTTTGCTGAAGCATTCAAGGCCAATGCGTGGGCAACAAAGTTCTTTACAGCAAGCTCAGTTTTACCATACCTGGGCGCAATGTTGATCATCACTTTGATAAGCTCACCCTTGAGGACCAGCTCTAGGACATCCGCAATCTGTTGATGATGTTCACCGATGATAAACTTCTTGTTCGTATTCTTTTTAAACAGGTACCTGGTCTGAAATAAAAGGTCGGACTTACATTTGACTGTAGCCACCTTGATCTTCTTTATTTCATCTTTGGTCAGCATTCCTTAAAACTCGTCTTCTAAAGCTTTGGCAATATCTTTCACCTCATCAGGGGTAACAGGCACATTATAGTTGATATTATTGATCTTGCCATCTACTTTAAGCGCATTGCCGTAGCCGCGTTCTTTACCCTGGCAGTTCAAATAGTATATGATGGACGTTTCTTTTCCGGCATCACAGTTTTGCAGCAACTTATCTTCTACATGATCCAAAACCTCTAGTTTTATCAGCTTAACCATCTCATCAAAGTCAGGATCATCAACCATATAGTTGTGGATCATCCTTCGGCTAAGATTGATCATTTTGCTGGCATTGGAAATATTGCCCCGGCATAGCTTCAATGCGTGCAGCGCATAGCGCTTCTTAGCGTCGAATGGCTTTAGGTCCGGATCAGCGTTGCAGTCTTTAATAAATCTCTTTCGTTTGTCGGTCGCAGACTTCTCAATTCGCTTGAGCCTTGCTTTCTCGGTTTCCCCTGCCATTTGATCTTAAATGAGGTAATAAACGTAAAATTAAACAATTATGCTCGATATGTCAAGTACGCATACTTCATAACCAGTTAAGCTATAGCCACAAAGATCATCGTTTAAATTTCTTCCCTCAGGTATCCTGCTTTATATCTAGCGTTTAAAGCCATTAAAGCCATTTTGCAACCTTGACTTACGTTGGTAGAATTTTCTTTTAAGAATACATCTATATTTTTAATCGGTAGAGCAGTCAAAAAGGTTGTCTCAAGTTTACTGTCTTTAGCGATCGAATAAAGCTCTTTAAGTGTTTCAAATGTAAATGTATCATTTAGACCTATTCGTGCTATACTAGTAATTCCCATTTCAAGCCTATCAATTCCTAAAACAAGATCTAGGAACTCGTGGCTTGTTACATACTTCTTGAAAATGGGACTGATACCCAACTCCTCTTCCAAACCTCGAAAAAGGCAGGCAGAAAAGCTTGGATTTCCATATTCATCAACATCATTCATACTAAAAGCTTCATTCATGCTAAAATGAAGTTTCCCCTTATCTACCACAACACCCATCGAACGTTTGCCGATGATTACTTCATCCCCGTTCCCCTGATTTATAATTAACAGAGTGCCGATCCCAAAGGAAGCCAAGAATGGAGAATATGAATTCAAGTCTTGTAGGCTTTTGATTTCAAACTTACCAGGAACATCCTTGTATTTGTTGTAGATGTTTACAAAGGTTCTATGTGTAAAATAATCAGTCTGATAGAAGTCAATGCTAAATCCTGAATTTTCATCTTGGGAAATCCGTTCCGAACGTATCTTATAGACTCCAAACATAGGATTGTTGAATCTAGTATGACCTTGATTAAGATCTTTAAGAAAGGCCTGTGCGGTTTCCGATGCAGCCAATTCAACAACCTTCCCTGAATTCTCAAGCTTCAAGTTTTCTAGCAGTTCTGACAAATCCGAGCTGCCAGAAAACATAGTGGTTCTGCGTGACTCAAAACCATTTTGCTTCAGCTCTTCACGATATGTTGAAGGTATTTCAATAAATAGTGACTTACCTGAGTCTCTCAAATGGATATTTTCCTTCAAATAATACGGGATAGCATGATCTAAGGCCATGATTCCATTTTCGACCTCAAATTTATTCTTGAAAACTTTTCTTAAGCTCGACACCTTCCGCTCACGGATGTATTTTCTTTTTAGGTAATTATACAACTCAGTTATAACTACCCCAATTATTGCACCATATAAAAGATCCATAAATGCTATCAAGTTGATTGTGAATGAATTTAATGTTTAATCGCCTATTTCCCAAAGGTTTGAAAAATATTTTTCACAAGGCAGACTTCTTTGTAGCTCTAATTATCTTTCAATTCTTTAAGATGGACTTTAAAAGCTGTTAGCACGTTTTCTGCCATACCGTCCACATCAACCTGGTCTTGATGTCGTACCTCCAACTTCTTTTTAATAGATCCACTAGCGTAGCAACTCCTTACATGGCGAGATATCACTAAAATATTTAGGATAGCTGGTTATCAAATTAAAAAGCCCCGGATCAGTGGGGCTTTTTAAAATCTTTCTGTTAGGTTTTAGTATGTTCGGCTTGCGCTCGTGACCTTAGGCTTTGCGAGCGACCGTTTGACGTACTGGTAAACTCCAAAGACTGCACCGAGTGCTGCAATCAACCAGGCGTACCATGCATCAATGCCGCCGGACTGTGGCGTCGCTTTGATCACATTCACTGCATCGACTACCGTAGCCTTTAACGTTGGATCAGTCAAAGCCTTTCCAACTGAAAGCAAGCTGTCTGTAAGATTCTTCTCTTCACCAGAGAATACCTGCGTAGAGACTAACTCCGTGTTATCCGTTTGTTCCTGAGCCTTCACCTGGACCGGGTAAAGTGCTGACATGACCACTAGGCCAATCAACATTAAAGCTGTTCTTAATTTAACCATTGTATTGCTATGCCTGAACTGTTGGAAATTACCCGTGCGTTACAGGACTTGAATCTCTGGCCCAACCTATCCCGTTAGCTATCCGGGCAAAACAATCGTTGTATTGTACTTCTACAGCCAAAGTTCTTTCAGTTGCGCGCTCTCTGTTTGTTTTGTCAAAGTCAAAGGATTCGAACCTAAGTCCATCTGCATTTGATTACAGATTACACATTTTACAACCAGGTTTCAACGCTGGTGCCGTGTGTCGCCCGGGGTCACCGAGCCGCTCTGCCATGAGCTAACTCTGATATGGTTACTTGTCGTGATGCTTCAGAATATCATCCACTGCATTCTGCAGGTCGTTCAGTACTGAATCTGAATACTCGCCTTTAATGCGGATGGTGATGCTTGGATCAGAGGTGTACTGCGATGTTGTCACCTGCGATTCTTGGAATGCCAGGCTTTGTTTTTCCCGGTCCATCGGGTACTTAGGTTTGATTTGCTTTGCCATTATAGTTAATTTAGAGTTGACGGTCTGAGTAGGTATTCTTTAATGTGGAGGCTTAAAGGGAGCAATACTATTATCTCATTGTCTTTGATATTGCATGCCGGTTTGATCTCGATATTTTGCTTTGACATTATTCAAAAAATTTGTTTTCAATTCTAATCAGCTCGTAGAGCCGGTACACTTCAAGTCTGAATTCCTCATAAGCCCTGAACGCTACAATCACGATCGCTACACGTAGACTTAAAACAGGCTGCTTGGTTCCTAATGCTAATGCTAAATTCTTTAGCACGCCTGATTTCGTTCTTAAACTCGTCAGGTCCATCAGCTTCTCCGGATGGTAAAACATCAGAATCACACCCAGCAGCAGATCCCTGCTTTCCACGATCTTGATCTCGCTCTTCCCTTCAGTCCAGTTTTGCTCTGTAATGCCTTTAGCTAATTTGAAGCTGGCAACGATCTGATCTATATGCTGCAGGTCGTAAAGCGAGCGTTCCGGCAGGCTCTTGCTGATCTTAGCCGTGATTAATGTGGCAATTTCAGGATAGTCTTTACGCAAAACGGTGATCATTAATGAAGCGTGTTGATCATTCATTAGCATAAAGATAAGAATTATGCGCTTTATGCTGTAAAAGCATAATACATTTTTATTAAATTCTAAAAAATCTACTTCATACCTTGCACCCGAACATAGTACGGTAATGACTCGAAATGAACTGAAGGAACTTTCTAAGCTGAGATTAATTGAGGCTAAGCATTTACTTGATGGTGGGTTCTATGATGGAGCGTACTACTTGTGTGGTTACAGCGTCGAGTGTGCCCTAAAGGCGTGTATTGCTAAGCACATCAAACGCTATGAATTTCCAGACAAAAGGTTAGCTTCTGAAAGCTTTACACATGATGTTTCCAAATTGGTAAAGTTAGCTGGGCTGGAACCTGATTTACTGAGAATATCCGGGTTAAATTCAAACTTCAAAGTTAACTGGAGTGTAGTTAAAGACTGGAATGAAACCAGTAGATATCAAAGGAGTTCAAGAGTAAAAGCTTCAGATTTGTATACAGCAGTAGATCATAGACGTAACGGAATAATGTCATGGGTAAAGAAACATTGGTAAAAGAGGATATTGAAATGGGGAAAGAGCTAGTACGAACTTTAGACAAAAATGGCCTAGAAATTACGAGTGCTTTTTGGCTCTATTTACAGGATATGGATGATTGGAGATTGATGCTTGCAACAATATTGGCTGACACTGAAGGTCCTATAAAAGTTTACACACGAATTTTAAGGATATTACAAGATCGGAACTTACCCTTTGATTCCATTTCGGTTATCAGCCCAAATGACAGCATCAATAAGTTGTTGACTTCCTTTACGAGGACCGGTTACAACCTATGTGATATTAGATTTACCAAAAACACCATAAATGGTGTCCTGATAGACGATGCCTATATTTACCGGCTAAATTAAAGTTCGATCCTTTGTTTCATTAAAACTTTTATCAGCTCAATTGTCTCACTCGTCATCATCTGATCAGGCGTTCTCCGGATGATCACCCAGCCTTGGGCAATGGCTAGATTATTCTTGTCCATGTCACGCTGGATACCGGTGCCTGATGAATGGCCGCTGTTGCCTTTGGCCCATATGCCGCCTTCCTGTTCGATGGCGATCTTTAATTCCCCGGAATTCCGGGGTTTTAATGGGATGGCATAATCGAACCTGTACAGTCTTTCAGTGCTGAAGTAGAACTCTGGCCACACCTCCACTCCTAACTCCTTTTCAATCAGCATGACAAACATGTCGCGTTGCTCTTTATTCTTGATGTTGCGAGTATCGTCAATCCAGCCGGTCTTAATGTGGTTAGTTCGCGGTTTGCGTTTGGACCTGGCTTCCATTATAGCGATTGCCTTTGGATTACTGGGAGGGTAAAGATCATCTCCATCGGCAACATAGCCGCGTTCCAGGCAATCTTTGTAAACAGCTTTAAGTAGTGCAGCGGATTTCATTGAAATTATTTTAAACTTTTATTTTATAGACTACAGATATGCCCTCCACAGATATATTTTAGATATATGACAGAAAGGAGGTATGGAGGGATTTATGAATTTCACTCAACAACAAATCGCGAGAATGATCGAATTGATCAATTATCCACCTAAACGATAATGTTTAGATTAAAATAGCTATCCAAGGGGTAGCTATTTTATTTTCCGTAGCATCCTTGCCATGATCACGACCTGAGCGCCACCGGCAAACTCTACCAGCATATCGCTGTTCTTGCCTCTGATGCACTTTCCATTTCTTCTTACAGCCTTACATGGCTGCTTCTTGTATTTTGGATCTGTGAGCTTGTCGCCGTGGTAGATATACTCCATTTTAATTATATTTGATTTGCGGAGGCGTTCTATTAACAATTTTGATTCATTTAATGAAACTTAAAAGGTTGATGCGCTTCATAGAAGTTGCAACCCGTCTCATCATAGCTGTGAAAGCAATCTTGAGCTTATTCTTATAATAAAACGGGATCGGACTGCACCCTCACAATGCAAACGCTGTGTAATATGAGACTTTTGTGCATGGCTTGTGGGGAGTCCGGAGAAAGTCTTCGGCGCCTCCGCATTATTAATACTCCCAAAAGCTAAGTTTCCCTTTTACATTCTCGATCGGCTTGTCATAGAGCACCTGATTAGCAAGAACCCAGTTCCAAACAGGGACTTCTGTAGGCTGATGAACGCCATTAATCTTGCGCATAACAACTGCAGATTGTTCGGCCCAAATGCTCGGATGATTGAGTACGCAGTCTACGATATCAACTTCGCCGATTATGCAGGACTTCTTAAACCCTAAACCTAGCACCTGCCTGTAGACCTCATAGGTGTTTACGATATTGAACTGCTCAGGTGTTAATAGCTCTTGTAATCCAGTTGGTTTACAAGCAAGCGACTGCCCTGCATGAATATAAGTCCTACCTCTGAATTTAGTTCTCCAGGTGCGGTTTTCTATGTCTTTGATCCCGGCAGCGATTAGCAGTGCCCATGGGTTCTTAATGGTTAGTGCTTTCATACCTACGATGGATCCAAAGTAAATTCTACGTCGTAACCTAATTCAGAAGCAAGCCTATAGCTATTGAATCTCCCGATATCAGCAATACAACTTGCAAAGCCATAAAGAGATTTGAACATACCAATCTTACTCTTAACCAATGAGGGAGCATAGCCTTCAGCGTAAAATATCTGCTCAAAATGATCACCCGACATTTCGGTAAGTGGTACCAGTGGTTTAGGAACTAAGGGCTCCTGTGGCTCAAGCGGGTTAGTTACGTGGATGCTCATAGGGTGAAAAAGGCCGGGTTTAACTAATCCATCGGATCCTCTGTAGTAAAAAGTACATTGCTGATAGTAGAGTAACCCGGTCTTGTTTATTTCGGCGATTTCTTCCGAGGCTAATTTAAAGCATGCGGTAACAGGGCGCATTGGATCATCTTCAGTTTGCACATGGACATAAAGCGTGTTATACTCTTCTTGGTTTTCAGCTAAGGGTTGGCTGAACTGTTCATTTTTGATTGATTTCATGATATTGATTTTAGTTGATTGATTAAAACAGGTAAGTCACCATCTTCACTTTATCCGTTATTTCCCGATCGGTGCCGTTCTGGTCATAGAACTGATCCCGGTTGTAGATGATGGTAGTATGGTTGCGGCCGAACATCTGGCCCACTTCTTTTAGGGTGATCATTGGATCAGACATCAGGATTAACCCGATCGCTATTCGCCTGGCTACTTTAAGCTGCCCCGATCTTTCCGGTCCAAGCAGATCATCTCGTTTGACTTTTAAAGCCTCGCATACTGCTTCAATAATCTTCTCTGGTGTTTGACCTTGCACTGTGCTGCGAACACTTGTTCGAGCGGGTTGCTGGGTGGTTTGATAAGAGTGTAACATGGTTGGTTAGATCTATTTTAAAATTTATTTGGTTCTGTTGAATTATTGATTCATACTTACATATGAAGGCTGGATGGCCGGTTACTCATTTTTGATTGCGTTAATTATTTTTGAGTTTAGAGCGGGGGTTTTAGTAGATAATATGGGAATTTTAATATTACCTCCGCTTTTCAAACAAGTCCAGCTGCTCTGGCGCTTCGTTCCCCCACTCAAGTCCGGCCAGCCATTTAGCGATGACTTCTTCTAGCGCTCCTTCACTACTCATATCACCACCCTTTTCTTCCAGGCAGTTAGCCAACTGGTATACCGATCGAAAAACCGGCATGCAGGTGACTTACCAGCTATAGCCCAAATGAATGGATCCAGTATCATGATCACGACAAACAAGATGAAGCCAGTTAGGATCAGTAGCAGGTATGTGAATCGGTAAAGTACTTTCATCGCTCAAAAATTTAATCTCTCTTTAATCCAGTTATCTTATATTGCATGCGATTTATTAATAACCAAGTAGTTATGTGTTACTGCGGCGGGTGCCTGGATGGGACCCGCTTCTTTTTTGGCTCATTGATGAAAATATCAACCTTTGGAACCAGTTCGGTTGCATTAAACGTTCTGCTTCCTTAATCAGCTGCTCACGATGATATTTGTTGATCAGGTGCAGCTTCAGCACGTTCAATGCCTGTGCAGCCTCTATGCTTACCTTTGGATCAAGGGCACGCATCTGCATGATCATCACTTCTTGGATTTGATTGAGGGTAGATTTCATGCTTTAGAAGTTTGGTTTTACATCAATGACTTTCGCCGGCATCTTCACCTCATCTGGCTGCCTGTGTCTTTCAGGCTTAGGATAATTCTTCTCGCAGGCTGATAGCGCAAGAGCTGCTACCAGGATCATCAGTTTAATGGTTCTCATGGCTAAAAGTTTACATCGTTAACGTCCAGTTCGGCAGCATGCCATATGCCTTCGATTGATGCGATTAAGCCTGCAGCTACAACCGCGATCAGAATGATCAATAGTTCCATAATAAAAGGTTTTTGACCGGCAAAGCCCGCATATTTCTATGCAGGCTGGGTTGTTTGTGTGTATGTAGTCCTTAAATGAGAAATGTCCTTGAAGCAAAGCCGGCCAGCATCACCCCAAAGACATTCAAGATCTTATTGACGTGGCCGCGTCGTTTGTACAATCAAATATAACGATTATGCTTGATATGTTTATAAAGCATATGTGTTTTATTTTTGCATGTTCTTTTTCACTCTTCTGCATTAATTAACTTGGCACCGAAAAAAAAAGCTTAGTGTTATTTTTACACTAATTGAACGTAAGGCTCTTGTTATTCCTATTCTGATTGCTACATTTGTCCTTGAGAGCGTTAATTGAATCGCGCAGCCAGCAATGGTTGCCCTTTTCTATTCCATCACTTCCTCTATCGTGGCTTCTCGGAATACTTCTCGGTTCTTGTCACAGGTAACAATCAGGATCACAACACATTATATTCTGATTGAAATAAGCCTTCATAGTTTATTTTCGTTTAAAACTAATCATTTGAAGAATGAAGAAACGAATCTTAACTGCTTTAGCAATGCTAGGCATCCTGGGAGCAATGAACTCCTGCACTAAAAACGAACAAGCCGAATCTCCTGATTCAGTGTCGAATGTCAAACGGCACCAATTAAGTGTGCCACTTGAGGATGGAAGAACATTTGTAGAAGCACCTTCTTATTCAACCACAAAGTTGAAACAACAACAAGCACCCATCTCTTATGGCTTTATAACCATCCCGCTACCTGATAAAAATTACCAGAGTTCAACAACCTTGTTAAAAATCAAAACACCGGGTGATTTTTCAATAATTAATTGCATCGCTGACAATTCGATTAAAGTAACGTTTACCGACAGCGTAAGGAGAATGCCTGGATACCCAGCTGGCTGGACTGCAGTGTGGAACAGTTTGCCAAACGTAGAAAACGAAACACCTGCGGTACTGTACACCAGACAGAAAAATCGATTAACATTGCACCTATCTAAATACGTGACTACTTTCGGTTTTGAACTTGCTCCTAATCTTTATGATGCTTACCCCTTTTCAGTTGGGTTCTATGACAGCAAGGAAAACCCACAAGTGGCCTACCTGCAAGATGTTGCCTCGACACCTGGAGGCGCAAAGTTATTTGCTGTTAATTCTCAAAGGCCGTTTAATGTAGTTGAAATTGCGTTTGCTGGGGAAGGTGAAAACATTAACCAACCCTTCGGTTTCGCCATTGCAAATATCAGGTATAAACTGGCAAAGTAAAGTTTGGTAGTTTTTGAAAGTCCTTTAATATCGGAAGGTTTTCACTCCTATAAATCCCAATATTCACACTTAGTTTCCCACTTAGCAACACAGGTAACATTTGATGTAACAAGAGTTTACGCGCTAATACTAATCAGATGATTATCTCCTACTTTCGCTGCATCAAAAACCAAATTAAACATGAAAAAACATTTTATTACCGCTCTTGCCGCAGTGGGCCTACTTGCGACATTAAATTCCTGTTCTAAGGAAGAAACCCCAGTAGCTGATTCAGGCACGAAGCTTTCCAACACGGCTGCGCAGGCTCCCTATGAACTTTCTTTTGGTGGCAGAATTGCAGATTATCCTGCAGGAAAAGACGCACCTAAGGCATTAATTTTTCCTAATCCCCCGGATGATCCTTATGGAGGCCCTAGATTTCCTTTTACAGTTATCCAAACCCCCACACCTGAGTATCTGAATGAGACCTGTTTAGTTGATATTTCGAAACTAGACAACGACAAAACTTACCACTCCATCCAAAATGGAAAACTTACGATCGGCTTTTTCAGTGGAGCTTCGGGTGGTTCAGAAGCAAGACTTTTAAAATTGAAATCATCCAACGAAACCGGATGGACATCGGCCTGGGGCGAAACACCTTACGTTCAGGGTGAAAATCCCGAGGTATTATATACAACGATTAGCAGAAATGAGCTAATTATATACCTGTCCAAACCATGTATTGAGTTCGGGTTTGAGATCGCCCCAAATCACAAGAACTATAATCATAGATTTGGTGCTTCGTACGGCGACTGGGTTTTTGATAGCAACAAGGGTTCAGTAGGTCAGGTGGTAACAAAGAGTCCATCAGGTGCACGTTTGGTTGCGGTAAAAGCAACAGAACCATTCACGATGATCACATTAACAAGTGGTGATAGTCCCACTGGCGATGAGCCAGTTGAAGGCCTTGCAATCGCAAACATTCGCTATAAACTTGCTAAGTAAATTATAACTTTCAATCAAAGCCTCTCAGACTTGAGGGGCTTTGTTCGTTAATGAAGCCTATCAACAATCTTTTTAAGCTCCTGATCCTGGTGATTTGGTAGGTCTTTTTGAGCGGGGGAATTCGGTCTGTCAAATTAAGACAGCCCTATCAAATCTTTCGTGTAAGATATCATCATCTCTTTTGCTAACGAGAATGATAGCTCTATCCCCTTGTCTTTACCAGTTTTGATCATCTTATTCCATACGCCTTCGTTCCTAGAAGCTTCTAGAAAGTCGTGTCCGTCATTAGTCAGCCTTTTTGGTTTATGACCATCCCCAGTGTGATGACAAAGAACATACCCTGCATCTTCAAGCAGCTGTAGATGATAGTCCACTTCTTGCTTACTGTAGCCTTCGATTTTAACATTCATTACATACCTAGTCACAGGTTCTACTTCGATGAATGCAAGGATTTTTTTTGATAACGTTAGATCTCTTTTCATACTTTGATTTTGAGTAACCAAGGTACAACAAATTAACTATTGTAACAATAGCGTTACATATAACTGCTTTCGTTAGTGAAGCCTTTCTATGATCCTTTTAAGCTCCTGATCTTGGTGGTCGGTTAGGTTCTGGTACCGCCTGAACGATTGCAGCAGTTGTGATACTTCATTACTCCGGTGGTAGTACTTTCCGAGCAGGATATTGTCAAAGCATTTTTTATTCTTGTGTAGGAATGGTGCTTGCTTCACGATCCGGCAATATGGTTTCATTATATCCTCTTTTTGCACATAGATCAGGCCGGCATAGGCTGGCACCTCACCTGGTGCAATCAAGCCTTCAGGGCAAGCGTAAAAGAATTTGTTTGGCAGGCTTTCACAGGGCTTGGTCCATCTGATCATTGAGGATTTTGGATGTATCCATTCGCCATCATGCACAAATGAATGCTCATTGGCATCGTATATCTTTTTGCAGAAAGCAAATTCCTTATGCCTGGTAAACAGGATGTGCTTATCCGTTTTATGCGTAAAGTCCTTCTTGAAATCGGCCCGGCTTACCTTCACCTCCACCTCTACGCTGTATCCGGATTTGCTGATGGCAAAGAAGTCGGACTCCCAGGTGAAAACAAAAGTGTTTAGCAGCGGGTACTCGTAGTTTCCAAAGAAGGCTTTTACAGCCTCGTGTACTTCGCGTGTTGTCATGGTGACTTGATTTGTATGTATTGCTATAATTTGATACTTTCGCCAAAAACCAATGGCACGTCTCGGTCACAAGAAAAGTAACTTTATCTATTTCAAAGTTCTATTTGTCCTCTTTTGTATTTTCCTGCTCATTGCAGGATTTGTATTTACATCTGCTTTAGTTTCGGATCCAAGCATAATTACCGTTCAGTTCACTAGTATTGGCTTTGCAGTGTTTCTCTCGCTAGCTAACACCTGCTTTGCATGGGCAAGAACACTCACCACGCCAGACCTTGAGAGAATATCATTTAGATTAAATCGGATTGCGGCAATATCTATCTTCTGCGCTCTGACTTTTATATGCACCTCTTTACTTCAGTTCTTAATTAACCAAGCTCCGCAGGATAATCAAGCGATTGCTTCAGAAACGTCTATTATTGATCTCCTTAGGAACACCAGAATGATTTTTATCATCATCATCATACTAGTTAGTATGGGAATCGTCGGAGAAGTATTAAGTATTTTCTTGAAACTGTTATTCACAGAATATTTTCTTAGATCGAATTCAAGCATCAAAAGATAGAGTGTTAAGGAAGTTTTTCACCTCAAATGCTCCCCTACAAGCTGCGTTTGCATCTCTGACCACCACTAGCCCCAGTTTTAGCGACTTAATCAATTCTGTGGCTTTATTTGATGCTGATTCGACATCTACGACGCTACGCACCTCAATGCTATTTTTCAATTCTTTGAATTTTGACGGCTGGAACTTCTCAATGAAGATTTGAAGATCCGTTTTGCTTTTTTGTTCCATTTTATAGATTTTTGCTTTTAATGTTGTGAAGTTTGAGAAATGGGAAATAATGTGTTTAGCATAACACTTGTGCCTTTTTCGCTTCTAGCATCTGCTTGAGATCAGATTCTTCAATGATCAGAGTTTGAAAGTAAGTGTACAATCCAAGGCGTTGCGCATGAAGAATAATAGTTTGTTCAAGCGTTTCTGGTGCTGCAAGTTGTTTTTCAATCTGATTTCGGAGGTTCTTATCCAGTACCGTGCTTTTCTTTAGCTGGAGATGTGCAATGACTTCCTTCTGTGCCCGGGTTAAAAACTCTTCCTGTTCTTGCTCGCTGTAAATGAAAAAATCCAACCTGCGCAGGAAGCGGTAAACGGAAGATGCGACAAGGGAAATGTCTTTACCGGCCTGATATCCGCTGAAGGCTTGTAGAGCGTTGGTGACAAACAGATCAAATTTCTCTTCTCGGGTTGGTTCGGTTTTAATCTCGGGCGCTGGTTTGGTTAAATTGATCCTTGTCTCTTCCTTCATGTAAGCCTTCAACCATTCGACAAACGTGATGAAGCTTAATCCCATGTAGTCGCCGTACTCTTTGGCAATTCCCCTGGTGAATGCTATGCTGATCTCATCTGATCTCAAATTGCCAAATCTTGATTTTGCCATTTTCATAGTCTCATCAATGATCACGGTAAGTTCAATTCCTTCAGGTGCCGCAAAACGGGAGATCACATAGCATTTGGAAATATTAGATTTGAACAATTCGAAAAGTTCAGGCTCGGAAAGATCCTTGATCATTCGGCTTGAGAGGGCTGCTTTGATTTCGGCAACTCTTTGCGGAAGGGCGGCTAAACCGTTTGGCTGCTGGTAAAGTTGGATATCACTCATGGCTTTGGTAAGTAAGGGTTAATGACTTCGTTATAAGATTTTTGGAGTTTTTCGAATTTTGATAGCTGACCATTCTGATTGCTTCCGGTTCTTTGCTTTTGATCTTCAATGGATCGGTTAACCCATCCAGATGCTGCTGATTTCCATTTGGCCATTTTAGTTTTTCCCACCATCCAGTTTTTTGATTCATAGAAGTTCACAAATCGATCAGCCTGAAATTTGCATTGATCAGGTGTCCAAAATGTTTCATTGATTTTTGATTCAAAGAATTCCTGAACCTCTGTGTGTGATGGTGGAATAAATTTTTTATTCCCACCTACATGTTTTATTGTTTCTGGTTTAGTTGTTTTTAAAGGTTTAGGAATATTCCCTGTGCTTTCCTGATGCATTCCCTGTGCTGTACCAAGTGCATTCCCTGTGCTTTCCTCTTGCAGTACCAAATTTTGGTATAGCATATTTATCTGAAAGAAGGCAGATTGATACTGATTTGGACCCTTTTCGTACACAACGTAACCACCGTCGACGAGTTCTTTTAATGCAGAATAGTACGTGTTTTTAGTGATTCCAGTCATACTTAAGACTTGGCCGAAGGAAACGCGGAAACGATCCTTCCAACCACATCTGTTGTTGATCTGAAGCAATGCCAGGTACACGATCGAAGACGATGGTTTTAGATCCATATCCAACTCGCATTTAGCCCAAAAAGCATTTATCTGCTTTATATAATCCATACCAGGTTGATTGGTAAACATTACCCCACAAGCCGTTAAGGTTGGCAGCTTACTTCTTGCTAGAATCGCAAGGATGGCTTGTGAGGTAATGTTTGAATGTCTTACGGCTGCCAACCGGAACCGCTAAATTAGTTAATTATATTTATATGCGCAATATGTTATTTAAGCATATTACAAGTGGAAAAAGAATGCTAGATCACACCCTTTGCTTCACCAACGCGACTTTATCCTTAAAGACTTTGTTCGTTTTCATAAGATGGTTAAATGAATCGCGGGCATAAACAATGGTGGAGTGATCCCGGTTAAATATTTCTCCTACTTTCTTCAATGTAAACTCAGGATTTGCAATCATGATCAGGGAAACCGCAATGAACCTGGCTTCTACTACGTCACGCTTTCGAGTATTGCTTTTAATCTGATCTACAGCTATACCAAGCTTTTCACCGACAACAGAGATAATGAGTTCAGGGTCAGTTTCTTTAACACGAGCAACAAACTCATCCTTCTTTTCATCGGGTAAACCGGTGTACACGTAGACATTAATTTTCTCACTGTTGCTCATGTTTGCAAATTATGGTTTAGATCCATATTATTTATCTTTCCAATGTTAATTTTGGTTCAAGGGCTTCCAATTTCGGCCTGTAGGCTTTTAGTGATTGAACCGTGAGTTCAATGCTTTCATTCATCTGCAGGCGCTTAGTGCTGGCAAACATGTTGGTTTGTTTTATATCTTTAGTCATGATTGATTTGAAATTATTTGGGCTTGGCATATTATGCCTTTTTGTTTCTTCAGGGCTGTTTTCGTTGTATTGGTTTCGAGAAAAGATTATACTGGAAGGTTCATTATTCAGATTGTGGTGGGGCATCATTTGCTGTGGAATTATGGCGCTCATGTTCATTTACAAATCAATTTCTTGAAACCATTATGCTACCTCTCTTCTTACCTCCTTACACCTTGAGGCAATTACATGCATGTTTTTTCGGATGAGATCAAGGATTCGTTTGTTGTAATCAGACGCTTTATTCTGCAATCCCCTTGACTGCTGAACCTCCATTTTGGACAGAGATACCTCAACTGTTTCGACTGCCTTGCCATTTACTCGGGCAGAAAACACCAATGAATCTTCTTTCTTGTAATATGAATTGGTGAATACGCAATGCTTATGGGCATCTCCCTCTTCCATGAACTCCTGAACGGATTCGAGAACCTTTACGGTTAGCTCATTGTCCTGGAAGACAAGTCCGAAATATGCAGCCTTTGCTTCGGCATACGATTTCTGATCAAGTTCAGCCTGTTTACGCTTCTGCTCCAGGTCGCGCCTTTTTTGAACCTCCGTTTTTTTGGCGACCAGCTTGTCGTGCTCGAGCTTAAGATTCCTAGGACACACGTACTTTGGGCTACGCAGATCCTTGGCGAAATAATGCAATAGATCAAGGTAATCTAGCCAGGTGATTGCATCCTTAATGGTGTAGCCTTGGCGAATACAGATCTTAACAGATGGCCAGAACCGGTACACCGCAGAGCCCCGTTCACCTAAGTGAGCACTTAATAAACCCATCTGACCGGCCTTTAGTAGGGTTTCTGCTTTAGCGTCGTTAGGCAGGTACTTTAGCAGATCAAAGGGCTTGATGTTCTCCAGCTTTGATGTCAGTCCGTTACGCTTATACACAGGCATCAACTTAATTTCAGGATGTACCTTGTATACTGAGATATTGTACTTCCAGAGATCTTTCTTGCTCTTAAGCGACATTTCACCGCCGCAAAAGTGATCATAAGATAATCCCATACCACCTACTTGCACACTCCTGATCTCGAAGGTTCCGTCAGGCAAAATCCAGTGCTGCATAAGTTCACGCGTGTAGTAATAAGGCTTTTCTTTTGCTTTCATTAGGCAATTAATATCAAAGTACCTGATCACCTGAAACTCCTCAACAACATCGAACACGCAGAACCTCGCCCAGTCACGGGATTTAAGTTTTCTCGTTGTGGTAAGCTTTAGTTTGAACTTGCACGATTCACAAACCTCTATCTTGATCCGCATAGAGGTAGTCGGCCAAACGTGGCCACAGCTTAAACAGCTGGTCCACATCTTATTTCTATGACCAACGTGCTCGATACAATTCTTGAATGCCCATGGCTCAAGCTTCTTTGCAATAGGCCAGAGCGTTTTACTAAGCGCATCCACCCTGACCTGAAATTTGTTTCTTGGTTTCATATCAAAACAATGAAATTTGGTTAACCAGATCTTTATCTACGGAAGCAGGCTTTTTAGGTGCTTTCTTAACCTCAGGGGAGTGCTTTCTAGCTTCAATGGCTTTCTCCATCTTTTGCTTAGTACCTTCTATCCGGTGATTTACAACCACCTGAGCCTTCACCGCTGCACCTGGTTGAATATCGTCCTCGTCATAGTAGTGAACAGCCATCCCAAAGATCTCTTCGTCAGCGAAGCCGTTTCTCCCGCTCTTCTTTACTTCATTGAGGATGTATGTGCAGCAATCTTTAATATTCTTGTTAGGCTTTGTTAATGTTGCTGCAAAAAGTGGATCCGCTTGCGCGACACTTTGCAGGTGGGCGTCAATGACGCTGGTAAACATATCTGTAGCTTGCATGATTGGTTAGTTTTTGTTAGTTATTTACTAAATAGAGTCATCACACTATCGATCAGGGTCTCTTCGGTTTGGTCTTCTGCGCCTGTTATAGTATTTGCGATTTCCCGTTTGCTGTTGATCAGCTTGTAGTTCCATTCATCAATGGTGTTCTTTCCAAGGAAATAGGTACACATGACGTTTGCATGCTGGCCGGTGCGGTAAAGCCTGTCTTCTGCTTGGTCCATGATTGCAGCATGCCATCCGAATTCAATGAAGCAGATCTGAGTGGCCACATTCTGCAGACCGTTGATCCCTACTCCACCGGCTTTTAGGTTCAGTACAATCACCTGAATCTTCGGATCATTCTGGAAAGCTTCAACTGCTGCCTGCTTCTGTTTACCATCCTCAGCACCGGTGACACGAACTGACCTTGGAAACTTCTCCTGAACCTTTGCAATTACATCTTTCAAGCTGGCAAAAACCACGATTTTTTGACCGTTGTCGATGATATCCTGAATGAAGGAGAAGGCATCTTTAAGTTTCCCCCTAGCGCTGATATTCTTTAAAATCCCGATGCGCACCATCACCTCTCCTTTCATGGACTTTGCCACCTGCTCATCAGATTGCTTTTTGATGTTCACCATGTAAGACTCAAGATCAGCCTGAGCATGCATGTACTCTCTGCGGTGTTCAGGATCAAGTTCGCACTGGATCACCTGACGAGCTTTATCCGGAAGGAACTTCTTGATATCAGGATCAGTCTTGTTCCGGCGGTAAAAGCAGATCAGATTAAGCTTGTAGTTCAGCTCTTTCATGTTTGAAGCTTCCTTGGGCCCTGAGCAATACCGCTTCTCAAAATACTTATAGCCGCCGAAATCACCTAAGCGGTTTAAGATTCCAAGCTGGGAAACAAGATCCTTTGGCTTGTTCACGATCGGGGTACCTGTCAGGAGAAAGATCGTTTCTTTGCCGGTGCAAATACCTTTGGTGAACTTCGTATTCTGGCTGGTTAGGGCTTTAACCTTATGGCTCTCATCAACGATCACAGATTTAAAGAAGTCGAGGTATTTTTGTTTAAAGTGAATGTTGTTGATGCGAAGCTTCTTGCCTGGTTCCGGAGTGTCGATTCGATCTACAAAGTACTTTTTAAGGCTCTCAAAGTTGCAGATGAAGTATTGGCTCATCCCAACCCGAAAGAACTCAGGGTAAGTATTCTTAACGCTATCCTTGAGCACAATGCCTGTACGTTTCACATTTGCTTTAATCTCCAGTACCCAATTTTCCTTTACAGCTGATGGGCAGATGATCAAACATGGATATGCTGCTCGACCGGTAACGTGCAATCCTTCCATGGCGATAATAGCCTGAGAGGTCTTACCTAATCCCATGTCATCGCCCATAATCAAGCGCTGTTTTTCCATTGCGTATGCTACCCCTCCAGGTTGCCACGGAAGCATGGGACGGTTGGTGGGGATGTCAATCTTTAGTTCAGGTAAAGGAGGTATAACAAATTCTGTTTCAGGCTCAATGCCTGATTCGTCACTGAAGTCAAGTTTATGCTTTTCAGCAAAGGCCTTAACTGCTGTCTTGTACATTACCGGCACGGTCCAGTACTTCTCTGCATAGATGAACTTTCGCTCGGGTAATTGCTTCACGGCCTCATTAATGGATGGTCTGAAGGAGAACTCTATCTTATAGACGTTCCCTATCTGCATGATGGTTCCTAAACTCATATCCCGATCCTTTCCGTTAACATTGATTGTGCGGTCACACCATAGTGCTGGCAGATGGTCTTGAGTACTTTTATCTTAGGGGTGAACTTTCCATATTCCCAGTTCCTGTAGGTAGCTAAGCTTACTCCCAGTGTTTTTGAGACAGACTTTTGAGTAGTCTGCTTTGCGAATCTCAATGTCTTCAAATTGATTGCAAATTGTTGTTCCGCATTCATGAGTTAAGCTTGTTCTTCAATCTGGTAATGTGTGACTTATAGCCGCTGATCTTGTGGTTTAGATTAACTATTTCAGCTTGGGACTTTTGGTACTGCGTACGATAGAAATTCAAGTCCTTTTCCATCTGAATTCGATCTTTTGCAACAAGTTCGACGGCATCTGCAATCCGCATTAAAGCACCGGTTTTCACTTGATCAGCACTAAGGTTTTCGACTTCGGCTTCCAGGTTTGTACCCCAATTTGCGCGGCTGGCTTCTTTCCAACTTTTAAATGTCTTAGGCATTTGGCACCTCCTGACTTATGTTTAGTTGATCATCATCGGTAAGAAAATCAATGATGCACGGTTCCGTATACAGCTTTTCGGTTTCAGGCAGCTTCTTCAAAAGCCGGATGGCAGTGGCCGCAACCTGGATCGCTTCTTCTTTGATTTCGATGAAGGTTCCTTTGCCTTCATCAAGTTGGTTCCCGGCACGAACCAGCTCACCAGCTTCTTCAGCGACGAACGCTATTTGCTTCACATGACATCCGGGCCATGTCGGGTGCTTCCTTTCGGCACGTTCAACTTCCATCAGAATTTCTACGATGATCGACGCTGCTTCAGGGCTATCGGTTGTTATTTTAATTTCAGTCATTTGGTTTTAAATTAAGGATATGCGTCTCATGTCGATAACGCATATCCTATTTGATAAAAAGATTAATTATTCCATGTCACTTGCTGCTTCATCGAAGTCAAGCGAGTACTGGGAATCTGGTGCAACTTTACCGTTGTAGTACAGCAGCACTTCGTTACGAGCATGCTTGATGCAGTGGTAAAGCTCATCACCGAACTCGTAAGCATCCTCGCCGCCGAAGAAATCAGCATACTGAGACAATGGTAAGGTGGCGCTGCCACGGGTGCGCTTGTGGCCGGTGATGGTCACTCCTGTTTCGCTGTCATTGATTGCGAAGCCAGTCACCTTGAACTTGTTTAAAGGGTTGTCTGCATCTTCACCTTGATAGCTTTCGAAGGTCACAGGACTGATGAATTCACCATAAGCATCATAAGCTTCTTTTTGTTGGCAGGCAATGATCAAGTGGCTACGAAGCAGATCGAAAGCAAGTAGCAGATCCGGATGAGGTAGGAAAGGTAACTTCTCCTGTCCAGGGTTTTCAAACTCCCTTAGTTCAACCTGGCCATTTGCATTGGCGAAGTCCCGGGTGACTACTTTCCAGTACTTAACACTTACACCAGCTTTACCGACGGTGGCTTCATTCACCTTGATTTTAGTACCAGCCTTTAACTCATGAGCTTCCTCAGCTGCTTCGATTTTCTCGTTCAGCTCTTCTTTTGAAATTGATTTTGTACGCATATAGTTGATTTAATTAAAATGTAGGTTCGTCGAGATCGTCGAAGATTGATTTTCCATGTGCAGCCATCGACTGACTGATCATTTCATCATCTCTTTTTTTGTTCTCGTAATCTTCCTGGGTGTATAATGGCTCCAAATACTTCTTAACCAGCGGCTTCTCAATCTTTTCACTTGGAAAGTGCTTCACGACTTTGGAACTGATAAACTTGCCGATGCTGTCAACTGCACTTACAGCAGAAAGCGTGTCCAGGTTAACCTCAGAATATATGTATCCGGATCCGTTCTTGAACTGGACGTACATTCTATTGGTGATCATGCAAGTGGCGACAAAGGCGACGTTGCTTGATGGTTTTTCTATGATGTCGAAGCCTTGCAGCGCATCATCTACGGCATAGGTGCCGGATTGTAGGGTTACTTTATACATTAGAATAATGATGTTTGGTTTTTAACTCTGTCAGGTCCGAGGATTGCTTCAGTGGCCTCATCCACTTCTCTTTCGAGCTTCTTTGATACATTTAAGGCTAAGATGGCCCGGGTGCGGAAATACTCTTGCTGTGCAGTTCGCATGCGCTCTACTAAAGCAGCGTATTCATTTATTGCTTCCATTATAGAACCTTTAATTCAGTGGTAAAAAACCTACAGACTCTGTTGTTAAACTTGACCTTGAAGACATCTCCATAGTCCGCGACTACAATCCCTTCCTTTCCGACAAACTTTACAGATTCCTCGTCTGATTCGCTTGATTCTACTACGACTACTTTGTCGCCTTTTTTTATTGCTTCCATTATGCTGTTATTTTAAGTCCGTCAAACATGAGCCAATACTTCCAGGCTAACTCTTCATACTGCGCCTTACCATGTTCGTAAAGCTTGTCGCCGCGATTGATGGCGATCTTAAAAACCTTCTGGTTCTTCTTGCTGATGCCAATGAGCATGTCCTTGTCTGTGCCAGCAATGTCCATGTATAGAGCGCGACTTCTGAAATAATCGAAGTGCTCGCATGCAGCATAAAATTGACTTTGCGTTTCGGCTGCAGTTGATTTTATATCGGCTCCCATCTTCCATTGTGGAAGAAAGCAATCCCATTTACATCGCCAGCCTTGCGACAAAGTGAAATCAAAACCGTTGTAGTTCATAATCCAATTATACCTGGTGGATACTGCCTGATAGTCGGCATTATCATTAACCATTTTGCAGAAAGGATCTTTCATGTAGGCCTTTTTCATTGCTTTGGCTAACTCGAAATCTTCTGCTGTATATGGATAGGTTTGATACTGAACCTTTAGATTGAACAAGTCAACTTTCTCAGGCTCAGTAATTAAATTATCTAGCAACGTTCCAAAGGCGTAAGCGTATTCCTTTTTGCCAAATTCAGGCTTTGGGTAAAGAAGGTCTTTTAAGGCGCTTAGGTCTGAATTGGAAACTTCCGGACGTCCAAAGTAGGGATCTTGTGCCATGGCTATTTACCTAATACCTCACGTTCAAAGTCCCGCCCTATAGCCAATGCAACATCAAGTTTGTGCCTTTTATCTGACCACATGTCCGTCTTAAGATCATCGATCATTTCTAAAGCTTCCAACATAGTTGCTATTACTTCTTTAGCTTTCTTGAAGGCTTCTGCTTCTTTATTCGCATATCCTGGTAATAGAAGCTGGACCGGTTCTGCCACAGCGATCGCCTGCTTAGCTGAAGTATATGCGTTTCGAAGTTCCTGCATATCGGTCTCAGGTGCATCTGCAGCATTTACAAACTGCTTACACGCATCAAGCAGTAATGGAGCAGCGATGATCAACTGTAAATCAGATTTATTGCCTACAGACTCACACACCAGATCACCGCCATAGTAAGCAACATCACTATAGCGATTTACATACCTCGATGAAGAAGATTGCTTCTGATTTATCACAGCGCCGCTTGATTGGGATGCCTGCTTCCAGTTCCTTTCCATGACCTTTACCCTTTAGATGCTACAGCCTTGAAATCTTCCTCATACACCAGGTGCGCACTGACAACCTTCTCGCCTGTTTTATGAGCATGCTTCTCACAGAAAGCTTTCATTTGATTGCTGGTTTTCTTACCAAACTCTTCAACAGTCAAGCTTCCCGCCTGCTTCTCGAAGTAGAACATAAAGATTGCACCCCAGCCTGCATTTTCATTAACGATGATGTTATAGCCCTGGCGAACCTTAGCAGTACTATCTTCTTTGATCTCGGCAAGCTTTGCAGAGGTATCGAATAAGGTTGTAGCAGTTTCCATCTGCGTTTTAGCAGCGATAGCTTCCTGATCGCGTTTGGCTTGTTCAGCAGCTTCTTGCTTTTGACGAGCTTCATCGGCCACTCTGCGGCGCTCGGCTTCCTCTTCCATCTTCTTCTTTTGCTCGGCACCAGCTTTGGCGATCTCCTTTAGCTCATTAACCCTGGAAGGAATAAGATCAAGCAAACGCTCCTTTTCAGCTTCCATATTCTCGCGAAAGTTGGCAGATAACTCATCATAGAGTGCATCCCTAACTTCAACGATGATCTGCTTTTGATCTTCAGCAGAAAGGTAAACAGCAAATGCACCGGCAGGCTCAATTTCATTGAACTTGTCAAGTGGGTAATTGATCTTAACAGCAGCGATGCCTTTCTTTACCTCATCTACGTTCTCAAGGGAAAGACTGTTATAAATCTTCACAGCGAACTGCTTGAATGTAAGAAGTTTCTCACCATAAATCCTGCGGATATGGCTTTCGGCATCAGCCTTGAACGATACACGCTCTTTGGCAATGTTTTGCTGATGCAAAATCTCCTGCTCACGTTTCTTGGCTTCCTCAGCCTTTTGCTTTGCCCAGGCATTACGCTTCTGCTGAATTTTGCTGTACACGCTATCCGCCTTTGCAGGATCCAGTTTACCTTCCTGCTCGGTGAAGAACCTAGCCATGCGCGTCATGATCTGCGTGATCGGTGACCTACGATCGTTCATTACTTTAACGGCTTGCTTAGCCTTTACCTGCCAGTCATTAAGCGCTGCATCAAGCTCATCACTCATGCCTTGCCCTTCTATTGTATCAAGGAGCAGTTGAGCGCCGTTCACAGCTTTGAGTGCAAGGTTTTCATTTCTGGTCAGGACCTCTCCAGCTCCCTGCATGGTGGATGCGATCTCAGTCACATCAATTTTTTGTACTTCAGTTGTAGTTGACATATAAGGTTGTTTTTAGAAGAGAAAAAAGGCGGCCGTTGCATTTTTACAAGATTTGGTTTTTGACTATGGCGGCCGCCGGGTTTATAAATCGGGTTAATTAAAATTCTGGTTCATCATCGTCCACGCCTGCGAATTGCTTTGTCTCAATTTTCTCAGGTTTAGATTCATCTTGAAGCGCCTGGGTGAACTCGTCTTTCACCTCTTCATGCTCTACATCCTGAGTAGTTGGTGATGACTGATCATCCGGATCAAAGCCGTAATCTACACCTGTAGGCATCAGTTCCTCTTCCAGTGCCGCTTCAAGCATGGTAAACTTGCCTGTTTGGACTTTCGGATAAGACTTGAAGGCGTGCTTTAGTGTTTTGGCTTTAAGGAAGCCTGTGTCTATTTGCCCGCCATTGGATGTATAAAGAGCATTTGACTTGTCATTTGTGGCTGATCCGAAGTTATTACGATTGGAATAGCCTTTTAGCCGCTCGACTTCCTTCATATCCAAATAAGGCATTTCAAAGCTTCCATCATGGCGCTCAATCCTAACAAAGCAAGCCACGATCTTTGCCTCATCTGGGCGCGGCAACCTTGCATCGTATTCTTTTACTACAAGTTTTCCTTTGTCATTAAGGCCAATTTTGAAGTTGTCACAATCGTAAACAACGATCGGATTATCAGCATGCTTGATTTGGCCGGCACGCATACGCATCTTTAGTTCTCCGTAAGGAGATATAGCAAGCTGCGCACGTTTCTCGTAGGTATCGCGGCCCTGCTCATCCTTACCCACCTTGAAGTTTCTGGTGGTGATATAGCAATCAGGCTTATTCCCTTGTTCCAGACTAAGGCCATTCACATTGATATCTAGGAAAGCACCATAAAGCGAAAGTGGGCTGCACTCCCTTAAAGCGGCGTTCTCGGAAAGCATCTTCTTATAATTGAATGCTTGCATGTGGTACTCCTGCTCGCCTTTTTCATTGCCATTGAACTGGTTGTGAAGGGTGATAAATTTTTCTTTTACAAAGTCGAGCTCAACAAGCTCAACTGGTTTGGCGGCTTTCAAAGCGGCCATTACATTGACTACAACTTCTTTTGACATTATAATAGGTTTAAAGGGTTACGGATTTAATTACTATGATCAGCATGACTGCGATCAACATCATGAGGTACACGATCCAGTCGTATCTGGTATTGTCCTCATCATCTTTATGGCGCTTTATCATGGCGATTAGGTTAAGAAAATGGCTGTTGCTACTGCTATGGACATCATGACCGCATACGTGATCCTGTCGATATTTATCCAGGCTGCGCGGCTCATGATGCAGAGATGAAGATGAGTACCACTGCTGCTACAAAAGCAAGTAGCATGGTGAAGTCTCTGGCTGCTGATAAGATTGAGCGATTGAAATCTTTCCTTTTCGCTTCTTGAATGCTGTCCTTGAACTTATTCTGCAATAAAGTCTGGTACTGCATTGATACCTTGTCCTGATCTGTCAGGTCATTAGTAGCGTTAAACATTTTACACCTCCTGTTTTAAATCGTTGTGAAAGAATATTTCTAGTGTGGTCCGGGCTCTTCGCAGACCAGCGATGTTGCCGGCGACAAACTTTGCATGCTCGTGAGCTTCAGCCTGGGCCTTCTCGTATTGCTCGATCTCCTGATTGATGCCTTTAAGGATTTCCTTAATTTTTGCTGTGTGGTTATCCATGGCTTAACTGAATTTGGCTCTAAAAGCATCATAGCAGCAAAGACTGCAGAATGAAAAGCGGTACCAGGTTCTTGATTCTTCCGTTGGAATAACCACCTTGGAACAGGTCCAGCAAAGCGGCAATTCCATTGTTTTGGTTTGCTCGGGATTAGTGACTACTTTTGTCATTGTAAACGAATTAAGTTTTTACTTGATTTTCAGGGGCGTCTATTGGTAGTAGATGCCCTTTTTTAGTATCCGAAAATTCCGTGCTTAGCACCGATCATCTTCTTCATGTCCGCTACAAATTCAGTCTCGCTTATCCCCAGTGAATTAAGTTCCTTCCGGTTCTTGTTGTAAGAAAGGCGGATATCCCTGAGATAAAAGGACTCCAAAATCTCGTCGGTCTTGGATTTGGCTTTTATCTTTCCTTTGTTTAAATAGGCGATTTGCATCTTTAGCTGGCTTTTGAAGCGAATTTGGCTTCAGTTTCTCTTAATTGTTTCTGGAACTCTATGTAAGGCTCAATTTCTATCAATTGCACAGGTTCATGCTCCTGGCCATCGTAGCCAACGAATGAAGCAAACCCATGCACAAATGCGCGTAATGTCAGAACCTCATTTTCTAGTGCTTTTATCTTCTTCTTTTTTGATTGCTTTCCCATAGTAGGTAGTAGTTAGATAGATTTACATTGATAATTCACCAGGACGCATTCCGCTCTCAAGCATTGCCTTGAAAAGAGGTGCTGCATACTTCTTGCCGATCTCGACAAACTTTTCAAAGCTCTGCCCTTGCTTCACTGCATTGTCAATGAAAGACATGGTGCAGGCTACTTCAGGTCGGGTGTGTCGTAGTACTTCTTTGGCAGATGTACGCTGGCAGGATTTAAGACCAAGCTTCTTAGCGGAATCTTTAATCTCTTTAGGTTTGAAGCCGGTCATAGCTAAACAGCTCTTAGTATTGTACTCTACAATTTCAGGAACACCACCATTCTGGTAGTTCACTCGGTTTACATCCCGGCTGTTGCTTTTCTGAACCGGAATACTACTGTGCTGGCCGATGCTCGTAACCGTATTCTGCATCACAAACTTTCCGGTTTGTCTTAGCGACGGAAGGACCTCTGTAGCGATCCAGTGCTTAAGTTGATCGGCTTCAGCTTTCTTGCTGTTTAGCGCAAGCTTGTAAAGGCCTGATTCGCTAACAAGTTGAATTTGATTGGTTTTCTTTGCTAGTAAGTTGTACTTACTAGCAAGCTCATTGAAGAAAGCTGCATGCTGACCCTTCTTAAAAGTCATAACTTCATCTTCTTTCAGCTTTGCATCTTTGATCGCTTGTCTGCTGTTTTTATGTCCCCAAAGATCACACACCTCTTTTGCGATGAACATTACCTTTCCAGTCTTTTCGCTTTTAAGCGAGGTAAGGTGACCAAACTGGCCATTTTCAAAATTCTTGATTGTTAACATCATGACGGAATATTTAGTGATTGGAATTAGAACGTTTTGACAGTGCCACAATTAGGACTATTAGAATATGGGCTATTAGCAAGAATAAGTATGCAATTCCTCTATAAGTCACATCTTCATGAGTGATGACTTCGTCATAAAAACCCATCGATGCAGATATGAAGTACATTAAGCTGCAGACTATTATCAATGATCGATCTTGCATATGGCTTCCTTTTTAATAACTAATTAGTTCTGGCGAAGCTTACTGAAAGCTTGAGCACAAAGCGACTGTACAATGATTTGCGATTGGCGTTTTACAAGGGCATCGAAAGTCTCAACTGCCTTGTTGTTTTTAATCTGTTTCATGGTTCTTGGTTTTTTATTGGTTAGTTAACTCGGACTACTGTAAGGACCGTCATACCTTCGACTTTATCCTTGGTGTGGGTTTTGTATTTTCGATCAGGGTATTTGATCTTGATCGCTCTGCTGATGTCTGATCTTACCGCTTGGTCATATTCCATAGGAAATTGCTTTTCCTCCCCCACTTTCATTTGTACAACCAGAGATCGTAGTGATACTCCTTGTACTGGCTGTGCTAATTCTAATGTTCCCATATTTAATTAATTAAGTGTTTGTGTGCTGTGTAGTAAGCTAATTCCGCTTTTGACCTCAACCCTGTTTTTCTTCTGATGCTTGCCGAATGATTAATAACCGTACGGATGCTGATGTTTAAGTGATCAGCAATCAACTTATCCGGTGACCTGATATATTTCAGAATCTCCTTTTCCCTTTGTGTAAGTAAAGGGTTTACGATCAAGTCGAACGGAACATCTGATATTCCGACGATAAGTTTTGAATGTTCTCTTAGCTGGCTCATTTTGGTAGTTAGTTACTATATGCATAAGGTTTTGTTTTTAGTACCTTTGTCTTATTGTGTACAACAAATGTAAAGACACAATTTGATATTGTCAAGACAAGTCAAGTCTATTTTTTCAAATAATTTATAATACTTTGGTAATCAGCGGATTAATTTTAAAGAATGCTCTCAAAAAGTCTGGTTTAACGCAAATGGAAGCGGCAGGCAAGCTCGGTGTTTCCAGACAGACGTTAAATTCTTGGTGTAGCAAGTCATCTCTAGATGAGGAAGTAATAGATCAAGTCAAGTCAAGTCTTGACATAGATTTGTTCAAAATAGCTGATGGCTCTGTAGTGCTTTATGAACAACCTAAAAACCTTGTAGGTGAAATAAAATTGATTTATGAGTTGCTGGCGATGAAAGACAAGTATATTGAGAAATTAGAGGAGGAAATTGGAGTATTAAAAGATAGGCTGGATAACCAAGACTTGGGTAAACAAAGTTTAAAGTAAATCGAATAAAAATCCATAATTAGCGTTTAATGAAAAAAAAATTATTAACTATCGCACTTATTATAATTAGTAGTGCATCATTTGCTCAGAAGAAGCAAAAAGACACAGCAAAAGTGGTCCTACCCATAAAGGATGGCGCAATATTTTACGATATTATAATCGACAGCCTTCATAATCAATCAAAAGAGACATTGTATAAAACATCTCTCAAATGGATGGCAGACAGCTTTGTTGATTCTAAGGAGGTAATTCAAATCCAAGATCCTGCAGCGGGTTCAATCGTTGGAGCTGGAATTTTTAACTACACTCCGCCTGGCTTACTCGGCAGCCCTCAAAGAATGTCATTTATGGTTGAGATCACGGTTAGAGACAATAAATCACGGATTAGGCTGTATCAATTCAAAAACAAGACCTTTGGATCACGAGGATATCGTCAGGCTACAGCAAGTGAAGATTCGCCATACTATCCAATTGATAAGGATTATTATGCCTATTTGCAAGAAAAACAATTTCCCAGGGAAAATCGTGGATACTATCAAACGATAAAAGGTAAAATTGAAGGTATTATACAGTCATATAAGCTGTTTGTATCAGCAAACCGAGCGGATGATTTTTAATAAATATTAACTAATGGAGATAAAAGAGCAATTACTCGGTAACTGGACGTCAGTTATGGAAACCTACGAGTTCTACGAAGAGAACGGAAGCAAAATTCATCCCGATCAGATAAGTTCGGACATCAATTACAAACTTGAAATTGGGCCAAATACCATCAAAGCGGTTGAGGTAGGAGAATCTCCGGTTGAAAGCGAATACGAATTTCACCAAGACCTTCTTGACTGCTACTTAGTTGTATTTGTCGGAACTGAAACCCAAATTCAGAAAATTAAGCTTTTCGGAAATAATTTGATAATGATATCAGAGGTTGATGACATGCGGTACCAGCAAGATGGCGTGTGGAAAACAGCATACAAATCTATCTACTCGATAGAGTTCTCAAGAAATTGAATGGAAAATAACGAACATTCAGAAGATAAAGGTCACTTGAAATGGATAGACCTTTATGAACAGGGCCGTCCGGAAGAGGCCAATGAAGAGTATCTAAACTATAATCACTTCAGTGATAGCATCCCAAATATACATATCGCGTATCACTTGCATAATAGGCGAGCAAGAAATAGAGTTTACCTTTCAATTGGTATTGCAATTTTGGCTATAATAATCGTATGCTGGTTGATCAACAATCTAACCTAATTCCAATAAATGATATGGATAGCAACCAAGAATCAGAAGAGGAACGCTTGAAGAGGCTGGATGACGAAGAATCCGAACCTACGGGCACATTCAGCACCAGCTTCAAAATGAATTTACAGATCACCGAAGCTGACGTGATCGATCAATTTTTAAAAGACAACAAAGACTTACAACCCAAAGACCCCAACCTTAATTGACCATGAATATAGTTGATAATGACAAACCCGTAACAGCTGAAGCTCGAAGATTTAAAGAATTTAGAAAAGCTGAGAATTTAACACAAGTGCAGTTCGGTGAAAAGCTCGGCAAAGATCAAGCAACAATACAACGTTATGAGAAAGGCGTGTTTGCAATTCCTATAGAAGTAGTCAAATCAATGCATGAAACATTCCAGATGAGCTTAGATTGGTTCTTCCTTGGAAAGGGCGGCAGATTATATGTTCCTCAAAAAGGTAATCTGGTGACCGACATTAAGGCTTACGAAACAAACCAGAATATTCTATTGACTCAAGTAGCTGGTTTAAAGTCGGACTACCTCAAGTTGCACAATGCTTTTTACGAATTGAAGCAGCAATTAAATACTAATTCAGTTAGTAAATAAGCCAAAAACCGGGCAAAAAAGTCTTACGAAAATGGGTCGAAACAGCAAAAATACGCCTTTAAACAACATTTCAGGAGTGGGTAAAACTCCCCCACTCTCCGCACAAGAATTAAAGCCCCTATTTGGGGCTTTTTTCTTTTGAGGAGCTTATCCGGCAATATTTCCCACCTTACACGCCTGCCCAGACACTTACCACCACAGGAAACATTCCATGGAACTCGCCGAGCTACCCATATACAAAGATACTAACGCCCGCATCAGAATATCTCGAAGAGACCTGCCTTGTAGGGATCAATCGTCATGCTATTCTACCCGAACGTTCATTAGCGCTTAACCATAGCTTAACATCTGTCCGGTACCTTGTGCTGCTTTGATAATCCACCACTATGGATCTGAGTGTTTCAAGTGCGGGGACCTAGGCGGGTACCCCGCATTATTTTGAAACCAATCAGCACAATTCTTAACCTTATGGCATTAAACTATTTGTAGGCTTGTTGGTTTAAGAACGTACGAGAACTTGAGTAATGTTTTAGACTATGATGACAGGATCCAGAATTGAAAAGTGCCCCAACTGTGGAAACATTAGAGTAGACCGGGTTCCGCGGAACAAATGGTTGAAAACTTTTTTCTTTTGGTTACCAATTGCACAATACAAGTGTATGAAGTGCTTCAAAATGTATTACAGGTTTAAATAATTAGCCATATTCAATGATACATAAATCTGGATAGGATCCGATTCTTTCTTAACTCAGAATCCCTATAACTTGTTATTGCGTTAGTATACTCAATGTAGCAGCGTAAGGAACTGTTATGTTTGGTAACGGGGGATGTTGAGAAACATTAGCCCCGTTTTTTATTTCCGTTGGTCAATGACGCCGATCAAGAGTTCCTTTAAGTTCCTGAGTCTGGTGGTTCGTGTTGACTCGGGCAGAACCACAAGTAGTGTCTGAAGTTTGACTAAATACGGCGCATCTTTCACGTTCGATGATGGTAAACCTTAACTAATTTTAATCCGCCTTTAATCTGCGTCTCTTATCTTGCTCACGATTTATGACTCACCTTTGAGTACTGGTGTTACCTTAGCGGGTGCCTGGATGGGCTACCCGCTATTTTTCCAATCAATTCACCTCATACTCGTAAACGGCTCTACCAATCTGCCCATCGCCATTAATACCCTCAACAATCAGCCTGAACTTACCCGCATACCCCGGATTCACGTACTCGAAAACAGCCTCTCCATCAGAAGAACTCACGATATTAGGATTCCAGTACAAGACTGTTCGCTTATCCAGAATTGAACCTCGAAGCTGTTCAGTCTTCTTCACCTGGAACTGCTGTGGAGACTGAAAGCCTGTCCTTGAAAAAGACATGATACCATCTGACATCCCGTTTTTTGAAGACGAAGAATTGTCCCGGCCACGCTTCATCGTGATCACCAGCACACCACCCATTCCATTTATCCCGTATAATGCTGCAGAAGCACCTTTTAGTACTTCAATACTTTGAACATCATTTGGATTAATCTCATCTATAATATAGCTTTCCTGGTTCAACATCGTACCATCAAGAACAAGCAACATGGGCGGCGGTGGCGATAACATCTGCCCCTCTTCCGGGATTTCCCTGGAGTATACTTTCCCTTGATATATCTTCAAACCATTTACACGATTAATCAGATACGTGGAAATGTCATGCGTGGTTTGGAGATCTCTTGCAAGTATTACTACGTCTGCTTTGCCCGGCCCGTTAAGATTGGCGGAGCTGGTAACAGCATTGGTCTTGCTTCCTTTAACCTGAACCTGTTGTAATTCTATCGCCTTGCCATCGTTAGACTTCAAGACCGCTTGCTCCCCAATTGCACCTTCAGAAACTGCTGAACGCGGAAAAGAAGCTTCTCCTTCAGTACCCAACAAGCTATTTTTTGATGGATTGAGTTCGACCTTTGCACCTTTCACAGGTGAGGAGATAAGAAAATTAACCGTACCGTAGAATTCAGGTTCTCCAAAACCGAAGCGACCTACGCTATCTGTCTTTGTGGTATAAACGCGTTTTTCCTGACCATCCTGAACCAGAACCACCTCCCCTGCAATCATTGGCTTACCGTTGCTCAACAGCACGCGACCATTGATCCACTGTTCATCGAAAACCGGCTGAGGCAATCCATGGGAAAGTTTATCCATCCAGGAAAATCGCTTCAGGCGTTTCCCTTTCAACATCTCCTGCAGCCTATCCTCCGACAGTTTACCCGGCAAATCCAGGAAATACGCATTTGGCTGTTCTGGAACATCGTTCAGATCACTCGTTAACAACAATTCAGAAAAGATGGTGCTTTCATCACGTTCATCAGCTGGAAATGCATCCACATTGTAAGCCGAAACAGCCAGACTACTTACATCTGCCAGTCCGGCTGCATTCCGCACATTCAACTTAACCTTCACTGGCTCCTGCATTTTATATCGATCTTTCACATCGGCCGTTAGGTTTAAAAATGACTGATGATTACAAAATGTTAGTTGCTCAGCAACTGCGATATCATGTTCATCAAAGAGGGTGAACTGAACCACGCCGCTATAGAATGACGACTTTGGAACATGGAGTTGAATGTTAGGCGCCGCGCGAGGGAGCCGCTTAACATACCGGGTAACACCATCCTGTGCAGCAAGGATCGTTATTGTGCCAGCGGATGCAATACCCGTATAGCGGATCTTCAACTGTATGCTATCTTCCAAGGACACTGTCTCAAGTTCATAACCCTTAGCAGATCGTTCAGTGCCATTGTTACCAAACCTGACGGTTGAACCAGAACTCGCAACCTTATGCTTTATGGCTTTATCTGTAGCACGGTTAACAAGTATAGTTCTTCGGAAATGATGCGCTACTCCATATTCGTTCATCCCACCCGTAAAGGCCTGCAGCGTATACGCACCAGCATCAAGCGTAGCTGGCAAAGGAAGGTATCCACTCGAAAGTCCTACCTGCACTTTCGTCTTTACGTGCTGTACCAAAGCTCCGGATGGTCCGACTAGCATTACGTTTAAAGCCTTAGATGCAGAAGAAGGTAAGTTACTGCTGGACTCAATAACGTACGATTTGAACCACAAAGTGTCGCCTGCGCTGTAAAAAGGTTGATTGGTTTGTATATGAATCTTTTCTAAGGGATGTTCCGCAATCATTGCTTTTAAGTCCTTCAGTTTAGAAACCAGATTTCCTTGACCAAAGGCAACTGTCCCGCTCATCATCAATAGGGAGAAAAGCAAGGGTATAGTCAGCATCAGCTGATGGTATTTGAGCGCTAATCGTAATTTCATCATACAGAAAATAAACTTACTTGAATTATTTGACTGGTTTGTTTATCATTTTGATTGTCATTAGCTTTAAAGAAAAAAATTATGATAAAGGCGCTCTTAATACTTTTCGTTTCCTTCATTTCCTTAAGCGCTGCACCCGTAAAGGAAATCGCTAAAACAAATCACACCCCTTCTTCCCGGGTTGCCACCTGTAAAGGCGCAAGCGCATGCAAAGCCTGTAAAAACTGCAAGTACTGTAAACATTGCAAAAAAGATGGTGGCACTTGCGGGATTTGTAAATAAACCGGCAAAGCAGCTTAGGACAACGCTATAAAAACTGGCTTTTCGCTAACTTCTACATCAATCTTTCCGCCTGTTACAAGTAACTGTCTTGCAGTTGGGGTTTCCCCATCTTCATTAAGCGTGTACCTTGTCACCTTAGCGGAGAGCACTTTCAATGCATAGATTCCCTTTTGATTGCTTTCTGTACCGTAATATAAGCTGTATACAACCGCATCCTTGTGCTGCCATTTGTCTACCAGCGGATTTGCACTCAGCTGCGCGACCCAGACAAAGTCCTTCAAAAAGGAATTCGTCTGTATCAGATACATCGCCGATGGTCTCAGCACCAGCTGTCGATCCGGCCCCTCGCTGGTGATCCCAGAAGAACTGAATTGCCAGCCATCAATTGCACCATCATCTGTCCAGGTAAAAAAGAAATTTCTAAACAGCCCATGCTTTGCATAGAATAAAGCGGTTCGTAAAATGAGAATCCCTTGCCAAACATACGGCGTCAGTTCACTCCCTTTTGGCGGTTCAGCCCTTAAGGGACTATTCTTGCTGATGTCGTATCCACTTTCTCCTACCACCAACTTCTTATTCCCCAGATGAAGGGCATTTACTTCATGAAACTTCTTCAACTGCGCAGGCACTTCACTCTGTTCAATGCACATACCTCTCGTCTCCTTTTCCGAATGTTGCCCGGCACCATTACTTGCGTAACAGTGGAAAGAATAATAGCCATCTAAAGGAATGTCAACCGTACCATTCGCATGGTGCCCCCTGATCCTGGCACATTCCTCAACAAAGGACATAAGGAAATCAGGCGAAGTGGAAGCAAGTCCGGCATTGGTTACCTGCATCGTCGGATCTGCGGTTTTGATGCCCACGTTCTTACCCATCTTGCCTTTGTGACCGTCGTAAACGGCCGACTGCAAATAAGCGAACTGGCGTCCCAAGAGGTTGGCCTCCTCACCTTCCCACCACTTGTCCAGTTCATTACCGATCTCCATCAACTGGATCAGATCCAGCCCCACCAGCCTCTCAGATTTGCTCTCATACCAGGGCTGCGAATCATCTGCTTCAATTAGCGCCAGATCAATATGCTTATTTCGACCGTACCTCGCCGCGAACTGAAATGCAATATTGCCCAGCTCCAGATAACTCGAAACATCATCCTTATCCGTACCATATGGTCTCGTGTAACTGTCTTTCCTTTTATCTTCAGGCCAGGTGTTAACCACGTACGGCGGCGATCCCTGGAGGCAAATGTTTGCGAATATGCCATCAGCTTTGAACCGCGAGAATAAGCCATCCAGATCAAAGCCTCTCCAGTTGTGTTTAAACCTGTATTTACCCCGCTCCTGCACCAGTTCCTTTGCATCAAGATATATTCTGCAGGAACCCAGCCCTTTCAGCACCTGATAGGATCTTTCCGAGAATGCATCTTCTTTATGCAAACTCTTGTTGAAGCTCCAGCTCCAGGAGAATCCATTTACCCCAGTTTGGTTGCCAAATGGATACCGTTCCAGTTTTGGATATTTGGCTTTTAAAGGCTGATGATCCCCAAACAACCTGATATAGGTTGGCTTACATTGTTCTGATGCTGTGAAGCTAATCTTCTTGAGTGCAAGTGGCACTGGCAGATCGAAAACGATTTCCGTGTTGTAGCCTTGACCTTTGAACTGATAGATGAGCAGCTCCGAGCCATCGTGCTTTGTTCCAACGATGAAGAAGGGCATGTCTTCAAACGATCCTTTGCCATCTCCCAGCCTGATCTGCCTCAGCACTACTTGTTGGTCCTTTGGAAACAGGTAATGATTGGTGTAGCGTTTATACAGCTGTCCCCACACCTCCACCGGGTTGTATCCGGACCTGGTAAACAAAGAGAAGTCGGCAGCAGAAACCGCTGAATTCTCCTGATAGAAGTTGTTAGGGTCCATCGGAATCTGGTTTTCGAGCCATTTACCATCAAAGGGTGGTTTTGGAAAAAACGGACCTAATCGGCGGTCGACCACCTCGAAAGTCCTTGTAGCCAAAGCCGAACTGGCGGCACCTAAGACAGCCATTGCCATCCCCGACATTGAAATGCCTTTACGGTGTTCTTTGCTTGCATCTCCCATATCTTACAAGTATATAGGATCATTATCTGGTGCAGCCAAACCTGTGGTGTTGAGATAGTCTGTGTGCGGACGGCTGTCTACAACTGTGGAGCATAACAACCGAAATACAGGCGGTATGTAGCTTAGAACGGAGGGCGCGCTTTTAGATCGAGGCATTTACAATGGGTTAATTCAAATTAGGTAGATCGTCTTAATTGTGAATTTAGTATTTATATGCGCATGCTGTATAGTGATCAGTGAAATAAATGAGATGCAATTGCCTCGGGTCAAACGCAGACCAAACGCACAGCACACGCACACGAGACGCACACCAGACCCAGACAAAATGTGCGTTTCCTGTGGGTTTGACCTGTATCTGCTATGCGTGATGATCTACATCGATCCGCTGAAAGACAGGAACTTACCCTGTACACTCTTTCTCCGTTTTTCTCAATCAATTGTGTAGCAGTTTGTGATGCTAAAGCTGTGATACTCTTCGCATTTTCGTGTTCATTATTAAACGATAAAAAACAAAGAATTATTCAACAAGCGTATCTCATTTAAACCTTATGAAAAAAATCCTAAACGCCTCGAAAATCGCGTTAGTTCTACTAACAGTAACCTTTATGGGCTGTAAAGAAGAACTGTATGACAGCCAATTGGAAACCAAGCCAACAGCGGAAGTGGTAGAGCCTGAGAAGGCAACCAACAATGCTCCTGCCGTAAAATGGTATGATGATGTGTCACCTGTGACATTACCTGAAGCCCTGAACACACCGCTTGATCCTGCATTAAAACGTGGAAACAAAGTACCTACAATTGTTATTCTTGGATCAGCAACTGCAGAAGGTGTTGGTGCAAGCGTGAAAAGCAACCGTTGGGTTGAGCTGATGAAAGCTAAGCTTAAAGCGGATAAAAAAGATGTTTCGATCATCAACCTTGGCGTGCGTACGTACACTTCTTACCACATCATGCCTAACGGTAACAAAGTGACTAACAGACCGTATGCGCATCAGGATAACAACATCACCAAAGCGCTTTCAAAGAAGCCTTTTCTAGTGATTATACAACTTACAACCAACGACATCAGCAATGGCTACATGGATGAAGAAACTTTCAAAAACTATGAAGTGATCAGAAAGAAATTGGTTGACGCAAATGTTGCCTACATCTTCGCTGGTCCTCAGCCAAGAAACTTTGACACCAAATCTCAAAGAAACAGACTGTACGAGTTTAACAAAAAACTTAATGCATGGGATCAGACACACGTTGTAGACATCCTAAGAAAATTAAGTCAGCAAGACTACAGGATCAAAAAGGCTTTTGCTTACAAAGATGGTAGAAACATCAATGATAAAGGTCATGCAGTAGTTAACGGATACATGTTCAACGCACCAGTATTCAAACAGCTATTAGGCTACAAATAAGAAAAGCCTTAAACATAAAACGCCCTTGCATTCATTTGATGCAAGGGCATTTTTATTTTATACGATATTCGTCTAGTGGGAACCTTTATCTTCTGTACATAGGCCCACGATTTCGTGGAAGGTATCATGAACGGATACGAGTGCCGAATTGATCTTTTCGTTCTTCGCTTTCTTAAGTACAACCTTGTTTAACGCAGTCGTTTTCGTCTTAAGTTCCTTCAACGCTGTGCGGATTGCAGGTTTATCGAATTGCGCAGGTACAACAGATTTTCCCAGCGAAGCGGCTTTATCAACGAGTTCACCGCTGCGTTGTTTAACCGGATCAAAATCACCTTTTTCTGCAGGGTGGAATGTCGCAGACATTACGGTGTGGAACTCAGCGAGTGCCGGCCATGCAGCGAACTTATCCTGGGCATTTGATTTAACAGCCAAAAGGCTGACGAAAAGCGTAACAAGCAAACAGATCTTTTTCATAATACTTCTTGTGGATAGCCGGAATTGGCTACCGTTCCGAAGTTAATTATTTTTTGAATTTGCTCAAATATGCTGCTGCGCTTTTAAGTTCTTGTTTAAAGGTGGTGTCTACTTTCTGAATCTTAAGCTTTTCAGCTTCGAAATAAGCGATCGCTTCTTCGTTCGACTTCCCGGTCACATCCGGCTCAAATTCATGCATCCAGGTATTCATGGCTTCTTCAGCAACATTCAGCCGGTCACGGACAATTATGATGCTATCCTTCTCAACCAGCGTGTCGATCTGTGGATTTTGTGCCTTAACAGCAGCCATGTTCTTTAGCATTTCACTCAATCGCAGCTGCTGATCTACAACTTTACCCTGATCGGCCATCACGACATCATGAACTTTGATCACTTCATCCCTACTGGCTTTGTAGTCTGCCTGTTGCTTGCATGACGCAAAAGCGAGTACAAGCATTGAAATTCCTGCTATTTTCTTCATTTATCTTAAGCTTACTTCCTTAACTCAGCCCACCTCAGGTACGTAGCACCCCAGGAGAATCCGGCGCCGAAAGCGGTCAAAATCATATTGTCGCCAGCTTTAAAATCATTTTTGTAGTCCCATAAACAAAGGGGAATGGTCGCAGCGGTGGTATTACCATAACGCTGTATGTTCACCTTCACCTGTTCAGCAGTCAAGCCCAGCTTTTCACCAACGGCGTTGATGATGCGTAGGTTTGCCTGGTGCGGGATTAGCCATTTGATCTCATCCACACGCAGTTCGTTGCGACCCAATAAGGTGGTGCAGGTATCACTCATACCTTCAATGGCGGCTTTGAAAACGACCTTACCATTCTGGCTGATGTAGTTTAGCTTATTATTTACGGTATCTATAGTTGAAGGGGTCTGAGAACCGCCGGCAAGAACAATAAGGTGTTCACGGCCGGTTCCGTCTGTTTTGAAAACATTATCAATGATCCCGACATCTTCGGTGGTTTGTTCCAGCAACACTGCTCCAGCGCCATCGCCAAAGAGGATACAGGTATTGCGGTCTTCATAATTGATAATGCTACTGTTTTTGTCGGCACCCACTACAATCACATTTTTGTAACGGCCACTTTCCACAAGGCTTGCACCCAGCGTTAGCGCATATAGAAAGCCACTGCAAGCAGCATTGGAGTCTACACCCCAGGCATTAACTAAACCTGCTTTTTCACACACAACACTTGCAGTAGACACCATGATGTAATCTGGTGTTGATGTTGAAATGATGATGCACTCTACCGCTTCCGGTTTCATGTTCGCACTGGTCAGTAAATCATTAACCGCCATGGTGGCAAGGTCTGAAGTTGCAACGCGCTCATCATTTGCGATGCGGCGTTCTTCAATCCCAGTTCTGGATACAATCCATTCACTGTTTGTATCCACCATTTCTTCTAAAGCTTTATTGGTAAGAACAGTCTCGGGTACGTATCCACCCAAAGCGGTAATAGCGGCATTATATCTAGTCCTCATTAATGTCTCAATTATGTGGCCGCAAAAGTAGGAATATTACAGCTACGTTACATTTTATTTTTATGGTAATGTACCTTTGCCCGGGTATTATAACAATCATCTAACAATACTTTAGCAAATGAGATTTCCATCTGTATGTTCCTTGCTCCTTTTCGCAGCTACAATAGGCGTTCTGAGTTCTTGTAAAGAAGAAAAGAAACTTCCAATTTTTGGAATGCGTGATACCAAAACAGTAACACTTGCAGATGGAACCACCCAGGTGGATACCGTTTACCAGACCATCCCTGATTTCTCATTTTTAAATCAGGACAGTACCTATATCAACAACGATACTTTTAAGAAGAAAGTTTACGTAGCCGATTTCTTCTTCACCTCCTGCCCTAGTATTTGCCCGATCATGCACCGCAACATGAAAAAGGTTTATGAGGAATATAAAGGTAATCCGGAGGTTGGATTTTTGTCGCACACCATCGACTTCAAGTATGATAAGCCAAGTGTATTGAAAAAATATGCAGCAAAGCTTGGTGTTGATGATCAGAAGTGGCAATTCGCCTACGGCAGCAAGGAAGAAATATATACGATTGCAGAAAAGAGCTACCTGGTTTCAGCTATTGTAGATTCTACACAAAAGGGTATGTATGTACACCAGGGCTGGTTAGTGCTTATAGATAAAGATAGACGTGCCAGAGGGTATTATGATGGAACTGATGCTAAACAAGTAGAGCAGATGGCTAAAGATATTCCGGTTTTACTTGCAGAGTACAAGAAATAATGAAGCGTAAACACCTGTTGCTTTCTATCTTCCTGCTGGTGCTCACGGGTATATTTTACTCCTGTAGTCGCGAGGGCGGTACCAGTCTGGAGCAGGACATGTACTATGCCAACGGGCGTGATCTTTATATTCAGCATTGCCAGAACTGTCATGGCGAAAAAGGCGAAGGTCTTGAGAATCTGATCCCGCCGCTTACAGATACCACCTACCTAAAGCAGAACCGGAACAAACTAGCCTGCTATATCAAGAACGGCATGGAAGGTAAAATTTCCGTAGATGGCCGTATGTTCGATGAGAAAATGCCATCGCATGAAGAATTCACGGACATTGATCTTGCGCAACTCATTGTGTTCATCACCAATGCTTACGGTAACAAGCAAGGTATGTATACCACGGCAGAGGCTGCTGCAGACCTTCAGAACTGTAAATAATTAATTTTCGTATGTTTGCAGAAATGCAAGCCGTCCTGCCGCTGCGATTTCGATCGAAGAGGAAAGTCCGGGCAACGCAGAGCATCTCGCTTCCTAACGGGAAGAGGTTCGGTTTAACCGGATTATGGAAAGTGCCGCAGAAAACATACCGCCGATGGCTTAGGCACAGGTAAGGTTGAAAACGTGAGGTAAGAGCTCACGACAGTTGCGGGCGACCGTAGTTGTGGTAAACCCCGGGAGTTGAAAGACCAAATAGGCTAACGCATGTAGGGCTGCTCGTCCGATGTTAGTGGGTAGGTCGTTTGAGATAAATGGCAACGTTTATTCTAGATTAATGGTAGGAACCGGTTTATCGGTACAGAACCCGGCTTACAGGCTTGCATTTTTTATTTTACCTCAGCTTTTTATCTTTTTATGACGTACCTATAAAGATAAAAGTAATATATTCGTGTCCTTAAATTAGAACAATCTCGACCCTCCTATGGCAAAATTATTAATTATAGATGATGAGCGTGCAATAAGAAGCACTTTACGTGAAATCTTAGAGTATGAGAACTATGAAGTTGATGATGTTGACAATGGTCCGGATGGATTGGATTTAATAAAAAAGAAAAAATACGACCTGGTACTGTGCGACATCAAGATGAATCGCATGGATGGTATGGAAGTTTTGGAACAAGCACTTGCTTACAGTCCAGACCTCCCCTTCATCATGATTTCTGGCCACGGCACCGTAGAAACTGCTGTTGAAGCAAGTAAAAAAGGTGCATTCGATTTCATCTCCAAACCACCTGATCTAAACAGATTGCTGATCACCGTAAGGAATGCACTCGATAGAGGAAGCCTGGTTACGGAAACCAAAGTACTTAAGAGACGCGTTAGCAAAACCCGCGATATCCTTGGTAATTCGGAGAGCATCCAGAAAATTAAGGAAACCATTGAGCGTGTGGCCCCTACTGAAGCGCGTGTGTTGATCACCGGGGCAAACGGAAGTGGTAAAGAGCTCGTTGCACGTTGGTTACATGAGAAATCTAACCGCGCAGACAGCCCACTTATTGAGGTAAACTGTGCTGCAATCCCTTCTGAGCTTATTGAAAGTGAACTGTTCGGTCATGAGAAAGGGTCATTTACCTCTGCCGTGAAGCAGCGTATCGGAAAGTTCGAACTTGCCAATGGCGGTACTTTATTCCTGGATGAGATTGGTGACATGAGCCTTTCTGCTCAGGCAAAGGTGCTTCGTGCTTTACAGGAACACAAGATCAGCCGCGTAGGTGGTGAGAAAGAACTTGAAGTGAACGTAAGGGTACTTGCTGCAACAAACAAGGACCTGTTAAAAGAGATTGAAGCTGGTAATTTCCGTATGGATTTATACCACCGCCTTAACGTGATCAACATCCACGTTCCACACCTGACAGAGCGTGTTGAGGATATCCCTGAAATTGCTTCAAGCTTCCTGGACGACATCTGTAAAGGTTACGGTATGCCCGTGAAAACCATCAGCGATGATGCAATGTCTGCCTTGCAGTCCTTACCCTGGACAGGTAACGTACGTGAGTTGCACAACATGATTGAGCGATTGATCATCCTGAGTGATAAAACCATTACCGAACAAGACGTAATCGCCTTTGCTAATCCGGGTGGTGGAACGAATATCGGTACCGGAAATGGCGGCAACGTTCAGACCAGAAAATCTACATTAACCAACTTTGACCAGTTCAGTAACTTCCAGGAGTATAAGGATCACGCTGAAAAAGAATACATCAAGTTCAAACTGGAGAAAAACAACTGGAACGTATCGAAGACCGCCGATGATATCGACATCCAACGCAGTCACTTGTACAGTAAAATAGAGAAATTTGGATTAAAGCGCGTTACGGAGTAATCCCGCGCTTTTCCATTTTAGATCATCTTAGGATTCCATGTAATCCGCTTGCCTTCTGAGCATTGCCCTATACTTGTTGAAGATTGCCGTCTTGGAAACAAAGCCGAGAAACTGGCCCTGATCATTCAGCACTGGCAACAACCAGGCATTTTCCTGCTCCATCTTTTCTAAGACAACCTGCATGGTATCTGATAGCAGCAGCACCTTTGCTGCGGGCTCCATAAGGTCATTTGCGGTAAGTGTTGCCGCTTCGGCACTGTTCACTGCTTTTCTAAGCACCTCTTCTACGTAGATCAGCCCCTTAAATTGTTGCTTTTCATCAACCACCGGAAAGAGGTTTCTTTTCGATTGTAAGATGTCGTTCATTCTTGCGCTGATCAGATCATTACAATCCAGTATGAGGTAGTCTTTCTCTACCAGATAGCGCAGCTTCATCATATTCAGTACCGTGGTATCTTTATCTTCAAGCGATAGTAGTGCACCGCTCTCTGCAAGTGGCTTGGTGTAAATGGAGTACTTGAATTTACTTCGATTGATGAAGTAGGAAATTGCTGAGGTGATCATTAAAGGTACCATCAACTGGTAACCCCCGGTAATCTCTGCAATCAGGAATATCCCGGTAAGTGGCGCGTGCATAATTCCACTTAAGGCAGCAGCCATACCTGCTACGATAAAGTTCGGCACGCTCACCTGCGCAAACCCAAGCGTATTGATCGTATAGGCTAAAGTAAAACCCATTAACCCACCCATTACTAAACTCGGTGCAAAGGTTCCGCCGTTGCCTCCTGCACTTAGGGTAACAAGCGTTGCAATGGATTTGGTAAAAACGGTTAAGATGGAGAAAAGAATGATGAATAACGGAATGTGGCTATAATCCGAAAAGATGCTGTTGCTGAGCATCGTGCTGTAATTACCACTGAGCAGATCTTTGATCGTAATGTAGCCCTCACCATATAACGCCGGAAAAAGGAAAACCATGCCGCCCAACATTAGGCCCCCGGCCACGACTTTCTTGTAGGGATGCTGGATGTCGGCAAAAAAATGTTTGATGGCAAAATTGGCTCTTGCAAAGTAGATGGAAAACAAACCGATCAGCACGGCAAGGATCACATACCAGATGAGTGCATTCGTCTCCCAGCCGTCGGTAAGCAGATAGAACAACTGTTCTGTATAGAAGAGTCTGGCGACTACGGCCGCGGTTGCGGAAGCAAGTAATAGTGGTATAAAGGCAGGAATGGTAAACTCAGGCAGCAGAATTTCGATGGCAAAGACCATTCCGGCGATGGGACTGTTAAATGCACCTGCAATGCCCGCCGCGGCGCCACATGCAAGTAACATCGTGATCTCCCGGTAAGATAAACCGAGTACCCGCCCGAGTGTGGAGCCAATTGCAGAACCACTGCTCACAATCGGCGACTCCAGTCCTACTGAACCACCAAAGCCGACCGTAATGGCCGAAGTAATGATTTGAGAGTAGATGTTGTGTGACTCCAGGTTACTGGACTTCTTTGATATGCCGTAAAGAATGGGCGTTAAGCCGGTCTCGAACTTCCCTTTCTTGATGAACTTGCGAACATAAAGCACGGAGAGGAAGATCCCGATCATCGGAAAGAGGAAATACAGGAAGTACTTGTATTTCCATTGGAATTCCGCCTGCAGGAAATGTTCTATATAGTGCGTGAGCCCTTTGAGCAAGGAAGCTGCTAATCCGGCAATAATGCCGACAACGAGCGCACAGATGATCAAAAAGTTTCTATTGGAGACCTTTGTGCGTCGAAACTGATTGATTTGATCTATATAGTTTACAAACTTCACAAACATGTTTTTCCTATTTATCGAATTTGTCGAGTAGCTTAATTAGTGTTGCAAAATCCTTTGGATAAGCGGCTTCGATGTTGATCTCCTGGTCGTCCATACCTTTGAAAATGATCTGCCGTGCATGCAGCGCAAAGCGTTTCATAATCGGTTGTTCCTCATCATCTTTCGAGATTCTATATCCCTTTTTTATTGAAGAAAGAAATACCGGTTTACCACGGTACATGATGTCTCCGACAATGGCGGCCCGCTGTGTAGCGAGGTGGATACGGATCTGGTGCATACGGCCGGTAATGGGCTTACATTCCACCAGCGTGTAGTGACGGTATTGTGTAATGGAATTAAAGTATGTTTCTGCACGCTTACCTTCCTTGCGGTCGATGGTCACGTTTTTATTGCCGTCGTTAAGGATAGGTAAATCGACGAACAGATTGTCAAATACAAACTGTCCGTCAACTATAGCATGGTAAAACTTTTGGATTCTTCTTTTCTCAAACTGAATGGCTACCGAGCGGTAAGCTTCAGGATGTTTGGCAATGATAATTGCGCCGGAAGTTTCTTTATCCAGACGGTGGCAAACCTGTGCGTCCGGACTATATTGTTTTGCAAGTCTTAATATGTTAACCTCTCCTGATCCACCACGCTCATCTAATGAAGCAACAAAGGGTGGTTTATTGACAACAATATAGTCGTCATTTTCGAACAGGATAAGGTCTTTAAAGGAAGGATATTTCAAATTCTAATTTTCTAAAGTACAAAAGTACTAAGAAAGTTCGAATTTATACCCCACACCCTTCACCGTAGAGACATAATGTTCCCCTAACTTCTCGCGCAATTTACGAATGTGTACATCGATGGTACGATTGGTAACCACCACGGAATCTTCCCAAATGTTCTTCAGGATCGACTCTCTTGTATATACTTTACCAGGTTTTGAGGCCAATAGGTATAATAGTTCGAATTCTTTCTTGGCAAGTACGACCTTGTCGCCACTCTGAAAAACCAGGTAGGCTTCCCGGTCAATAACAAGATCACCGATCTCGATCTTATTGTCCGATAGTTCTTCCGTGCTGTTGTTACGTCTGAGAATTGCGTTGATCCTGCTGATGAGCGCTCTTGGCTTGATGGGCTTCGCAATGTAATCGTCAGCACCGACATTAAAGCCGGCGATTTCAGAGTACTCTTCGCTTCTTGCGGTTAAGAACACCATGAAAGTGTTTTTGAATTCGGGTATCGCACGCATTAACCTGCAGGCTTCTATGCCATCCATTTTAGGCATCATGATATCAAGTACGATCAGATCCGGATGTACTTTCTTGGCTAGCGTTATGCCTTCCTGGCCATTACTAGCCGTGTACACCGTATATCCTTCTTTTTTAAGATTGTATTCAACAAGCTCTAAGATATCCGGTTCGTCATCAACAATTAAAATCTTTTGGTTTGTAGCACTCATATCTTTAAACTATTTGTGACGAAATTAGGCAAACTAATGTTTCATCAGGTTAAATGGAGGTTAACAAATTGTTAAGCCGTAATTTTGAGCTAACATAGATTTTGTTTGTTAAAGCGTTTTCTCCAGAAATGCTGCTAACTCCTCGCCTCTCAGGTTCTTAGCAATGATTTTTCCGGTAGGATCAATCAGGAAAGAACTCGGGATTGCTTCAATCTGGTATAACCTAACTGTTGGGCTTTCGAAGTCACTTAGTTCACTTACGTGCGACCAGGTTAGTTTATCGGCTGAGATGGCCTGTGCCCATGCTTTTGGATCTTTGTCTAACGAGATGCCCAGTATGGTGAAGTTCTTGTCTTTATAGTTATTGTAAGCTTTAACGATGTTCGGGTTTTCGTTGCGGCATGGCATGCACCAGGAAGCCCAGAAGTCCAACAGCACGTATTTACCTTTATAATCAGCAAGGCTGATGGTTTTACCATCGATAGACTTCATGCTGAAGGCAGGTGCATCTTGTCCAACCTGAACGCTCTTCAGCTTAGCCATGCGCACCAAGAATTCCGTTACCGCCTGGTTGTCGTTGAACTTACTTTTGATTTTGTCAGAATAGGCGATGAATTCCTGCTCGTACTCTGAAGGGTTTAGCGAATTCATCGCGTAAAAGCTGGTTAATGCATCAGGGTTATCATTAGCGAACTTCAGGATGAAGCTCACCATTTCATCAGACACTTTTATCAGCTCCGGGCGAAGCTGCTCTGCGATCATGTCTCTTTTGTCTGGATTAGCGCTTACCTGCTGCTCGTAAGTCGCCTGAATGGAAGCCATACGTGCATTGTACTTGTTTTTGTAAGTGTTTAGTTCCTGTAGCTTGTCCGCTTCAGCAGCACCGGATACCTGGTATGCCATGGTCTGGTCATTCAGGTCTGCCGCAAGTTTGATGTTGTCGCCATTTTGTGCGATCACCACATATTCATTCTGGTTTGCACCAACCTTAAAGAAATCCACTGCCTTTGTTGATCTGGTGAATTTGAATTCACCTTTGTCGTTTAGCACAGTTGAATCTACAGGCACTGCATTGTTATTGACCATTCCAAAAAGGTAGATCTTACCTTGTGGCGTAGCGTTTTCAAATTTACCTTCAATGGTAAAGTTATCGGTGCTTTTACATGCCGCTAAAACGATGATGCAAAGGAGGAATAACCAGCTTAGTTTTTTCATTTCTATTTTAATTTTTCGAGTATAATTGCATTTACTTTTTGGGGGTCGGCTTTTCCTTTGGCGAGTTTCATTACTTCACCTACAAACAGGCCTAATACCCCTTTTTTGCCTTTCTTGTAGGCTTCAACCTGTGGTTGTAATTTCGCCAACACCTGATTGACGAAGCCTTCAAGTTCATCACCATCTTCAACGATGAGCAGGTTTAGTGTTGCAGCGAGGGCTTCAACGTCCTGGTCTTTTTCCTTTACCGCTGGAACAAGCTGCTGCAGGGCTATTTGCTGGGTGATTTTCTTGGCATCCACCAGGTTGATGATCTGGCCGAGTTGCCCCGGACTTACCGGGAAATCGGTGATACTGATCTGCTTTTCAGATAACAGCGAACGTATTGGACCTGTAAGCCAGTTCACAAGACTCTTCTTGTGCGCCGTACTTTCAGATGCGCTATTGAAGTATTTTAACAAGTCAGAATCTTCTGCCAGCAACACTGCCTCTGAACGATGGATATTGTATGTGGATACGAGTTGCTGCACGATCTCGGCTGGCAGTAGCGGCATGCGCGCTTTAACATCAGCAAGCCAGCTGTCGGATATGACTACAGGAGGTAGATCCGGATCTGGGAAATACCGGTAGTCGTTCGCTTCTTCCTTGCTTCGCATGGGTGAAGTTGTTCCGGCATCCGCATCGAAGTTCAGGGTGCTTTGGATGATTTCGCCTCCGGCAGACACCACCTCTACTTGCCTCCCGAATTCAAAGTCGATCGCCCGGCGTACGTTTCTAATGGAATTCAGGTTCTTCACCTCGCAGCGGGTACCAAAGGCAGATACACCTTTTTCCCGGATGGAGATGTTTGCATCACAGCGTAAGCTACCTTCTTCCATATTTCCGTCACTTACATTCAGGTGGCGCACGAGCTTTCTGATTTCCGTGAGCAATACCGATGCTTCTTCCGCACTGCGGATATCCGGCTCGGTGACGATTTCAATAAGTGGAACACCCGCACGATTAAGATCAATCATGCTAAAGGCTTCATGCTGGTCATGTAAACTTTTCCCTGCATCTTCTTCCAGATGGATTCTGTTAATACCTACACGCTTTACTGTACCATCGGCTAGCGTAAGATCTATGTATCCATTAAAACAAATTGGCTTATTGTCCTGCGTGATCTGGTATCCTTTCGGAAGATCGGCATAGAAGTAGTTTTTCCGGTCGAAGTAGTTGACCTGATTGATGCTGCAGTTTAGTGCGAGACCGATGCGCATGGCTTTCTCAACCACTTCCCTGTTGAGTTTAGGAAGTGCACCAGGCAAGCCAATGGTGACTGGAGAGATGTTCGCATTGGCCGCTGCACCGAAAGATGCACTGTCGGAAGAAAAGATTTTACTTTCAGTATTAAGCTGAACATGTATTTCCAGGCCTGATACCAATTCAAATTCCGTTTGATCTGTATTCATTTCTATAGCAAAGATAACCAAATATGTTTAAGGTTCCGATGAGCCGCGCTGAGGAACATGGCACAAACTTTGAATTCACAGTATTACACAAATATGAAACATTATGAGAAAACTATTGTTGATGGCAGCATTTGGCTTAGCAGCCTTAGTTGCCAGCCCTGCAAAAGCACAAGTCAGTGTAAACGTAAACATAGGTGCACAGCCCGCGTGGGGCCCCGCAGGGTATAATCACGTAGATTATTACTACCTGCCGGAAGTAGAGACCTACTACTATGTACCGACACGTACGTTCATCTATATGAACGGGAACAGATGGGTTAAAACAAAACACTTACCTTCAAGACACCGCGGATATGATCTACATCGCGGTCGAAAAGTGGTGATAAATTCACCACGTCCATACTTGCAACACCGTAATTACAGGTCACAATATGGATACGCAAGCTATGCGCCGCAGCGGGTAAGCAGACAACGTGTGGTTTATCGTGACTACCCGGAGGCAAAGCACCACAACAAAAAGAACTACAAACATAAACAGAAAAGAGGCCACGAACACGGACACCGTGGAAGGCACTAAACAAAAAAGGCACCTCTAAGGGTGCCTTTTTTGTTTAGATATGTTTACCGTATTCAGATGACGCATCAGCTGAATACGGCTTAAGTACTATGGAAGATTGTTTACGATTGCTTCTGCCTTTTTTAGCACTTCTGCCAAACCGCCTTTGTTTTTTCCACCTGCAGTAGCATAGAACGGCTGTCCACCGCCTCCACCTTGGATCTCTTTCGCCAGCTCCCGGACGATTGTTGCAGCATTCAAGCCTCTTTCCGCAATCAGGTTCTCTGAAAGCATCACAGTTATTCCAGGTTTATCTTCTATTAGCGTGGTAATGACCATGAACAATTGATCCATGATGTCCTTAACAGAATACACCAGGTTCTTCACAGCATCAGCACTCTGTAAATCAACATGGGTTGCGATGAGATTTATACCCTTGATGGTTTTAACGTGATGTACAATCTCGTTTTTAAGATTAGCAGCATGTTCTACAAGACCTTTTTCCGCTTCTTTTTTCAGCTTTGCATTCTCTTCAATTAATGCAGATACCGCAGCAGTAAGATCTCTGTTACCTTTCAGTAAGGCTCTCAGCTCGTTGATTTCCCGTTCCTGGTTGATGACAAAAGCCTCTGCCTTATCAGCAGTGATCGCTTCGATACGTCTCACCCCTGCTGCTACAGCACTTTCGGACGTGATTTTGAAATAGCCTATCTGACCAGTTGCTTGTACGTGCGTTCCGCCGCAAAGTTCTTTCGAGAAATGATCATCGAAGGTAATGATGCGTACCAGATCGCCATATTTCTCTCCAAATAAAGCCGTAACGCCACTTGAAATTGCTTTTTCATATGGCACATAGCGTTGCTCCTTTAAAGGTATATTTTCGCGGATCTTGCGGTTTACAAGATGTTCAATCCTGGCAAGCTCTTCATCTGTGATTTTTGCGAAGTGCGAAAAGTCGAAACGCAGGTAGTCCGGCGTTACCAAAGATCCTTTCTGGTTAACGTGTGGACCTAAGATTTTCTTCAGCGCCGCATGTAAAAGGTGCGTAGCACTATGGTTGTCTTGTGACAGCATGCGTTTATCCTCATCGATTACTGCCCAGAATCCACCTTCCAGATCTTCCGGCAGCGTATCCGCGTAATGAACGATTACACCATTTTCCTTCTTCGTATTGGTGATTTCTACGAAGAACATACGACTATGATCTTCAAGACGGCCAGTATCACCTACCTGACCTCCACTTTCTGCATAGAATGGTGTTTTGCTCAGTACGATCTGGTATTGGTCCTTACCTTTTGCGGACACCTTACGGTATTTGATGATTTCTGTCTCTGCTTCAAAATCATCATATCCAACAAACTCAACCTCAAGGTCTGGTTTCACCAACACCCAGTCGCCAGTATCTATAGCAGTAGCGGCACGTGATCGCTCTTTTTGCTGTAACAAGGCCTTGTGGTACTCTTTCATGTCTACAGACCATCGTTTCTCGCGAGCCATTAGCTCGGTAAGATCTATCGGGAAACCGTAGGTATCATTCAGTTCGAAAGCAAAATCACCTGATATCACCATCTGATCTTTGAGAATGCTGTAAACCCATGGATCATCAAATGATTTCTCGCGATCAATAGCGTTCTCAGACATCAGGAATTCAGCCTGCTTAACGGTATAGTTTTCAAAACGTTGGATTCCGGTTGCTAAAGTCCTAAGGAAAGAAACTTCTTCTTCCAAAACGACCTTCTGTACGAAATCCTGCTGCGCAGCAAGCTCATCAAATACGCCAACGAACTGTTCTGCAAGTACGGGTACAAGCTGGTTTAGGAAAGGTTCTTTGAGATCAAGGAAGGTATATGCATAGCGTACGGCGCGGCGTAGAATTCTACGGATAACATAGCCGGCTTTATTGTTTGCCGGAAGCTGTCCATCTGCAATTACGAACGAGATTGCACGAACATGGTCGGCCATAACACGCATTGCAATATCAGACTTCTCATCAGTACCATAAACTTTACCAGCCTTGGCTGCGATGAACTGAATCAAGGGTTGGAAAACGTCGGTATCATAGTTTGATTCCTTTTCCTGCAGTACACGGACAAGACGTTCAAAGCCCATGCCGGTATCAACATGCTGCGCAGGTAAAGGCTGTAAAGAGCCGTCTTTCAGTCGGTTAAATTGCATGAAGACGTTATTCCAGATTTCGATTACTTGTGGGTGATCAGCGTTCACTAATGACTTGCCTGATACTGCTTCACGCTCCGCAAGCGGTCTACAATCCACGTGGATTTCTGAACATGGCCCGCATGGACCAGTGTCACCCATCTCCCAGAAATTATCTTTTTTATTGCCCAGGATAATACGATCTTCCGGAACATACTGTAACCAGATGTCGTAAGCCTCCTGGTCTTTCGGCAAACCCTCTTTTTCATCTCCCTGAAATACGGAGACATAAAGTTTATCTTTTGGGATCTGGTAAACTTCTGTAAGTAGTTCCCAGCTCCATGCTATGGCTTCTTTTTTGAAATAATCTCCGAAACTCCAGTTGCCCAGCATTTCGAACATGGTATGGTGATAGGTATCTAAACCTACTTCTTCTAAGTCGTTGTGTTTACCTGAAACCCTTAAACAACGTTGGGTATCGGCAGCACGACTAAACTTGATTGGTGCCTCGCCAAGGAACAGGTCTTTGAACTGGTTCATGCCTGCATTGGTGAACATCAAGGTCGGATCATTCTTAACGACGATCGGCGCAGAGGGAACAATCTGGTGGGCTTTCGATTTGAAAAATTCTAAGTAGGCGGTTCTAATTTCTTTTGCTGTCATCGTAATTGAGTATAAAGAACAAAATTAAAACTTTATTACGGGATTCTACTAAAATCCATTTACATTTGAACACTTTAGATAAGAGCCATAAACCACTAATAATCAACTTCGAACTATGCCATATAAAGAACGGGAAATTAATAAGATGTACTATACTATGGGTGAAGTGACGGAAATGTTTAATGTTAATGCGTCTCAGATCCGCTTTTATGAGAAAGAGTTCGATGTGCTTCAACCGAAGAAAAACAAGAAAGGCAATCGTTTATTTACACCAGAAGACATTGAAAATTTAAAGATCATCTTTCATTTAGTGGATGATAAAGGCTTTACGCTGAAGGGTGCAAAAGAGCACCTGAAAAACAACAATTCTGAGGTTAAAGAGAACCAGAAGATCATCGCTTCGCTCGAACGCCTTAAAGACTTTCTGCTTAAGTTGAATGAGGAAATTTAACTTTCTAAATTAGATTTAGACTTTCCCGCAGTCTGGGGTACCTTCAATCCATGGTATCTCCTTCCAGATTTCATACCTTCAAATGTATCAGCAGGTTACTGCTGGTTTCACTACTCCTGTTTGGCTTTCCATGCGGTGTTTATGCGCAGGAAGATCCCATCATCCGGGACATCATTGAGCAACTTGGCCCTGAGTTGGGCGAAGACTTCGACCTTTCTGAATTGGTTGAGAACCTTAGTTACTTCCAGCGCAAACCGATCGACCTGAACAGGACGACAATGGAACAGTTGAAGTCGCTTTTCTTTTTGTCGCCCTTACAAATTAGTAATCTATTAGGCTATAGAAACACAAACGGTAAGTTCAGCAATGTGCTGGAACTGCAAGCGATAGATGGTTTTGATGTCGTCACCATCCAGAGGCTACTCCCCTTTGTGCGTATTGCTGTAGCACCTGATCTGAAATCCCTTTTCAGCAAGGATGTTTTTAAAGCAGCGGAGCAGGAGTTGTTTCTGCGTGTAGGACAAACAGTGGAGAAGCAGCGGGGCTTTGAAGATCTGCCAGGCAGTAGGTATCTCGGTTCAAGGGAAAAGCTGCTTGGAAAATACAAATACCGGTACGAAGATCTTCTTGCTGCAAATCTGGTGATGGAGAAAGATGCCGGCGAACACTTGTTTAGCGGGCCCAACAAAAGATCTATGGATTTTGTATCTGGGAATGTCACCTTATCTAACCTGGGCAGATTCAAGAAAGTTGTCCTGGGCGACTACAATCTTCAATTCGGACAAGGGCTCGCCATGTGGTCTGGCTTTGGCTATGGTAAAGGTCCGGATGTAACCAGTGTAGCTAAGAAGGACCTCGGCCTGCGGCCTTATAGTTCAGCAAACGAAATTAGCTTCCTCAGAGGCGCAGCAGCAAGTATAGGCCTTTCACAACAGCTACTCTTAACGGCATTTGGCTCGGACCGGAACATTGATGCCAGTACTAAAACCGCAGCAGACGGAACCATAACGCAGGTAAACATGAGCGCCAGCGGGCTTCATCGTACGGCAACAGAAATTAGAAACAAGAACGCACTCGGTCAGCGCGTCTTTGGCGGCGCACTTCAGTACCTATCCGATAACCTGAATGCAGGCTTTGTAGCGTATAACAGCACGTATTCAAACGGATTTGTCACGGGTCCCTTAGGATATAATCAGCACAACTTTGTTGGAAAGGCGCTTACGAATATGGGCCTGCACTATAGTTACACCTTTCAGAGCATATACTTCTATGGTGAGGTCGCGCATGATCTTAATGGTGGTATCGCAATGGTTAACGGTGCAATGGCAAGTCTTTCCAGGACGATTTCAGCGGTGCTTGTTAATCGCTCGTATGATGTAAACCACCATAGTTTTTTCACCAGAAGCCTGGGTGAAACCGCAGACGCAAGCAATGAAAAAGGTTGGTATGCGGGTGTAAACGTCACCCCTAACAAGAAGATCACTTTTGCACTGTACGGAGATGTGTTCAAGTTCCCCTGGCTGAAGTACCGTATCGACCTCCCTTCGAAGGGATATGAAGTCCTCGGACAAGCGATATACACGCCCACGAAAACCATCAAGGCGGTGCTCAGGGTGAAGACGGAACAGAAGCAGCAGAATCCCGGCGAGAAAGTGGATAGCACCTATATCGTGGATGTTAACAAGACAAATCTTCGGATTGCATTAAGCTGGCAGCCTAGCAGAAGTATCAGCTTGGAACACCGAACAGAACTTGTGCAGTACCATAAGGAAGCTGTAGCCGACGGCGGCTTACTCATCTACCAGGACATTGCCGTACATCCACAAGGGAAAAAGCTTTCTGGTAATGCCAGGGTCGCGTACTTCAAAACAGATTCGTATAACAGCAGAGTGTATGCCTATGAAGACGATGTATTATATAGTTCCGGCTTCGGGATGTATAATGGCGAAGGCTTCAGAACTTACCTTAACCTGCGCTACAAAGCGACCAGAAACCTGGACCTATGGGCAAGACATGCCATGTTCTTTTACAAGGATGTAGAAACCGTGGGTTCAGGCCTTGACCAGATCCAGGGGAATAAGAAGAATGAGGTGAAACTTCAATTGCGTTATCAGTTCTGAGATGATCAATTCGGCTGAACTGGTATTTGTGCGCCTATTGATTCCACTCGTCGCAGGGATCATCTGCTTTTCAGGTGGACTGCCACCAAGCGGATATCTCATGATGGGATGCATGGCCGCCACAATGTTAATCGGACTGGGCTTTACCGGGTACTATTTTAAGCACCTGAAGAAAAAGCACAGGATCTTCGTTTCCGGTGGCTTCTACCTGTTTTGCTTTCTGCTTGGTGGCTGGCTAAGTGCCTCAAATCATCAACTTCGTCAGGGAAGCCACTTCTCACACCTTGAAAGTTCATACCTGAAGGTGCAGATCAGTGATGAACCGCAAATAAAAAACAACATCATTAGGCTTCGCACCAAGGTGCTTCAATCCATCACTGGAGCAAAGATGAGAAACGTCTCCGGCCAGCTACTCCTCTCCGTTCAGCTGGACACTAATCGCGCTGAAAGTATGGAACAGCAGGTCATTGAAGCAAAGCAGCGGTTTAGCTATGGCGACCAGCTATATGTTCCTGCAAACTATGAAGAAATTACGGAACCCCGGAACCCTTACGAGTTTGATGTTCAGCGGTGGTATCGCAGGCAGAACTTTTACCATCAACTCTTTGTGCAGGAGGATGAAGTGTTGGCAGATCGTAAAGGGATGGGTAATCCCATTATTGCATGGGCACTGCGGTTGCGGGAACAGCAGGTACAGCTCTTTCGACGCCTCATTCGTGATGATGAAGCAAACGCCGTCGCTTCTACACTGATACTTGGGTACCGTGCGGACTTGAGTGAAGAAACGCTGATGGCATACAGTAAAACAGGCACCATCCATGCGTTGTCGGTCTCAGGAATGCATGTGGCGTTAATATACGTCATCATAAACTTTATGCTAAGCTTTTTAAACCGCTGGCCCGCGGGCAGGATTGCTAAGCTGATCATCGCAGTTGGTTTGATCTGGCTGTACGCCATCATCGCCGGCCTTGCGCCTTCCGTGCTGAGATCTGCGATCATGCTCACCATCTTCATCCTTGGCAGCACCTTCAATCGTAGCCACAACAACTATACCCTACTCTGTTTTTCAGCGTTCATCATGTTGCTCTTTAATCCGTATGCGTTATACGATGTTGGATTCCAGCTATCTTACCTATCGGTTTTTGGATTGATCTTCTTACAACCTTTGATCTACGCATGGTTTCACTTCGATAATTACTTTGCTGATAAGCTCTGGAGTTTCATCGCACTTTCCTCCGCTGCCCAAATCGCGACCTTCCCCCTGGCGATCTATTATTTCCACCAGTTCCCGGTGTACTTTCTGTTGAGCAACCTCTTCATCCTTTTGCCAGTCACCGCAATCATGTATGTCGGACTGGTGATCTTGATCTGCCGACTTGAATTCCTGGGACCAGCGTTCGATTGGCTGATTAGCTTTACAAATCAAGGGCTGAAGTGGATCGCCGACCTACCATGGGCATCCCGCTCCGGAATATGGATTGATGAAACAGAATTACTATTACTGAGCCTGGCACTGGTGTCTGGCTGCATGGCACTGCTATACTACAATAAGAGGCTACTATATGTCAGTATAGTCACCATCTCGCTCCTCTTCCTTAGTTTCAGCTTTGCTTATTACCAAACCCATCAGCAAACCAGAATCATCTTTTTCAGCTTACGAAATCATGCGGCAACTGCATTCATCCATCAAGAACGGGCATGGCTATTAACTACGCTGCCTGCAAATAGCAAAGCGTTCAGAAGCTTTGTAAATCCAGCATTAGAGCAATCCGGCGTTACGCAAGTAACATACCTCGACCTTCATAAACCATTTTCATCTGCTCCAATACAGCTTCGGGACCATCAGATTGTGTTTGCTGGCTATAAGATGCTCCTGGCAGACAGCTGCTTCAACGGGAAAACCTTAAGTCACCAGCTTAAAGTCAATACAATAAACCTGTCTCTACACACAAAGGTCAATCTTGAGCAGCTATTAACAAATTGCAAAGCGGAACAGCTCATCATAGATGGCAGCAATTCAAGTTATCGGTCCAAAGGTTTCGAAAACGCGGCTCAGAATTATGATTTGCCAGTTTATAATTTAAAAATAAAAAAAGCATATTTGGTAAACCTTACCCAATAGCTAACCTTCCGATAATTTTATGTCAGAATCTCTGGTTTTATATACAGTCGCAAATCGTATTGCTACAATTACCCTCAACCGTCCAGAAAAAAAGAATGCACTAAGCGCAGAACTGGTTGCGCAGCTAACGGAGGTTATGCTTGACGCCGCTGAGGATGACCTCGTAAAAGTCATCGTCTTAAAAGCAAACGGCAATGTCTTCAGTGCTGGCGCCGATCTCGCGTATTTACAGCAACTACAAAACAACAGCCACGAAGAAAATCTTACCGATTCCAGAAATCTGGAGAAGCTTTTCAAGGCCATCTACTACCTCCCTAAGGTTGTCATTGCACAAGTGGAAGGACATGCCATTGCAGGTGGATGTGGACTGGCGACCGTTTGTGACATCATTTTCAGCGTACCGGAAGCGAAGTTTGGGTACACGGAGGTGAAATTAGGTTTTGTGCCTGCCATCGTAAGTTGCTTTCTGCTTCGGAAAACAAGTGAAACGCTTGCCAAGCGCCTTCTACTCACCGCAGAGCTCTTTTCTGCACAGCAGGCACTGGATTTTGGATTGATTACATTCCTCGCCGAAAAAGATGAAATAGATGCTAAAGTTCAGGAATTCAGCTTAAATTTATGTGAGCAGGCCTCATCAAATGCGTTGATGGTCACAAAACAACTTATCGGGCAAACAACCAATCCAACGCTGGAGAAAAGTCTGGATATCGCGGTACAAATTAATGCAAGGGTTAGAGAAAGCGCAGACTTCAAGAAAGGTGTTGCGTCATTTCTCAACAAAGAACCCATTCAATGGTAACCAATTACAACTATCAATATGTTTAAATCAATGAAAACGGGGGTAATCGCCTTCATCCTGCTTAGTACAGCAGCACTTGCGCAAGCACAAAAGAAAATTGAACAGGGCACCGTGACATACACAGTCACCTACGATGCTAAACCAGAACAGAAGGCTATGGTAGACCAACTACCTACCGAGAGCGTAATGGAGTTTAACAACAATCTTGGACGCATTCAAATGGACCTTGGTGCAGCCTTAGTTAAAGTCATCACAGATGCAGATACAAAAACTGCACTGTTACTGGTAGACGTTCCTATGGCACAAAAACAATTTGCAACCAAGATGTCCGCTGAAGACGTTGCCAAACAACGAGGAGACATTAAGTACAGCAACTTCAAACCTACCGGACAAAAGCAAACCGTTGCAGGTTACAATGCCGAAAAATACACCTACACAGATAACAAAAACGAGAACTATGAGCTTTGGTTAACAAAGGACGTACGTCTTGCAAAGGGTGCAGAATTCGAAGACTTCGCACCATTAAATGGCACGCCTGTTAAATACACCATGACTGTTAACGGTCTTAAGAGTAACTACACCTTAAAAAGCATCAAAGAAGGCAATGTCGCTAAACTTTCCATGGAAGTTCCTGCAGGCTACGAGTTGAAAACGGCAGCAGAGATGCAGGCGATGCAAGGAGGCGGAGAATAGTCTTAGATGAAAATGTATTTAAAAAATCTACTCGGCCAGCTCCTGCTTTTAGTCTTTGTAAGCTTTACTGCCCTTGCGCAATCAAGAGGCATCAACTGGACTAAAGATGGAAACGGCTACTATGAAATCCAAAACGGCGGTATCGTTTTGGTTTCACTACCCAAAATGGAGCGCAAGCAGGTATTAAGCAATACCAGCCTGCGTATCCAATCTTTCCAACTGTCTGCGGATGGTACCAAAGCACTAATTTTCACTAACAGCAAAAAAGTATGGCGCTATAATACACGTGGCGACTACTATGTTGCAGACCTAAGCACCGGCAAGACGGTTAAACTGGGGAAAGAAATGCCTGCATCATCATTGATGTTTGCCAAGTTCTCCCCAGACGGACAAAAAGTTGCTTATGTAAGCAAACATAACCTCTATGTGGAAGACCTGAGCACCAATGCCGTTAAAGCACTTACCACTAACGGTACAGACCGGTTGATCAATGGTACATTCGACTGGGTTTACGAGGAAGAATTTAACAGTAGAGACGGCTTTCGCTGGAGTCCTGATGGTAATTCCATTGCCTACTGGCAACTGGATGCCAGCAAGATCAAGAACTTCCTCATGATCAACAATACCGATTCTATTTACGCGTACACCATTCCCGTTGAATATCCCAAAGTGGGCGAAAATCCTTCTGCTTGCCGCGTGGGCATCGTGAATGTTGCTACAGCAAAAACAAACTGGCTAAATGTTCCGGGTGATAATGTTCAGCATTACATCCCAAGGATGGATTTTATTCCGGGCACGAACGAAGTTATCCTTCAGCAGCTGAACCGTGAACAGAATGTGTCTAAGCTTTTTGTATGTGATGCAGCAACGGGAACTGCAAAGGACATCTATACAGAGACAGACAAGGCCTGGATTGATGCAGCGGATGATTTCGAATGGATCAATGGCAATAAAGAGTTTCTTTGGGCAAGTGAAAAAGACGGTTGGAGACACTACTATAGAATTTCAAAGGACGGTAAAAAGCAAACGCTGATTACCAAAGGGAACTATGATGTGATCGATAAAAGCCTCACTGACGAAAAAAACAACACGTTGTACTTTATGGCTTCGCCAACTAATGCTACCCAGCGCTACCTGTACAAGACCAAGCTGGATGGTAAAGGAAGTTTAGAAATGGTCACATCGGCGGTTATGCCCGGTAGCCATAACTACAGCATCTCACCAAACGGTATGTTCGCCAGACACACCTACCAAAGCGCGTCTATTCAACCTTTAACGGAGTGGATGCACATGGCTTCTGGCAATCCGTTTAACATGGATGGCAGCATCACCAATCAGCTGGGCAGGCAAAAGCCAGTTGCTAATAAAACAACCTTCTTCAAAATCAAAACTGAAGACGGTATTGAGCTGGATGGCTGGATGAAAAAGCCTGAGAACTTCAATGAGAATAAGAAATATCCAGTACTTTTCTACGTCTACGGAGAACCAGCATCACAAACGGTTACCGATACCTATGGCGTTGACTACAACCGCTTGTACCAAGGTGACCTTGCGAAAGATGGATACATCGCCATTTCCATAGAAAACCGCGGTGCACCGGCACCAAGAGGTCGTGAATGGCGCAAGAGCATCTACAAGAATATCGGTGTGCTGAACATCCGCGACCAGGCTATGGCTGCGAAGGAGATTTTAAAGTGGCCATTTGTAGACAAAGATCGTATTGCGGTATATGGCTGGAGTGGCGGTGGATCTTCCACGCTTAACCTGATGTTCCAATATCCGGAAATCTATAAAACCGGTATCGCGATCGCTGCCGTGGCAAATCAACTTACCTACGACAACGTTTACCAGGAACGCTATATGGGTACGCCTTTACAAACAAAGGAAGCCTATATCAAGGGTTCTCCAATTAGCCATGTTCAGGGCCTTAAAGGAAATCTGCTTTACATCCATGGAACTGGTGACGACAACGTGCACTACCAAAACGCAGAAATGCTGATTAATGAACTGATCAAGCAGAAGAAAGCTTTTCAGATGATGGCCTACCCTAACCGTACGCACAGCATTAGCGAAGGCGAAGGTACCAGCGCTCACCTGGCACTAACTTTCACGAACTTCTTAAAAGCCAACTGCCCTCCTGGCGCGCGGTAAAAAATAATCCTTAAACAGAAAAAGCAGCTCTAAAGCTGCTTTTTCTATAATATCAAGTAGTAACCTAGCTAAGTTTCTGTTTAAACAGATCTATTGTTCTGCTCCAGGCAAGCTTTGCGGCCGCTTCGTTGTACCTCGTTGGAGCGGTATTGTTATTAAAAGCATGATTTACGCCTTCATACACATAAAGCTTGTAATCTTTTTTGTGCTCCTTCAGCGCAGCCTCATACGTTGGAATACCAGCATTCACCCGCTCATCCAATCCTCCGTAGTGCAACATTAAACTGGCTTTAATCTTAGGCACATCTTCTGTCTTTGCCTGCATACCATAATAGGCCACTGCCGCCAACAGCTTCGGATCATGCACGGCGAGGTTATTCGCCATGGCTCCACCCCAGCAGAAACCAACACAACCTGCCTTCCCATTTCCATCTTCACGCGCACGCAAGTATTCTAGTGCTTTGAGATAATTTTGAAGATTCTTCTCCTTATCCAACTGCCCGATCAGGTCCCGGGCTTTATCCTCATCAGCTGGCGTGCCGCCGAAGGGAGACAGCGCATCAACAGCAACCGCAATGTAACCCTCCGAGGCAACCTTGCGGGCAACATCAATGATATGTGGGTTCAAACCACGATTTTCATGAATCACCAGTACGGTGCCGAGTTTCTTCGTCCCCTTTGGTCTGGCCGCAAAAGCTTTAACTGCACCATCCACACCCGGAAATGTTATCTGCGTTTCCACCAGATCTGCATATTCGATCGTCGCAGCCTGCGCGTAATTGTTCTCCAGCAATGGCACAATGCTCATGGCCATTGCTGTGCCGCCAGCCAGCAGCGCCAGCTTGGCTAAAAGATCTTTCCTGTTTAGCGAGGTATGGGTGTACTCATCATACAAATTAATAATCTTCTGGTCCATTGGAATATTTGGCTTAGGTTTTTATCTACAGCAATATACCAGTTTAGTGAGCACATATCAACGTCCGGCCAGCCGAAGGCGCATAAAAAACTTAAACTTTCATTTTTTGTTAATTCAAAATGAGCTTAATAAAGTTTACCAATAAGGGCATATACTGCGAACAAGGCAGATTTTACATTGACCCCTGGCAACCCGTAGATCTAGCAGTAACAACACACGGACATGCCGATCATGTGAAATGGGGAAACAAGGCCTATTTATGCCATGAGCTTACGAAGCCCATCCTGCACCAACGATTAGGGACGGATCTGGTCATCGAAACACTTCCATATAATAAACAGATCGACATCAATGGCGTTAAGCTGAGCATGTTCCCCGCAGGGCATGTCATTGGTTCTGCACAAATCCGACTGGAGTATAAAGGGGAGATCTATGTCGTGTCTGGCGACTACAAGGTAGAGTTTGATGGCATCAGCACACCCTTTGAGCCGGTTAAGTGCCATACCTTTGTTTCAGAAAGTACCTTCGGCCTACCTATATATAAATGGCAACCGCAGGACATCATCTTCAACCAGATCAGGAACTGGGTGTCCGACAATCGTGATAAAGGGAAGACCAGCGTGCTGGTTGCCTACAGTTTGGGTAAGGCGCAACGATTGATCAAGAACCTGTCAGATTATTGCGAGATCTATGTACATAATTCCATAGCAAACCTCAATGAAGGGTTTGTGAAGGCTGGTGTCGACCTGCCAGATACCATCAGGATCACACCAGAACTTAAGAAAGAAGCACTTCAACAGGGCATCGTTATTGTGCCACCGGCGATGGCCGAAGGGAAATGGATTAAAACCTTACAGCAAGCTGCCACCGGCGTTTGCTCCGGCTGGATGCAGGTGCGCGCGGGCCGCAGATGGAGAAGTGCTGATGCTGGTTTTGCGTTAAGTGATCATGCGGACTGGCCGGGGCTGTTGAGTGCTATTGAAGCGACAGAAGCGGAAAAGGTTTTCGTGACGCACGGCTTTACCGCCACTTTTTCAAAATACCTAAATGAGATCGGCATTGCATCCGAAGAGGTGAAAACCCAGTACGGCAACGAAGAGGAAGAAGAACCAACACCTACTACAATCGAAGCAAATTGAAAAGATTTTCTGAACTGATACAGCAGCTGGAAACGAGCAATAAGACCAACGACAAGATCGCTGCGCTCGTTGATTATTTTAGCAATGCCGATGATCGGGATAAACCCTATGTCATTGCCATGTTCACCGGCAAAAAACCGAAAAGGCCAGTGAACACGGTTTTGCTGCGCAGCTGGGCAACGGAGCTCAGTGGCATCCCACCCTGGCTTTTTCAGGAAAGCTACTCCAGTGTAGGTGACCTCAGCGAAACCATTGCCCTGGTGCTCCCTCCGCCAGAAAAGATCACGGATCGTAAACTGCATGAATGGATCAAAGACCTTGCTGCCCTTACCGGAAAACCGGATGAACAAAAAAAATCCTTCATCCTGGATGCCTGGAACAGCCTCGACACACCGGAACGATTTATCTTCAATAAACTTATTTCTGGGAACTTCCGCATCGGGGTATCCCATAAAATGCTGGTTAATGCATTGGCTAAACAAAGTGATACCGACAGCAACAAGATCATGCACAGCATCATGGGTAAGTGGCAGCCGGAGGCAATCACTTACGAAGAACTTATTGAAGGTGCCCATGTAAATACCGATAACTCCTGGCCCTATCCTTTTTGCCTGGCATATGCGCTGGAAATGCAGCCTGAGGAGTTGGGCGATGTAAATGACTGGCAAGCAGAATGGAAATGGGATGGCATCCGTGGACAGATTGTAAAACGAAACGGCGAACTGTTCATCTGGTCGCGCGGAGAAGAACTCGTCACAGACCAGTTTCCGGAGCTTCAATTCCTGAAGGATGAACTGGAAGATGGTACTGTTCTCGATGGAGAAATTCTCTCCATCAAAGATGGTAATGTACAGGTATTCAGCATCCTCCAACAGCGCTTAAATAGAAAGACCATCAACAAGTCGCAGTTGAACGACGCACCCGTAGGCTTCTATATCTATGACCTGCTGGAATATGAAACGCAGGATGTTCGGGAAAAGACAATGTCCGAGCGGCGAACACTGCTTGAAGAGATCGTTTCGAAACTGCAAACGAAAGATGTAGCACTTTTATCACCAATAATCACATTCAACAGCTGGGCTAAACTTGCGGAGATCCGTCAGGGCAGCCGCGAGATGAACAGCGAAGGCATCATGTTGAAGCGCAAGGATTCCCTATACCACAGCGGCCGGAAGCGCGGCGACTGGTGGAAGTGGAAAATTAATCCGTATACCGTTGATACCGTGATGATCTATGCGCAGAAAGGAAGTGGTCGGCGCGCTAACTTCTACACCGATTATACCTTTGCAGTTCGTGATGGCGAGAAGCTGATTACCGTTGCGAAAGCCTATTCTGGCCTTACCGATAAGGAGATCAAAGAGGTCGACTCTTTCGTAAAACGGAATTCACTGGAAAAATTCGGACCGGTAAGAACGGTGAAACCAGAACTGGTGTTTGAAATAGCATTTGAAGGTATCGCAGAAAGTAAAAGACACAAGGCCGGCCTGGCACTGCGATTTCCCCGAATCTTAAGGTGGCGCAAGGACAAGAAAGCGGAAGAAATCAATACGCTTGAGGATTTAAGACAATTGCTAAATTCAACCTTATCATGAGTACTGATTCCAACAGCCTGAGCAAAAGCTATGGCTATAAGACGGTTTTAAAATGGTTGAAGCAATCCAAGAAGAAGCCTTTCGCCTTCCAGACTGAAGCCTGGCAATACTATGCGGAAGGTTACAGCGGGATGGTCAATGCCCCAACCGGTTTTGGTAAAACATTCTCCATGTTTTTAGCGGTTGTCATTGAAGAATTAAACATCATTAACGACTTAAAAGCAACAAAAACCCCGGTATCAAAAAAACGAACCGGTACGGGTTTGAAGTTGCTCTGGATAACGCCCCTACGCTCCCTGGCTAAAGACCTTGCAAGAGCAATGCGGGAAGTGTGTGATGAGCTGGAGCTAGACTGGATCATTGGTGTGAGAAATGGCGACACCTCCCAGACGGATAAGCTGACACAAAAGAAACAGATGCCCGAAGTGTTAATCATCACCCCGGAAAGCATGCATCTATTGCTTGCTCAAAAAGGGACGATCAGCAATTTCAGCAATCTACGCTGCATTGTAGCAGATGAATGGCATGAGCTTATCGGAAGTAAGCGCGGCGTGCTGGCTGAACTCGCCATATCCAGGATCCGGGGACTGCTGTTTGAAAAACATCCGGAACGGCTGCTACGCATCTGGGGAATCTCCGCGACCATCGGCAATATGGAAGAAGCGCTGGACGTCTTGGTACCGTACGAAGAAGTACTTAAGGTTACGGTTAAAGCAGACATCGAAAAGAAGATTGATATCCGGTCGGTGCTGCCCGATCACATCGACATGCTTCCATGGGCCGGCCACCTGGGGCACAAGCTTGCGCATAAATTACTCCCGATCATTCACAAGAGTAAAACCACGCTGATCTTCACCAATACACGCGGACAAGCGGAGCTCTGGTATCAAAATCTACTCAAACTGGATGAGAACCTCGCAGGTCTGATTGCCATACACCACGGTTCAATTGACCATGAACTGCGCAACTGGATTGAAGATGCCATACATACAGGTGCTTTAAAGGCAGTGATCAGCACTTCTTCCTTAGATTTGGGCGTAGATTTTAAGCCGGTAGATACCGTTGTACAAGTTGGTTCTCCGAAAGGTGTTGCGAGGTTTTTACAACGCGCCGGACGAAGTGGGCACTCCCCTTACGAGACCTCGACCATATACTTCCTGCCTACCCACGCACTGGAACTCGTAGAAGCGTCAGCCATTAAGGAAGCGGCGAAGACGCACGACATCGAAAGCAGACAACCTGTAGTCATGGCGTTTGATACGCTCATTCAATATCTGGTCACGCTAGCCGTAGGCGATGGTTTTGATGATAAACTCATCTACAAGGAAATCAAAGAAACCTTTGCGTACCGGGAGTTGCTGGACTCGGAATGGGCCTGGATCATGCAATTCATCACTTCCGGTGGAGACAGCCTCGCCGCCTATAATGAATTCAATAAGGTGGAACTGGTGGATGGTTTATGGAAAGTTATCAGCAGGCAGATTGCCATGCGCCACAGGCTACATATTGGTACCATTGTCAGCGACGCCATGCTGAAGGTAAAGTACCTCACGGGCGGTTACATCGGTATGCTGGAAGAATCATTTATCGCCAAAATCAAACCTGGAAACAGCTTCGCCCTCGCAGGTCGCGTACTTGAATTCATCATGGTGAAAGACATGACGGTGCTGGTTCGCAAAAGCAAACTTAAAACCGCCATCACACCAAGCTGGTTGGGGGGACGCTTACCGCTCTCCGCCAACCTTGGCGTCATACTCCGCCGTAAATACAACGAAGCACTTGAAAATAACAAAGCGGATGAAGAACTTTCCTTCATCTTTCCCTTGTTCGAACGGCAGGCTAAGGTCTCCCACGTTCCTAAAGATGATGAGTTTCTGATCGAACTCATAGATACCAAAGATGGACACCATCTTTTTGCCTATCCTTTTGAGGGCCGGTTGGTGCACGAAGTGCTGGCCGCATTAATTGCATACCGCATCGGCAGGTTGAAGCCCATCAGCTTCTCCATCGCCATGAATGATTACGGCTTTGAGTTGCTCAGTGAACAACCTATTCCCATAGATGAAACCAATATGAAGGCGTTGTTCAGTCCGGAAAATCTCTCAGAGGATATCGTTGCAAGTATCAACGCGACAGAAATGGCGCGCCGCAAGTTCAGGGACATCGCCTGTATTTCCGGACTGGTTTTTCAGGGCTACCCCGGAAAATACGTCGCCAATAAACACCTGCAGTCATCAGCTTCGTTGTTCTTCAATGTATTTAGCGATTACGACAAACACAATCTACTCTTAAGGCAAGCCTATGATGAGGCATTTTATCAGCAGATTGAAGAACCCAGGTTGGCGGCTGCTTTACAGCGCATTCAACAGAGTAAAATAATTATGATAAGAACGAATCGTTATACACCTTTGTGTTTTCCAATAAAGGTGGATAGCCTGCGGGAAAACATGAGCACAGAAGAACTCAGCCAGCGCATTGAACGCATGACGGCAGAGACGGAGAAAAAGTCGAGGAGAAAGAATGACCATAGATTGTAGGGGCGAAGAATTAATATTAGATAAAGAAAGGGCTATTTACTGGCCATCAAAACGGGTACTCATCATTAGTGATATTCACATCGGAAAATCAGCACACTTCCGTAAACACGGGATCCCGGTGCCATCAACGCTGGGCCAAAAGGACCTGAGCCGTATCACAAAGCTGCTGGACAGCTATTCAACGGATCTGCTGCTGATTACCGGCGACATGTTTCACAATAAGATGAATAGTGATGTGGAGGATTTTAAAGCCTGGCGGCAGGAACATCCGGAACTAAAAGTAGCCTTGATCAAAGGAAACCATGATGATCTTAAAGCCTCAGATTACGCCGGACTGGATATAGAAATTCATGAAAAAGAAATGCTCATGTTCCCTTTCAGGTTTATACACGACAGGCCTGAAACCACAGATGCATACTTCAACATCACTGGCCATATTCACCCGGGCATCACCATCTATGGTAAAGCACGTCAACAGTTACGCTTGCCTTGTTTTTATTTTAGTGATACTTGTGCGGTATTGCCAGCCTTTAGCGCATTTACGGGCTTAAGCAACATTAAGCCAGGTAAAGGAGATGTGTTCTACGCCATCACCCCGACGCAGGTTGTTGCCGTTTAAAGACTATAGCTGAATCGCCTCCTTCAGCAAGCGAACAACGGTTTGATCGGTTTTAAATGTTACATCTGCCTCGGTAAGGGTATCCAGTTTTACCCAGCGGAAGGCTTGGGATGAACCATCAATGAAGTCGAACGGCTTAGTTTTAAATGCTAAGTTCAGGGGGCCAACTGGTTTTACAAAGTAGTAGATACTTAAAATCTGGCTGTCGTTGAAGGAGGATTTTTCGAAGAAGTCGGTCGTGTAAAAGTGGTTAAGCACTTCCACGTCCGTGGCACATTCTTCCATAAACTCGCGCTTCAGCGCATCGATCAGCCCTTCTCCAAGTTCAAGTCCCCCACCTGGGAACTTACTGAACGTCCTACCCTGCTGTTGTTCATCGCTGATCAGAATTTCCTGCTGATCGTTAATTAACAGGCCATATACCCTTACATTAAAATAGCTCATTGATCAAAATGCTTTTGATTTTTGGTGGCATTCTCCAGCGTCCAGGATATCTCCCGCTTGAAATCTTCCTGCCGAACTGGACAGTTCTCCATGTGGCAGTAGTTGCAACAGGCGGGCAGACAAGGATCTGCATGAATGAAAAGTTCTGTACTATGCCCTATGGTGCGGTTGATCATGGCGTCAATTTCTGAAATCTCATGATGTACCTTGTTCAGGTCATAATAATATGGAAAAGTAAAATGACAGTCCATGTGCACATCAGCACCGTATTGTTGCACCCGCAGGTTGTGAACATCTATCCAGGGACTTCTCCGATTCTCCTGCAGAAGCTTCACAATGTTGTTGACCAACTCAATATTACTTTCATCCATTAAACCACCAACGGATCTGCGTGTAAGCTTGTACCCACTGTAGATGATGTAAATGCCAAGTAGAATTGAAATGACACTATCCAGCCAGTATAGTTTAGAGAGGTAGATGATCAGAATGCCGACAACCAAGCCCGCGCTGGTAATGGCATCGGTAAGCAGGTGTTTACCATCCGCCTCCAGGGTGATTGAACGATGTCGTTTCCCGGTGTTGATCAGGTAATAACCTACAACCATATTTATCAAACCTGTGGCACCGATAATGATGGCACCCTCGAAAAGGTTCTGAATTGGATTAGGAAAGATGAGGTTGTAACTGGATTTTAGGATGATGATGATCCCGGCGATGCCAATCAGTGTGCCTTCCAGAAAAGCCGAAAAGAACTCCACCTTACCATGCCCATAAGGGTGGTTTTCATCCTTGGGCAGTGTTGTTAAGTAGATGCTGTAAAACGCAAAGCTACTGGCCAGTACGTTGACAATGCTCTCTGCCGCATCGGTTAAAATAGCATTGGACTGAGTGATAAAGTAGGCGCCGAATTTCGCAAGCATCAGAAAAACACTGATGCACAAAGAAATCAGGATCGCTTTTTTTTTAGGCTGCAATTGTGTTGATTTAGGGGGCAAAAGTACTTAATAACGCTTAAACCGCATTATAATTTATTTTTTTGACCGCCACTAAGCACAGGTTTTTATATTTGTTAAACTACTTAAAACAATTATGAGCATATTATCCAGAAGAATCAACAACCTTTCAGAATCTCAAACGATTAAAATGGCAAAATTAGGGAGAGCGCTATCTGCTAAGGGCATTGATGTGATCAACCTAAGTTTTGGAGAACCTGATTTCTTTACGCCTGAAGCTGTTAAGGAAGCAGCTAAGAAAGCCATCGACGAAAACTACTCTTACTATACGCCAGTGTCTGGATATCCGGATTTGAGAAAGGCTGTTGCTGAAAAGCTGAAGCGTGAAAATGAGCTCGATTATACCTTTGAACAGATTGTTGTATCTACGGGTGCTAAACAATCCCTATCAAATGCAATTTTATGCCTGATTAATCCAGGTGATGAAGTGATTGTACCAACGCCTTACTGGGTGTCGTACTCTGAAATGATCAAACTTGCAGAAGGTGAATCTGTATTCATCCACGCAACGGTAGAGAACGATTTCAAGATTACAGCGGAACAACTTGAAGCTGCAATAACACCTAAGACGAAGATGTTCATGTTTTCTTCACCATGCAACCCAACGGGTTCCGTTTACTCGCATGAAGAACTTGCAGCTTTGGTGGCGGTGTTTGAGCGTTATCCAAACATCATGATCCTTTCCGATGAGATATACGAGCACATCAATTTCGTAGATAAACACTACTCTATTGCATCATTCCCATCGGTAAAAGACCGCGTGATTCTGATCAATGGCTTCTCTAAAGCTTACGCAATGACCGGCTGGAGAGTTGGCTACATGGCTGCAAGTAAGGAAATCGCCGCTGCTTGTGACAAGTTACAAGGACAGATTACCTCAGGCACCTCCTCTATTTCACAACGTGCTGCATTAGCAGCTTATGAGGAAGGATTAGCGTCTGTAAACGAGATGAAAGAAGCATTCAGAAAACGTAGAACCATCGTTTATGACCTGCTGAAAGAAATTCCGGGCATCAAGGTTAACCTTCCGGATGGCGCATTCTATTTCTTCCCGGAGGTGAAAAGCTATTTCGGTAAGAGCCACAATGGTACCGTGATCAACGATGCGGAAGCCCTGTGTTTGTATCTGTTGGATGAAGCACATGTTTCTACCGTTACCGGTGAGGCATTTGGAAATGAGAACTGCATCCGTATCTCCTATGCCGCTTCTGAAGAGCAGCTAAAAGATGCGATGAACAGAATCGCAAAAGCACTGGCTAACCTGAACTAGGTTTTATTGATAAATAAAAAAGGGGGTGTACTGCAAAGTGAGGCCACTGAAAAAGTAGCTCATTAATTAGAGACATTTCGAGCGATCAAGTAAAAAGTAACTTTTTACTTGATCGCTTTTTTATTTCATACTTATTTCGAGTAGAATACTATGGAGCGACTTGTTTGGCTGAGATGGTGATTGTAGGCATTCGCAGTCTATTTTTCGGCAAGTTTGGTTACTTAGTAAGTTAGTTTGAGGATTCTTTTAAGATTGACGGTAAAGATTGTCAATGCGCCCTGCATTTGCATGTTTTCAATTCCATAAGATG
>Ga0265798_10000228_pt1 | contig 101886 bp, 97 predicted proteins | sample P3T30metagenome_FD_192430 | JGI IMG/M metagenome (GOLD analysis project Ga0265798, IMG submission 192430) | Plant litter microbial communities from East Loma Ridge, Irvine, California - P3 T30 | ecosystem: Environmental > Terrestrial > Plant litter > Unclassified | place: USA: California... | reverse complement strand
ATTACGGTTATAGTAGTTGATTAATTTTTATTTACCTTTGTACCTTTAACTTTAAAGAGTAAAATTATGTATCCTGAAGAACTGGTAAAACCAATGCGTGCCGAACTATCGGATGCAGGTTTTAAAGATTTATATACAGCCGAAGAGGTAAAGAATGCGTTAACACAAAAGGGTACTACACTTGTAGTGGTAAACTCTGTATGTGGCTGTGCAGCACGTAACGCAAGGCCGGGCGCTAAAATGAGCCTTGCTAATGGCAAAACTCCGGACAACATTATCACTGTTTTTGCAGGTGTAGATAAAGAAGCGGTAGACGAGGCCCGTAGCCTTATGTTCCCTTTCCCTCCATCTTCGCCAAGTATGGCCTTGTTTAAAGACGGCGAACTGGTACACATGCTGGAACGCCACCATATAGAGGGCCGTCCTGCTGAGATGATTGCAGAAAACCTTAAAGATGCCTACGACGAGTATTGCTAATCTTTAAGATTTACAATTTTTAAAACCACGCAACTGCGTGGTTTTTTTATGGGATTTTCTTTGTACTCATACAGAGGAAACAATCCCGATAGCGACAGTAGTAATGCGCTGATTTCTTAGGCTGTAATTACAAACTTCGGCTAAATCATTTTTAACTCGTTGCGTTAAAACAGAAAACGACTTTTAACTCCTCAACTTATAATTTGCTTAAAATGAAGACCTAAACCATTGCATCTCCATTAGAGCGGCTTTGAGAGCGGCTAAATTATTAGTGTATATTAAAACTTTTTATTATTCCATAAAAAGACAGTACTTTTACGCGGATTTTTTAAAACAAAATGGAAAAGATACTCTCTTATTTCTTATCTGTTGTATTTTATCTGGTGTTCCTGGTGTTCCTACTCATTTTTCACCCAGTGCAGTGGCTATGCTTTAATGTGTTTGGTTACCATGCGCATAAAAAAAGTGTCGATATATTAAATGGCCTTCTGTTAAGATGCCTTCATATTCTTGGCACCACTATTGCATTTAACGGTATAGATAAGGTTCCTGCCGGTGTGCCGCTCATTATTGTGGCTAACCACCAGAGTATGTATGATATCCCTCCAATAATTTGGTTCATGCGTAAATTTCATCCTAAGTTTATAAGTAAGAAAGAGTTAGGTAAAGGAATCCCAAGTGTATCATATAATTTAAGGCACGGAGGCAGCGTTTTAATAGATAGAAAAGATGCCAAGCAGGCACTGCCTGCCATAAAAGGGCTGGGTGAATATATAGAGAAGCACAACAGGAGCGCAGTTATCTTTCCGGAAGGTACCCGAAGCAAGACAGGGGTGCCTAAGCGTTTTAGTGAAAATGGGCTTAAAATACTTTGTAAATATGCACCTTCGGCGTATATTGTACCTATAAGTATAAACAACTCGTGGAAGATAGTGCGCTTTGGCCAATACCCGTTAGGGTTGGGCTCGCGGCTAACCTTTACCATTCAGGAACCTTTCGCTATAAAAAATATTCCGTTTGAAGAAATAATGGAGAGAACGGAGAATGCAGTAACACAAGGAATAAAAAATTAAAATATATTATGTCTATAAAAAACGTCCGCCTGGAGGTAATGCTGTTTCTTGAAAAGAACATTGACACTTTTGTGGATAATTACCTGATCCCAGTGGAAAAGATATGGCAGCCGACAGACTTGCTGCCTGATTCGCAAAATGAAAACTTTTATGAAGAGGTAAAAGAACTTCGTGAAATTGCTAAAGACCTTCCTTACGATTTTTGGGTTACCCTTGTGGGCGATACCATTACAGAGGAGGCACTACCTACCTATGAGTCGTGGCTTATGGATGTGGAAGGTGTGAACCAGACCGAAAACGTGGGTAATGGATGGAGTAAATGGATACGTAACTGGACGGGCGAAGAAAACCGCCACGGCGATGTGCTTAACAAATACCTATACCTTTCCGGCCGTGTAAACATGCGCGAGGTAGAAATTACAACGCAGTATTTAATAAACGACGGTTTTGACATTGGTACAGGCCGCGACCCGTATAAAAACTTTGTATATACCAGTTTCCAGGAGCTGGCTACTTATATTTCGCACAACCGTGTGGGGCAGATGGCTAAAAAGTACGGCGACAATAAACTGTCTAAAATGTGCAGGCTTATTGCAGGAGACGAGATGCGCCACCACATGGCCTACAGCGAGTTTGTAGACCAGATTTTTAAGGTAGACCCAAGCGAAATGATGCTGGCGTTCCAGTACATGATGAAGCAAAAAATCGTGATGCCTGCCCACTTCCTTAGAGAATCAGGTAATGCTATAAGCAGCGCATTCGAGCAGTTTTCTGATTCGGCACAGCGTGCAGGAGTCTATACTGCTGCCGACTATGTTGACATTTTGCGCAAACTGGTAGAAAAATGGCAGATAGATAAAATTACAGGTTTAACCGCCGAGGCAGAAAAAGCCCGTGATTACCTTATGAGATTGCCGGACAGGATGGCAAAAATATCCGAAAGGCTTGTTATCCCGCAGGAAGCACATATATTTAAGTGGGTTACACCGGCATTAATAAAATAGTAAAGAGAGGCGAGAGCCTCTTTTTTTTGTATTTAACATAAAGCGTGAGAGTTAAATTAGCTTCGGCTGTCTGTTATTTCGTAGTTATTAAATGTTTTTAGGCGTGGGTAAAAATGTATAATTATCGATTTAATTAGCTTGCCACGTCATCACAACTATATTAGCAAGAGCAAATAGCAGCAGCAATCCACCATAGACAGTATATTTTCCGTTCAGTTCCTTTTTATTCTTTAACAATAGATAAATGACAAATACAGGAATTAACATAGTGAATGCAACAAAAATTAATGCAGACATCTCATATAAAGCGCTTAAAAATTTATTGTCGTTAATAGTAATAAATTTTGTAGCCAGCCAGTAAATCAAAATAGCTGGAATTATTGAAGTTATTATTTTGAATGGGTTTTTCATTTTAAGGGTGTATTTATGTCAAATATAAAAAAATTATATTTGAGATAGGGAAGTGATAATTATATACCCATTAGACAATTAATTAAAGATAGAGGCATTCAACTTAATGAATGAGTGTATGAAATACCTTAAGCTATTCTGCCAGGTTGTTTTTTTTGTATTTATAACACTGCTTACACAAATAGGCGGGGTAGTTTACATTCTTGTTTTGTTGCTGGATAGAAAACTCAACATAAAACATCCCGTCAAAAAGGTCGCTGTCTTTATGGTACTATACCTTATGGCAACATTTTTAATAATACCTTTTATTGCGCCGTTTTTTGGCAGAGAGAAAGTAAAGAATTCTCAAATTGTACGGCCTGCAAATTATATGACATTAGTACTAAACCGGAATTATGTGCGGCCCGATGTAAATCACTTACTGGAACGTGTGGCAAGTGACCTAAAAGGCACACAAGTACAAATACATTATTTAGATGCCAATTTTCCTTTCATAAATAAATTCCCTCTGTTGCCTCATCTAAGTCATAACGACGGCAGGAAGATAGATCTTAGCCTTATTTACCAAACACCGGATGGACACATATCAACAGAGAAAAAATCAAGGAGCGGCTACGGTGTTTTTGAAGAGCCCGGGCCAAATGAAACTAATCAGATATCTACGTGCCTGAGCAGCGGCTATTTTCAGTATGACTACCCTAAATACCTTACTTTAGGGAAAATAAACAAGCACCTTAAATTTTCTGAAAAAGGAACAAAAATACTTGTTAACGCAATATTAAAACAGCCCGGCCTCGAAAAGTTATTTATAGAACCACACTTAAAAAGCAGGCTCAAGCTTAACAGTGCTAAAATAAGATATCACGGCTGCAGGGCGGTGAGGCATGACGACCATATTCACATTCAGGTAAAATAGTCCTTTAACACCCTCTTAACCGTTTGCAAGCGTTTAGAAAAGGAACGGTTTTTGTATATTTGAGAAATACTGTTCCTCGTATTCCCTCTTCTTTGGAGAGGGCAGGGGGGGCAAGGCCAAAAGAAGAAAGAACACTATGCAGACAGAAATAAATAAAGTTGAGTTACGAAACTTACGTATAGAGGATTATAAAGAACTGCGCCTTACCATGCAACACGCCTATAAGGAAGTTGATATGGATATGGAAGAACCCTACTGGGGTGAGCAGGACATCAAACGCCTCCTTAAAATTTTTCCCGAAGGGCAGTTAGTGGTACTTGTAGATGGTAAAGTGGTGGGCAGCGCCCTGTCGCTTATTGTAGACTATAAAAAAGCCACTGCAAACCACACTTACGAAAAAATTACAGGCAACTACACCTTCAGCACCCATGATTATGATGCTGAGGTACTTTACGGTATCGATGTTTTTATAGATCCTAATTACCGTGGGCTTCGTTTGGGGCGCAGGCTATACGATGCCCGTAAAGAGTTATGCGAGCAGCTTAACCTCAAGAGTATCATATTTGCAGGAAGAATGCCAAATTACAATGAGCACTCTGAAGATACCACCCCAAAGGAATACATAGAAAAAGTACGCCTTAAAGAGATACATGACCCGGTGCTGGCTTTTCAGTTAAGCAACGATTTTCACGTTATAAAAGTAATGCGCAACTATCTTGAAGGCGACAACGACTCTCAGGATTATGCTGCGCTTATGGAGTGGAATAATATTTACTACGACAAAAGCCCTGTACTAATTAACACCCGTAAGAGTGTGGTACGCCTTGGGCTGGTACAGTGGCAAATGCGTCCGCTTGCAAATGTAGAGGCATTGTTTGAGCAGGCCGAGTTTTTTATAGATGCCGTGTCTGGCTATGGTAGCGACTTCGCCTTGTTTCCGGAGCTATTTGTAGCACCTCTTATGGCCGACTTTAACCACCTTAGCGAGGCCGATGCCATTAGAGAAATCGCGCGTTATTGCGAACCCATACGCAAGCGTTTTCAGGAAATGGCAATATCATACAACATTAACATCATTACCGGCAGTATGCCCATGGTAGAAGATGGTAACCTGTATAACGTAGGCTTTTTGTGCAAGCGCGACGGTACGTACGAAATGTATACCAAGATACACATTACACCAAACGAGGTAAGCTACTGGGGCATGGTAGGTGGCAGTGAAATTAAAACCTTTGATACCGATTGTGGTAAAATAGGCATCATGATATGCTATGATGTAGAGTTTCCGGAGCTTGCAAGGCTAATGGCCGATGAGGGAATGGACATTCTTTTTGTTCCCTTCCTTACCGATACTCAAAATGGCTACACCCGTGTAAAACACTGTGCACAGGCACGGGCTATAGAAAACGAATGTTATGTGGCTATAGCCGGTTGCGTGGGCAACCTGCCCGGCGTTAACAACATGGATATTCAGTACGCGCAAACCGCTGTGTTTACGCCGTCAGACTTTTCGTTCCCTTCTAACGGAATAAAGGCTGAAGCTACCCCAAATACAGAGATGACCATAATTGTAGACGTAGACCTTGATTTGCTTAAGGAACTGCATGAGTTTGGTAGTGTAAGAATTCTTAAAGACCGCCGCCAGGACCTGTACCGCATTAAAAAACAGCCGGTAACTAAACTTGAGCCAAAAAGCGAAAGCGTTGCCGAGATACACATGGATGGAATAGAAGTGGCCAAGCCGGCAACGGAGAGAACTCCAAGGGTTACGGGAACAACCAAGGTTACACCTACCCGTAAAGCTCCTGCCGCAACAAAGGCAAGTACCCTGCCACGTGCTACTAATACACCGCGTGCACCAAGGGTTAGTCCTGCCAAATCGGCGGCTACAGGTACCGGAACCGAGATAAAATCTACTAAAAGACAGGTAAAAGGATAGTATAAGCGTGATTTATGGTTTATGCTAAGTTTACACTTAATTAATATTGAGCTTGGGAGCATACGGTTGTAGCACTACAAAAACAAGAAGCTTACCCGGAGCCTGGTATATGCACTACGCTCCGGGTAACGTGTTTTTGTTATACAGCTATACGCAATAAATTTTTAAAGACAGGTAAAACAGATTTTAATGCAGATATCAATATTAGGTACAGGATGGCTGGGGCTTCCGCTCGCTAAAGCTATAGTAAATAATGGCATGGCCGTAAAGGGCTCTACAACAACCCCAGAGAAATTACTGGTACTTAAAGAGGCCGGAATTGACCCGTATCTTATAGACCTGGATAAAGATCCATCGGAAGTGATAGGTAACTTTTTACATGGAAGCGAGTTGTTGATTATTAATATTCCACCACGTGTAAAGGCAAGCGATGCAACTTATGCTGAAAGATTAAGTATCCTGTTGCCATTTTTAGGGCAGGAGGAAGTTAGCAAAGTGCTGTTTGTGAGTTCAACCTCTGTCTATGCCGATAATGATGATCTGGTAACAGAATTCACGCTGCCAATTCCGGACACCGAAAGTGGAAAGCAGGTACTGGAAGCCGAGTTGTTATTTGAAGAGGCCACAGCTTTTAAAACTTCTATTATACGCTTCGGCGGACTTATAGGGGCAGGCAGGCATCCTGTAAAATTTCTTGCCGGCAGAGAAAACCTTGCAAACCCCGATGCTCCGGTAAATCTCATCCATCAGGACGATTGTATTGGTATTATCCTTAAGATAATAGGAGCAAATAGTTGGGGCGAAGTATTTAATGGTGTATTTCCAAATCACCCTTCGCGGGAAGTTTACTATACTACACAGGCAAAAGAATTTGGCTTGCCGTTACCGCAATTCAATCACAACGAGCCATCTGTGGGCAAAACTGTGGTGGGAGATAAAGTACCCGCGGTGCTGGGGTATACGTATAAAACAGCGCTTTAACGGTAGTTGTATAGAACAGCGCACTCACAGAGAGTTGCCCGCTTTGGGAACTTGTTTTTATAATTGGGATCACAGCTACTGAAAGAATCAGCCGATATATTAAATATATCCCTGGCTTTTGGCTACATGAACAAGATCTTTGTCGTCGCCCTCTACCTTTAGCAGTTGTTTAATCTTGTGTTTTCTGCTTTCTATAATTGTATCTGTAAGGGGTATATACCTGCTCAGGTTTTTGGTTTTTATACCTTTAGCAAGAAGCACAATAATACGAACATCTATATCTTCCAGCGTTACATCTGTCTGAGGCCGGCTGCTGTAATTAGTAACTGTTTTACTGTAGTAATGATCTCCGTTTAAAACCGTTTCGAAGGCGGTACAAAGTTCTTCTATATTGCAGTCGCTTTTATTTATAAATGCCTCAGGGTTTACTGTAAGCAGTACTTTGCTGAGTATGCTTACCTCGCGGTGCATTGTTAGCATTACAATTTTACAAGTTGGCATAAGCGTCCTTAAAAGCAGGGCTACATCCTGTCCTGTAAACAACTGTTTTTCTTCATAAGCAGGTATACTGTAATCTACAAGAGCAATATCAAATGGTGCAGCAGTGTGGTTCTTGATGGTATTGTATGCAGATTCGCAATCAAAAGCTCTGGTAAACATAAGCCCGTCATGTTCGTAGTCAAGATTTTCGAACATAAAATTGTAACCATCAAGTATAGCCTCGTGGTCATCTACAGCAAATACATGTAACTTCTTCTTCAAAACTTAGCAATCGTTTTAGCAACACAAAGTTAATTTTTAATTAAACATTTAAAATATAAATTCTAAAAATTTATGCTTACGGGTAAAAAAAAATCCTGCGCTGTATCTAAGACAACGCAGGATTTTTTAAAGAGCACGGTGTTGATTACCAGATTTTAACCCGCTTATCTGGTGCTACGTACATAGCATCTCCAGGCTTGATGTTAAATGCCGAATAAAAGGCATCTACATTTTGCAGCGGTACATAGGCACGATAGATACCCGGTGAGTGAGGATCTGTCTTCACCTGATTTTTTATAGCTTCATCCCTCGTTTTAGTGCGCCATATAGTAGCCCACGATATAAAGAAGCGCTGCTCTGGTGTATAGCCATCTATTAGCCCAGGGTTACCTTTTTCTTTAAGATATAGCTGTAAACCATCATAAGCTGCATTAACACCACCAAGGTCGCCAATGTTTTCTCCAAGGGTAAATTTACCATCTACATAAATGCCGGGTAACGGCTGTAGTTTGCTGTATTGGTCGGCAAGTGCACCGCCTAATCCTGTAAACTGGCTAAGATCTTCATCACTCCACCAGTTAATAAGATTACCATCGGCGTTGTAGCGCGCACCCGAATCGTCGAAACCATGCGATATTTCGTGGCCTATAACAGCTCCTATACCACCATAATTAACCGCTTCGTCTGCCCTGTAATCATAAAAAGGCGGCTGAAGTATTCCGGCAGGAAATACAATCTCGTTGTATGATGGGTTAAAATATGCGTTAACAATTTGCGGTGCCATACCCCATTCTGTCTTGTCTACCGGTTTGCCAAGTTTAGCTACATTTTTATTGTGCTCCCAGCGTGAAATGCTTTGCATGTTGCTAAAGAAATTACCACCTTCTGCAGGGCTCTTTAACGTTAGCGCACTATAATCTTCCCATTTATCCGGGTAGCCTATTTTTATGCTCAGCTTATGTAGTTTATTTATAGCGTTTTCTCTCGTAGCCTTAGCCATCCATGGCAGGTGGTTAATACGATTTTCGTAAGCCAGGATAACATTTTTTATCATGCTTTCTGCTTTCGCTTTAGCCGCTGCAGGAAATTTTTTCTCTACATAGAGCTTACCTAACGCTTCTCCCACTGTATTGTTTACAGTAGCAAGTGCGCCTTTATCGCGGTATTCTTCTTTAAGGGCTCCTCTAAGTGTTTTACTGTAAAAGTCCCAGTTTGCAGTTTCTATATTTGTAGAAAGCATAGACGACGTCCTTCTTAAAAGCGTCCATTTTAAGTAAGCTTTCCACGAGTCAACATCTTTTTTAGCAAGGATAGTTTGCAAAGCAGTAATGTATTTAGGCTGGCTAACAATAATTTCCTGAGGGTTTGTAATGCCAATGCCTTTATAATAAGCCATCCAGTCGATAGACGGGGCAAGCTTTTGCAGTGCAGCAACCGTCATTGGGTTGTAGCTTTTGCGGTCGTCACGACTTTCCACCCTGTCCATCATAGGTTGGGCAAACGCTGTTTCGATAGCGAGAATTTTTTTAGCCTGCTCTGCTGCTATCTTACCTTCATAACCTATAAAGCCAAGCATTTTAGCAACATGCAACACATATTTTTCACGTTTTTCTTTAGAGTCAGCATCTTCAGATACATAATAATCCCTGTCAGGAAGTCCAAGAGCCGCTACACCAAGATATATAGAGTTCTTATTACTATCCTTAGCATCTGCACCAATGTATGTGCCAAAAAAGCCTATTCCTCCAAGGGGTTCCATCTCTATAATAAGCGCTTCAAGATCTTTTACGTTCTTAACTTCGTCTATTTTTTTAAGATAAGGCCTAAGAGGGGTAACGCCGGCTTTATTACGGGCTACAGTGTCCATAATCGTGTTGTAAAGGCTTGCCGCCTTTCCCTGATCTGAAGATGACGCCAGGCTTTTATTTCCTGCTGCTTCTTTAAGTATGGCAAGCGCATCGTTATTGGTACGCTCACGAAGTTCGTCAAAGCTGCCCCAACGAGTTTTGTTGCCCGGTATGGCAGTTTCATCCACCCATTTGCCATTTACATATCTAAAAAAGTCATTACCGGGGGTAACGCTTTTATCCATGTACTGCAGGTTAATACCCGGTTTTTCCTGCTTTACAGGGGTAGTTTGTGCGTTGCCTACGCCGGTTCCCAGTATAAGGGCTGCCGCAGCATATTTGGCATTAAGGTTTATTTTCATTTAGTTTTAAACTTTTGGTTTACAAATATAAAAGTATGAAAGGCAAAAACCTTTCCAATAGTTGTTAAATATCGGCATAAAGAAGTTTTTAACTGATAAAAGTGCAATTTGTATCCGCTTGCATGTTGCTGTTTTGTAATTTTGTAAAAATTTTAGCCATGCTATCCTTCTTTAAAAAATACAAACTGTTCTTCATCGTTTTTCTAATACTTTCCGCTCTTATATTAACATTGTTCAACAAGGCGCTTACCCCTCAAAAAACGCTGAAAATATACAGCCCGGCAGATGTAAACCCTGAGCTTGCCGACAGCACTGTACAAAGCATTGCCCACCATCACAAAATTGCACCGTTTGCCTTTACCAACCAGAACGGAAAGACCGTGACCCAAAAAGATTATGAAGGCAAGATATATGTGACGGATTTTTTCTTTACCACCTGCCAGACTATATGTCCTAAAATGACGAAGAACATGGCATGGCTGCAGGAACAAATAAAAAACATGTCTAATGTTATGCTGCTTTCACATTCTGTTACTCCGGATGTCGATACAGTACCGGTCTTAAGGGCCTATGCAGATGAGCAGGGGGCTATAGACGGCAAGTGGAATATGGTTACGGGAAATAAAAAAGATATTTACTTCATGGCCCGCAAATCGTACCTGGCTGTAAAAACCACAACATCGGCTGAATTGTACGATATGGTGCATACTGAAAACTTTATCCTTGTTGATAAAAAAGGCAGGATACGTGGTTTTTATGATGGGACTAACCTGGACAGGCCAGATAAAGAGGCTAAAAATGTTAAGCAGCTGCTGGAAGACATCAAATGGTTATCTGAAAATGAAAATTAGGTACCGTTTAGATATTTATTACTACTTTTGTAATCTTAATTCATTCTAAATAAAAGTTGAAAACCACTCTTGCAGGTCTTAAGAAAGGGCAAAAAGCCATTATTACCGACTTTAACGTGGATGCGATACCACTAAAGCTGCTGGAAATGGGCTGCCTGCCCGGCAATGAAGTGCAACTTTTACAAACTGCGCCTATGGGCGACCCAATTTACATTAACGTTAACGACAGCCATGTGGCTATTCGCAAAGAAACAGCTGCCGAAATAGACGTTATAATTATAACGGATTAATTTAATGGCTGGTTCCTCTCTTAAAATAGCCTTAATAGGCAACCCAAATACAGGAAAAACATCTGTATTTAACCAACTTACAGGCCTTAACCAACAGGTGGGCAACTATCCCGGTATTACTGTAGAACGTAAGGTAGGCTCATGCCGCCTGCCCGATGGCTCCAAGGGTACGATACTTGATTTGCCCGGAACATACAGCCTTAATGCCAGTTCTATGGATGAGAACGTGGTGATAGAGCTGCTGCTTAATAAAACGGACAAGGATTACCCGGATGTAGCCGTAGTGGTTACAGATGTAGAGAACCTTAAACGTAACCTGCTGCTTTTTACCCAAATTAAAGATTTAGAGATTCCAACCATACTGGTCATTAATATGTCCGACAGGATGGAGCGTAAAGGGATAAGCCTCGACATTACTTATTTAGAAAGCCAGCTTAATACACGCATTGCCCTTATAAGTTCCAGGAAAGGGACGGGTATAGATAACCTTAAGCAGCTTATTGTGGCTTATAAAGAGCTCTCGTATGCTCCTTGCCTTAATGCATCGTCTATAGACCCTGACTATTTTAATAAATTACGTAAAACCTTCCCTAATCAGTTGTTGTATAAATTATGGCTGGTAATAACACAGGATGTAAATTTTGGGTTAATAGATATTAAGGAGCTTCAGGGTACAGCATTTACAAAAACAAAATCAGAGTTAAAAAGGCTTCAGCAAAAGGAAACCATAAAGCGTTACCAGTTTATAAATGATGTGCTTAAAACAGGTATGGTTGTAGACAGTAGTAAGGCTAACGACTTGCGCGCCAGACTGGACAGGGTACTTACCCATAAAGTTTTTGGATATGTAATCTTCTTTGGTATCCTTATGCTCATCTTTCAGTCTATATTTTCATGGTCAGAGATACCAATGAATTTTATTGACGAAAGTTTTGCATGGCTGTCATCGTTTACAACAACACACATGCCGCCCGGTAAGCTAACCGACTTAATTGCCCAGGGCATTGTTCCCGGCATTGGCGGAGTTGTAATTTTTATTCCGCAAATTGCGTTTTTATTCCTCTTTATCTCTGTATTGGAAGAGACGGGTTATATGAGCCGGGTAGTTTTCCTTATGGATAACATCATGAAACGTTTTGGCCTTAGTGGTAAGAGCGTAGTTCCGTTAATATCTGGAACAGCCTGCGCTATACCTGCAATCATGGCTGCAAGAAATATAGAAAACTGGCGCGAACGGCTTATTACCATTCTGGTTACGCCTTTTACAACCTGCTCGGCAAGGTTGCCGGTATACACTATACTAATATCGCTCATTATTCCTAATAAATATGTATTGGGTATATTTAACCTGCAGGGGCTAACGCTCATGCTTTTGTACCTTCTTGGTTTTACCGGAGCAATACTTTCTGCCTGGATATTAAATAAAATATTGGAAATTAAACACAAAAGTTTTTTTGTGGCAGAGATGCCCAACTATAAATTGCCACTCCTTAAAAATATTGGGCTTACCGTTTTAGAGAAAACTAAGGCATTTGTATACGGAGCCGGTAAAATGATATTGGCGCTGTCAGTAATCATATGGTTTTTAGGGTCGCACGGCCCGGGCAGGAAATTTACCGATGCGCCCGCTATTGTAACGGCACAACCTGAAAATAAAACATTAAACGAGAGCCAGCTCAAAGATGCAATTGCTGCTTACCAACTCGAAAATTCTTATATAGGTATTGCAGGCAAGGGTATAGAGCCGGTTATACGGCCATTAGGCTACGACTGGAAAATAGGTATTGCCATAGTATCTTCCTTTGCTGCCCGGGAGGTGTTTGTGGGCACACTCGCCACCATTTATAATATAGGCAGCAGCGGAGAAAACGAAGATGAAGGCACTATTAGGCAGCGAATGGCTGCTGAGGTTGACCCTGTTACCGGGCAAAAAGTTTTTAATTTTGCAACCGGGGCATCATTATTGCTCTTTTATGCATTTGCCATGCAGTGCATTAGCACGCTGGCAATAACTAAAAAAGAGACCAATTCCTGGAAATGGCCAATAATACAACTCATAGGAATGAGCGGCTTTGCCTATGTGGTATCGCTTATAACGTATCAGTTGCTAAAGTAAAAACTCATGGATATTCAGCAAATAATAGTATATGTACTCGTTGCAGCATCAGCCACATTCTTAGTAAAAAAATACTTTTTCAAGAAAAAGAAAGCCGGTAATTGTGGTGGCGACGATTGTGGTTGCCATTAATTATAACCCGCTCACAAGTACCTTATGAGCGGCAATTCACTCAATTCTTCTTTTTCATCCTTCCTATCAATTGTAAATTGTTCTGTTTTTTTACCTCATGGGTACTTGTGTATTAATGCAACGTTAAAAAAAATAAGATGTTGACAGGTAAAACCTACTTTTAAACGTTTATTAAAATTGTACTAATATGAAGTTGCCGGTTAAAAAAATAGCTCTCAAAATTTTAAAGTGGACGGGTATCCTTATCGCTTTTATCCTGCTGCTTATGTTTCTTTTACCTATTCTTTTTCCGGGTAAGATTGCAGAGCAGGTTAAATTAGTAGCGAATAAGAACCTCGATGCAAAGCTTGATTTTAAGGGGTCTAAGTTATCGTTTTTTACCCATTTTCCATCCTTAACAGTATCGCTGGACAGCCTTTCGGTTACAGGTTCTGCGCCATACTCTAACCAGACCTTGCTAAGTGCAGATGAGGTTGCCTTTGGCATTAACCTTAAGCGTCTCATTTTCGATAATATGGTTAAAATAGATAAGCTATATGTATCAGACGCTTTTATAAATGTAATGGTAAACGAAAAAGGCCAGGCCAATTATAATATTTATGTTCCGCAAAATGAGCAGCCCAAAGACACTACGGGCGAAGGCACTGCCATTAGGCTTGACCGGATTGACTTCGAAAACTGCCACATAAAGTACAACGACCGCTCGGCTAAAATACTTGTAGATGCCCACGGTTTTAACTATGTAGGTAAGGGCGACCTAAGCGAAGATGTGTTTGATTTGCGCACAGATGCCCGCATAGATTCTATTGATTTTTACTATGACCGTACGCCGTACCTTAAAAAGAAGGCGCTGCGTGCAGATCTTATTACACGTATAAATACTAACGCATTGTCTTTTATACTTCAAAAAAATGAACTTAAGATAAACGAACTGCCATTAGAGTTTACCGGCTTCTTCACCATTTTACGCAACGGGTATAAAATAAACATCGATGCCTCGTCTAAAAATACAACGCTGGAAGATTTGTTCTCTGTAGCACCTCCCCAATATTTAACTTGGATGGAAGATACCAAAATGCAGGGCCGTGCTGATTTAATGTTCCGTTTTCAGGGCGAGTACAATGTGGCAAAGAAACTTCAGCCTAACCTTGGGTTTAAATTTCAGGTGCATGATGGCGGCATACAGTATAAGGGCGCTCCTGTGCCTGTAAGCAACATGCAAGTAGACCTTGCAGCATACCTGCCCGCACTTGATGTGAACAGGCTGCAAATAAACCTAAAGAAATTTGACTTTAAGGTAGGTGATAAAGATTACTTTAAGGCTTTATTAATTACTAAAGGATTAAGCGAAATGGCGGTTAAGGCTAACATTAAGGGATCGCTTAACCTGCAAACGGTTGATGCCGCACTGGGTCTGGAAAATATAGCTATGCGTGGAATACTTAAAACAGATATGACCGCAAATGGCACCTATAGCGCAGATAAAAAATTATTCCCTAAAACAAAGGGCGGAATAAACCTGCAGAAAGGCTGGCTTAAAACAAGTTACTACCCTAACCCAATTACCGATATAACTTTTGTTACCAACGTTATAAATAACGCCGGTACGTTTCAGGATCTTAAGGTGGCTCTAAAGCCTGCATCATTTACTTTTGAAGGCAATCCGGTTTATGTAAATGCATCAGTGTCTGATTTTGATGACATGTACTATGATGCTATTATCAAAGGAGAACTTAATATAGGAAGAATATATAAGGTGTTCTCTCAAAAAGGGCTTGACGTTACCGGCTATGCAAAGGCAGACCTTTCGCTTAAGGGGAGACAGAGTTATGCTACAACCGGCCAATACAGTAAGCTTAATAACAAGGGAACAATACTGTTAAAAGACATTAAAACTACATCGCAGCTTTTTCCTAAACCATTTTTTATCAATGAAGGGCTGTTTAGGTTTGAAAATGAGAAAATGTGGTTTGATAAATTTGGCGCTGCATATGGTAAATCAGATTTTGCCGTAAACGGATACCTGCTTAACACGATCAACTACTTTTTAGAGTCGAAAGGAACCCTAAGCGGTAACTTTAATGTAAAGTCTAAACTTATTAATGTAGATGAGTTTATGGCATTAAAGGATGGAGAAAACAAAGACAGAAAGGCAGCGGTTGAGTATGCTAAAGAAGATAACCCTAAGGCGAGTGGGGTGGTGGTATTGCCTACAAATCTTAATATATCGTTAGTGGCAAACGCAGACAAAGTGCAATATAACGGACTCGTACTTGATAAGCTTATAGGTAAAGTAGGTATAGACAAGGGAGAATTGTATTTAAATAATACTACTTTTAATATAATAGGCTGTAATGTGGGTATTGATGCCAGATATGATGATGAGTCTCCAACATCGGCTAATTTTGATGCGCATTTAACGGCAAAAGATTTTAGCGTGCAACGGGCTTATAAAGAGATTCCTATGTTTCATGACATGGTAACCGCTGCAGAGAAAGCAGAAGGTATAATTTCTATAGATTATAAAATTAAGGGCGACCTTAATGCAAATATGGGGCCTATTTATGAATCGCTCGAGGGTGGTGGTACCATTAACCTGCGCGACGTAAAAGTGAGCGGGCTCAAATTATTTAGTGGAATTAGTGAAAAAACAGGTCAGGAGGGTTTAGATAACCCGACGATGAAAGGCATAGATGTAAAGACTACTATAAATAATAACCTTGTACGCATAGAGCCGTTTACTTTTAAAGTATCCTTGTTCAGGCCTACAATAAAGGGCACAACAAGCTTTGATGGCCTGCTGGATATAAGAGTCAGGCTGGGTTTACCGCCGGGAGGCCTTATAGGTGTTCCTATTGTGGTTACCGGAACTCATGACGCACCTAAAATTAAGGTATTTAGTAAAACAGGGCAGCGTATAACAGATGCTATTTATAACGAGGCTACTAATACCGTAGTTAAGGAAGAGAAAAGGAACCCAACAAAATTAGAGCGGGAAAATATTAAAGAGAATAAAGAAAAAGCAAAAAAGAAAAAAGCATAAAGTTTATACAACTAACCATATAGGCAAAAAAAATCCCGCATCTGCGGGATTTTTTACATTTAGCAGATACTCTAAGCGTTAATAGCCTCTACCTTTATATCATTATCGTTTAGCATATCCTTTAACATGTTTTCTATACCGCTTTTTAGGGTAAACGTGCTGCTTGGGCATCCGCTGCATGCACCTTGCAGTACAACTTTTACGCGCTTCTCTTTCTCATCATAGCTTTCAAAGGCAATGTTTCCGCCATCTGCCTGCACCGCGGGTTTTACGTATTCTTCAAGAATATTTATAATTTGCTGCGACGTAGTGTCAAGTGCATCAAAGTAAGCCTCCTGCTGCTTTTCTGCCTGTGGCAGGTTTTGTATCAGCGATTCGTCAATAACCGGTTTGCTTTCTTCAAGGTACACTTTTATAAAGCTTCTAACTTCAGGAGTAATCTCGTCCCATTCGGTCATTGCATACTTTGTTATAGATATATAATTCTCATCTATAAAGATCTCTTTTATAAAAGGGAACTTAAACAATTCTCTTGCCAGTGGCGACGCAGCAGTATCATCAATATTTTTAAACTCGGCGCTGGTTTTTGTAAGTAGTTTGTTGGCTACAAATTTTAATGTTGCAGGGTTGGGCGTAGCTTCTACATACACAGTACTGGGTACTTTCTTCTTTGTTTCGGCATTCTCTGTCAGTATCACACCGCCGTTGTTTATAAAATCTTCAATTTGAGAGGCAACATCACTCTGAACATCTTCCCACTCTACAATAGAATATTTTTCTATCGCTATAAAATTGCCCGAAATGTATACCGTTTTTACAAACGGTAAAAAGAACAATTGTTTAGCAAGTGGCGAGTTTGATGTCTCGTCTATATTCTTGTACTCGTAATTATTATTGTTGGCTATAAAATCGCTGAATTCGAATTTTACGATCGAAGCGTTTTGTGTGGGTCTTATAGTTATCGTTTCCATAGGTAAAAAAATTTGGTACAAAATTAAGGTAAAAAAGTTTAAATACAGGTTTGTAGCCAGGGTGTTTCTATGCACTATAATAAGGTATAGTTTTTAGCAGAATTATTCGCGAAATGATTAATGCCGCCGTAATATAATTATTACGTAAGAAATATCTTAAAAAATAGTAGTCAGATTTGGCTTTAAAACTCCATTTTTAGCCCCTCCATGCTTAAGTTAATATGTATATAAAAACAATTTAACATCTAATTATCTACGAAATGCTAAAACAGAGGTATAAACGGTAAATGCTGATAAAGAACGCAGTATTTTTTGGAATAATATTTATTTAATGTAACCAACCTAATATAAAAATTTATATATTTGACCGCTATGGAAATTAGCGGATGGTAAGCAAATTGCGGTGGGCGCAAGCCTGAACATGAAATAAGCTTATCAAACAATAATTACCAAAGGTCTAACTAAATAGCGCATTTTTCATTAAACGATAAGGTCAACATGAATTTTAAAAAGATTTATCTCATTTTTGGATTATTTTTAGCCCAGATGTCTTTCGGTCAGGAAGGCGTTGCGGTTTACTCGGATTATTTGTCGGATAATTATTATCTAATTCACCCCTCTATGGCGGGTGCGGCAAATTGCGCCAAAATTAGGGTTACTGCACGCCAGCAATGGTTTGGCCAGGATGATGCGCCTCAGTTACAAACGGCAAGTTTTAACACGGCACTTGGTTCTAATTCGGGAATAGGAGCTATTATATTTAATGATAAAAATGGTTATCACTCTCAAACGGGAGCAAAGTTAACGTATGCTCACCACATTCGCTTTTCCAGGAGTGATTACGATCTTAACCAACTTTCATTTGGTATGAGTGCCGGACTTGTACAAAGCCGCCTTGACGAAACAGAATTTGAAGGTTTTGACCCTGCAATACGTGGTGGAGATATTATAAAAGATTCATACTTTAATGTAGACATAGGTGCATCATACCACTATCTTGATTTTTATGCTCACTTTACAGCTAAGAACGTTATAAAAAGTAAGAGGGAATTGTATACAGATGTAGAAAGCTCTAACCTAACATCGTACTTATTTACCTTAGGTTACGTTTTTGGGCTTAATGATGATATATGGCAATTAGAGCCATCGGTTATGTTCCAGGCTATTAGCGAAACTCAGGAAAAAACGATTGACATTAACCTTAAAGCGTACAGGGAAATGGACTTTGGAAGGCTTTGGGGAGGTTTATCATACCGCAGAGGCTTAGAAGGTGCCCAGTACCAAAACAGGTTTGGCGGTACTGTAAAAGAGCAATACCTACAGTACATAACTCCGATTATTGGTGTTAACTATAAAAGCTTTATGTTCTCTTACACTTACAGCTACCTTACAGGAGATGTGAAATTTGATAACAGCGGCTTTCACCAAATTACAGTGGGTCTTAACCTGTTCTGTAAAAGAGAAAAATACGATTGCCACTGTCCGGCAGTTAACTAAATATAATTTACCTATTATTAATTCCGTCCCGATATATTCTATTGGGACGTTTTTATTTTAAAGCTATGCTGATTAAAGAAGTTAACGGGAAATACCCACAAATACCTGAAGATTGTTTTGTGGCAGAAAATGCAACAATTATAGGCGATGTTACCTTTGGTGCGCAATGTAGTGTATGGTACAACGCAGTGTTAAGGGGCGATGTACATTATATAAAAATAGGCAGCAAAGTAAATATACAGGACGGTGCTGTTATTCACTGTACCTATTTAAAGCACCCTACCGTTATAGGTAATAATGTTTCTATAGGCCACAATGCAATTGTTCATGGCTGTACTGTTCATGACAATGTACTAATAGGCATGGGAGCCATTGTTATGGATAATTGTGTTATAGAGAGCAATTGTATTATTGCCGCCGGTGCTGTGGTAACTCAAAACACGGTAGTAGAATCGGGCACCATATATGCCGGCGTCCCGGCAAAGAAAGTCAAAGATATAAACGCGTCAGATTTTGCCGGAGAAATAGAGAGGATAGCAAATAACTACGTTATGTACTCTTCGTGGGTAAAGTAATAACTAAAAATCCCTTTTTTGTGCGCTATAGCTATGCCCTATTATAGATTGCAATACGGCAGGATTTGCGTTAGTATAAAATTCCTGAAAGGCAGTATGCTCCTTTGTATTAAGTAGCGCATGTTTTAGCAGGATTTTTTTAGTTTGTACGGCAACTGCTTCGCCAGAATCTATAATGGTAAGATGCTCCGGTACTATTTTACGTATTTGTGGTACAAGGTAGGGGTAATGGCTACAGCCCAAAACAAGGTAATCGATGTTAGCCTCTATCATGGGGTGCAGGTACTTTTCTAAAAGCTCGTGCATGGCAGCCGATTCTAAACGTCCATCTTCTATTAATGTTACGAGGCCGGTACCCACCTGCTCAACAACATTTATATTAGCAAAGCCGGCTACTGTTTTAGTAAACAACTCGCTCGATAAAGTGCCTTGTGTAGCAAGTATGCCTATAGCATTGGTTTTAGTATGTATGGCTGCTGGTTTTATGGCGGGCTCTATGCCTATAAAAGGAACATCATAATTAGCACGCAGCTCTTCGATAGCATTTGTAGTGGCAGTATTGCAGGCAACTACAATTATTTTGCTGCCTTTACTAAGCAAATAATCAGTATTTTTAAAGCTGAGGTCTATTATTTCCTGCTTAGTACGGGGACCATAAGGCGCATTTTTACTGTCGGCGAGGTAAATAGTATCTTCATTAGGTAAAAGGCTATGGATTTCTTTCCATATAGATGTACCACCTATACCGGAGTCGAATAATCCTATGGGGTTTGTGCTTTTATCCATACCGCAAATATAAATTTTTTTGATGGTTAAATATAAAGAACAAAAACAAAGTGGAGAGAGTGATTTTAAAACTATTTACTGTCGAGGGTGCGGGGCTTACATTGCGTATAAAAATAGACTACACGACTAATGCGGTATAGCTAAAGCAGATTTTTATCCATCACAATATAACTCGCAATAATATATTATTAATACATCTCAGGCCTGCTATGCCTGGTTTATATGGAAGGAGAAATTGATAAGGTGTACAGTGAGTTGGAAACTCACAACTAACGAATTCATTAGATCATTCGCTTCCTCATCGGCACGAGCCAAGAGGCTCGCGCTAGCGGGGGAATGCCAAAGCACCTTGTACGCAAAATAAGTGGTCATAGTACAGCAAGCGGCTCTTTTAACTGCTGCGTGCACTATGCCCAGGCTTATATGTATAAAGAAATATATTATGCAAATTGTACTTATTAATATAACATATTATTACCAGAAATAGTTAGACGATCCGTCACTATCAATGAACTTATAAATAATTATCTTATCTTATTCAGCCAACTATGTCTTTTATCAACAACTTCATATCTGCTTATGTATATCTGCTTACGGACCGATTTAAGAGACACTCGAATATCATAAGTTTTAATATTATCAAAAAAAGTTATTGCAGTGTCAACATTAATCTTATACGTTGAATTTAGAACTGGATACTTAACCGACTGAATTATTACACGATTATTTCGCGATAATTTAAGACTTGCACTAAAGGGTCTTTTTTGTTCTCTATCTAATTGAAGGTATAGTGAGTCATACTGAATTATTAAATTCTTGGTTTTTGTTAGATTTTGATCGAATGCATTATTATCATGATAGTTATTGTTAGTTATATCCTTACCATTAATAACAACATGGTGTACGTTCCAGTGGCCAATTAAAGTATTTTTAGGTCTATCACTACATGACATTAGAAGCATTATCATCAATAGGAAAAAAAATTTATTCATTTTAATCACAATTTAATTCTTCAATTCGTTCTAATAAGACAGTAGCATTAATTTATCCTTCGCATCTTTTGAAGAGTATGTATTAATAATTTCTCTTCCCTTTTCCCTAATCTCTCTTAGCTCATTACCATTTCCCCCATAAAGGACCACATTTAATACGTCACCAACTTGCCCAATAGTATATCCGTATCTGTAATCATTAACAGTAAAATATCTTCCTTGTATGGGCATCCCGAAAGAGTAACACCTTAAATATATATTTAATTGTTTTAGCTGTTTGGGCACGAGCCAGAGGCTCGCGCGAGCGGGGGAATGCCAGAGCGCCTTGTACGCAAAATAAGTGGTCATAGTACAGCAAGCGGCTATTTTAATGGTTACGTGCGCTATGCCAGAATTATATGAATAGAGAGATTGATAAGGTTCATTAAAAGCTATAAGTTTAAATGATTTAACAAGATCCTTTACCGGCACGAGTCAAGCGGCTCGAGTTAGTGGGGGCTTATATATTAGGTACAATGTACTATAATACTTAACTATTATAATCAATTCATTTTGTTCATCCAGTTGTTACTTCTATACATCGATTCAAATCTGTTGAAATATACTTCTTTTCCCTTTGATTTAAGACTAACTTGTATATTTAATACTTTTGTACCTCCCAAATTATCTATTATTGTATCTATACTTAACTTGTACTCTGAGTTTAAAATTGGTTTATCAGCGGAACATATAACTGCGTAACTTTCATTAAAAAGCGAGATTTTTGCAGTAATGGGCTTTTTATTTCTATCAATTGATAAGTATAATGAATCAATATTTATTGCCAAAAATTTAATTTTACTATAACCCTGATTAAACATATTTTTACGGTCAATATCATTTTCTAATATATCTTTATCATTTATAATTATATGATGAACATTCCAATGCCCACTCAAATCGATTTTATTATTTGTATGGCAAAACATAAATAATAACGCAATTGGTAAAAATTTTATAGTTCTCATTGAAATCTCTGATTAATATTAATTATTCGCATTCTGGATTTTTAATACTTTTCAATAAACGGCTCCCATTAAGATAAAGTTTTGCTTCATCAAGAGAGAATTTTCAATAATCTCTCTTCCCTCCACCTTTTAGTTCATTATCTTTCTCTTTGCCATTAAATCCATATCTGTAATCATTAGCGGTAGAATACCTGCCGGGTACGAGCATCCTAAAGGGGTACTAATCATCAAGCGTTTCAGGTAGTATATAAGAACTTCACGTACTCGATATTATAGGAACAACAGTTCTGCAAGCTTACGCTACGGCTTGTATTGTTTAATATCTATATTTTTAGACGAAAATACTTTCCCGCTATCCGTAACAACAATGCATTTTAGGATAGGAAACTGGTTAATCAGGCAAAGGCCGGCATCTTTGCCCAGTACCATAATGGCAGTACTAAAGCCATTTGCCATCTCGGCACTTGGCCCCGCAACTGTTACACTGCTTAGCCCCGCTGCGGGATACCCTGTAACTGGGTTAATAATGTGTGTGTAACGCTTGCCGTTAAGCATTACATACTTTTCATAGCTGCCGGATGTTACTATAGCGCTTTCTTTATCAAGCGGAAATACCGCGAATACTTTGTTCTTATTGGCAGGATTTGTTATGCCTGCAGTCCAGGGTTTGCCATCGGGTTGGGTGCCCCAGGTATTCATGTCGCCCGATGCGTTTATTATACCTGCCAGTAAACCTTTAGCAATTAAAAGCTCGCGGGCTTTATCGGCAGCATAGCCTTTGCCTATCGACCCAAAACCTATTTTCATACCCTCTTTTTTAAGAAAAATGGTCTGCTTTTCTTTATCCAGGACTATGTTTTTGTAGCCTACATGTGCTACCGATTTTTTTATGGCTTCTGCCGATGGCATCTCGGTCATTGTTCCGTCAAATTTCCAGATGTTATCCATAGCGGCAAAACTAATGTCAAAAGCACCATCGGTAATTTTAGAAAAATACAGTGCCCTTTCGGTAAGGTCATATAATTCCTTGTCAACATTAACAGGTTGTATTCCTGCATTTTTGTTCAGTAACGATACCTGCGTTTCTGGCCTCCACTCGCTAATAAGATTTTCTATGCGTGTAATTTCTACAACGGCAGTGTCAATATATCGTTCAGCAGTTTCACGGTCCTTCGCAACTAATGTAATATCAAAGCGGCTGCCCATTAACATAAGTGTACGCTTGCGCACCACCTGTGCATTACAAAGAACGCTTAGTAAAAGGGTAAACATAAGGACAACCTTTTTCATGAAGTTTTTTTATTCGCCAATATACAAAATCAACAATGAATTTAGAAAGTAAACTGCAGCGTAGTGTAGTACGTGCGCGGGTCTGACGGTAAAATTCCAGGCCCCGGATAGCCAGTAGCCCTGCGGGTAAAGTAGTAATTGTTGGTAAAATTGTTTATACCTGCTTCAAGTTTAAAACGCCTCCATTTGTAAGATGCCGAAAAGTCGGCTACGTAATACGACGGTATCTCACCAAAAATTCCGTAATCGCTGGCAGGGTCGGTAGGGGTATTATTTGCGTCGGTAAACTGAGAGGACAAGTACGTAAACTGTACACTTGCTCTAAAATTTTTATATCCTGCCCCTGTTCCCGCTTTGATATTAAACAATGGCACAAATTCTACCTCGTTCCCCTTTATGCCTGTTGCGCTGCTTTTAAGGTACTCTGACTTTGTAATTGCATTATTTACAAATACATTCCAGCTAAAAGATTCGTTTTTTCTAAAAAATGTTTTGGCAATATTCCAGTCGGCCAGGACTTCCCAACCATAAGTGAGCGCACTGCCCAAATTAGTACGGTAGCGCACCACGTCTTGTGAGCCATCGGGGTTGCGCGCCTGGTATTCACCTATTTTATCTTTGTACATTAAAGCAAATACATTAGTGTCGTAACTAAAACGGTCGCTAATCTTTCCGCGTATACCTAAATCGAACGTAAAGCCTTTTTCGTCAGTAATATTGGGGTCTATAGCGATACTGTTGCTTGCCGTGCGGATATCGCTAAAAGTAACCGACCTGTAGTTTTGAGATATGTTGCCGTAAACTTCTGCAATTGGTACTGGCTTGTAACTAAGCCCAATACCCAAAAGGATAAAGTTGCGGTCCTTAACTATATTCTCGTCGATTGTTTGATTTAAAATCACGTTCCCTGCATTGTCAAGGTTAACCTTCTTATAAAACCCCTTTGACTGCGTACGAATTTTTTCGAACCTGAAGCCCGGCGTTACGGTAAAGTTATTGGAGATCCTGAATATGTTTTCTCCAAAGAAAGAGAAATTCAGGTTCGGGTAAATATAATCAGATTGTGTGGTGTAATCAGGAAATTGCTGCGTAGCCTGACTAAAATCAGCTCCGCTTCCCGATGTGCCCGGGCCCTGCGTGGCCGTGTTACGGGCCTGGTAATATTTGGCCCCTAACAGTAACGCGCTGGTGGTATTACCCATGTCATATTTTTGAAGAAATCGTGCCTCTGCACCCCAGTTTACAAAATCGCCAACGATTAGATCGCGAGCTGTGCCTGGCATATCGGGACTGGTTACAGGGTTAATTTGAGAGTCTGCATTAGCATTTGCACTCCTGTCTGTGCTAAAACCCAGGGTGCTGCGACTTGCTTTGAGCCCAAATAGTTGCAATGAAATATCGGCACGGTCTGTAAATTTATGTTTTAAGCGTAGGGCAAATAAATTCCAGTTCACGTCAAACCAGTTACGGGTACGGTTACTTTGGTAAATATCCTGCTTAAACATAGCATCTGTTAGGCCGCCGGGTTGTTTAGCCAGGTAGTCAAACAATGTATAATCGAAATGCAGGGATGTTTTTGCGGTAAACTGGTAATTCATATTTACAAAAAAGTTCCTGCTGCTAAACGCAGAATTCGGTCGAAAGCCGTCGCCTTCTTTGTAATTAAAGTGCGTGTAAAAGCTAAATTTACCATTCGTTCCGCTAGCCGATGTAAAGTTGGTGAGCAGTCCATATGAGCCCGCCGTAAGCCTTGATACAACCTCGACAGGTTTTGTAGCGGGCGATTTTAGCTTAAAGTTTATCAATCCGCCAAACTGCGTTCCATATTGCAATGATGCGGCACCGCGTATAACCTGAATTTCCTCCAGTGCTTCAGTAGGAGGGGTGTAGTAGCTTTCGGGGTAGCCTAAAACATCGGCACTCATATCATACCCGTTCTGGCGGGTGTTAAAGTTAGAGGTGCGGTTAGGGTTAAGGCCCCTGCTGCCTATGTTTAGCTGCAAACCACCATCGGAGTTCTCGTTTACGGTAAGCCCTACAACCTGCGCAAATATCTGGCGGGGGTTATTTACGGCCTTATTGGCAGTTATCTTATCGAGCACGATAACCTCTGTCTTTTTACCGGCATAAATGGCTGTTTCCTCAATATCTTTAAGGTGTGTTAATGCAAATAACTTATCTTTTTCTTTTTGTATAACTACCTCATTAAGCTCTATAACCTTTTGTAAAACAATTGTTATGCCCGCCTGGCCCGATGATATCGTTTGCTCCTGAAATAAATATCCGTCTTTATAAAATGCTATCTGATTATCGCCCTGGATAATCGTTACAGTAAAACTCCCATCATTACCTGTGGTAACGTGGCTGTCTGTTGTACGGTTTATAACCTCGGCTTGTGCCAGTTTTTCTCCCTCGCTGTTAGTTACCGTGCCATTTAGGGTAGTTTGTGATATCCCTGTGGCCGATGTTAGCATTAACAGCAGGCAACTAAAAACCTTTAATAGTATCCTGAAATGGCAGTATCCAGGTTTTGTGTAAAAATGATTCATCTTGTTTAGCAAGGTTTACTTTTGGGTCTATATATAATGTGCTCAGGCGGCCGTTAAGCGCTACATAGCTGCTTACCCTAACTTCAGGGTCGTGCATACCTTGTGCCTGGTAATGGTCATGTAAAAAGTGTGCGTACTCCAGTATAAAATCGGGCTGAAAAGACATTTGTTTCTCCTGAAATGGCGTAAGGAATTTACCGTTGTCTACCGTAAGCCCCTTTCCGGTTACAGGATCTGTTACAATAAATTCCGCGTAGCCTGCTTTTTCCATAAGCATTACGCGCCATGAAAACCTAAAGCCTTCCTCTGCCCAAAACAACTCCTGCGGATAGAACAGGTAACGAAACGGGAAAGCCAACTGCACGAAAACAAACACAGCTAAAAAACCAACCTTTAATTTATAAAGGTTTGTATTGTGTGGTGTTTTTACCCTCGCATCAGTAAAAAGGTTTAGTGGTAACTTAAAGACCTGTGCAATATACCCCAGCACTTTTAAATGGAATCCAGTAGAGAAAAAGAGTAGCGACGACACGATCATTACATATGGGAAAATGCCAATGGGAAATAAAATTTTAGTAAGGATATGAAAGATAACCACCAGTGCAAAACCAAATAGGCGGGTACGTTTATACAAGAGTAGAAAGACAATGCCAAGATCGTAAACAGCGCCTACGTAGCTAAAGGTATAGGCAATCCATTCTTTAGTAAGAAGCGGGCCAATAACCGGCAGATGCGCATTGCCGGGAAGCCATATTTTTAGCGGCATTGCATGTATAAGCCAGTCGGTATTAAGCTTGGCAAGACCGGCATAAAAATAAACAATAGCCAGGAGCAGCTTTAGTATGTCGGTTGTCCATCGCGGAATTTGTGTAAAAGCTATGTTAGGATTTTTATAGGCATCTACAGAAAAGCAGGCATTTGCAGGCAGAAACATCAATGCAAAACTTATGACAGATACAAAGTAGTAATGGTTAAGGTAAGTGGTTTTATCCAGAAGCTCTGTATAAGTAAAAGTCAGGAAGAACACGATTACAGATGCCCTATATTTATATCCTGCGGCTACCATAAGCGCAGATAAACCGCAAACAATAAAAGCAATGTAGGTAAATCCGCCATAAGGTTTTACCCAGCTAAAGCCATAATAGGTAAAATGGAAGACAGGCTTAATGTAGAATTTGTCTATCCACCCGTAAGACATAAAGCGAACTATGCTAAAAAACATCATAAGCCCAAACGCCAGCCTAAAAAAGGCAAGCGTTGCGGCGTGTTGATAAGAGTTTAGGTATGCCTTTACTTGTAGCATTGTTTAGTCGCCATCGGCATCTACATAATCAATGTTAATATGCAGAGCGTTAAGCAGGTCTACCTTGGTATATATTACAATTTGCTGTATAGCATTGTAAGCGTTAACGGCGGCAGCATTATCTGTAGTAATTTGCTGTGTAAGGTTATTATTAAGAGCATTTGTTGCGGTTAATGCAGCATTATATTTGTTGTTTATAATGCCACTAAGCGGCGTAGAGCCACCTGCATTTACTGCATCAAGAAATCCTTTAAGGCTTGGGCCTTCTGCTCCCGTAGTAAAGTTACGGCCATTGTAAAAATCCTGAGATGCTTTAAGGGCATCAAGCAATAGTTCTTTGCTCACGTCTTTTTTATAAAACGCCTCTACTTTATCAGGGTAGGTAGTGCCGTTGCTAAAAACGCCTGCAGGAACTCCCAGTTTAGGAAACCGCACGTCTTTTTCGCAGTTTTTTATATAGTTATTAGTAGTCTGGCCAATAGCACCGGTAATGGATGCCGAAGTGTTTTCTATATACGCATTACGATATCCACCATTCCAGTCGGCAACAATTGCATCGGCAACCACCTTCAGTTGGGTAGTAACGTCCGTAATGTACTTTTTATAGCCTGTAGCATTGGTATTAGTAGTATAGTAAGAAACAATCTCACCATCGGTGGCGCCAAGCCCATTTATTAAAAAATCTAATGCAGGAAAACCCTGTCTGGCATACTGCCTTGGTTGTGTAAGTACATACGTACCCGATGATATATTAGCCGTGATCCCGGCAGCATCAGTAGGGTATATGTTAGTAGACTCTATCAAATAAAGTTCAGATGCTTTGCCAATGTCGTGTATGCCCACATACTGGTATGCTTTGTAAGCAGCAAGCCACGATGCCCTAAGTGCAATAAGGTTATCTGTAGTAGGGGTGGCAGTGTAAGTAGCTGTTTTTTCAGACAGTACATTTACTTTAGCCTGGTAATTTGTAAAGGCAGGAATAATTATGTTATCTGCCCAGTTCATTAACAATGCCTTCCTGTCGTAGCTTCCGTCGGTAACTGTTTCATTACTGTCTCCGGATGAACACCCTGCGGCAAGTACTATAACAGTAAATGCTATTAAGAATTTTTTCATTGTAAAAATTTTGACAAAAGTATAAAAGAGAATGCGTTTATCTAAACTTATTCTAAATAATTTTACTCGCAAGATTAAAAAATTTAATCCCGGTACTTGGTTATGATGTAAAAGTTTATACATTTGCCTTGTTTTTAATAAATCTAAATAAGAATTTACAAGATATGAAAAAGCTTACCCTTAGCTTATCCTTACTGGCTGCAACAGGATTACTTTTAGCAGCATGCAGCGATGATGATACTATTAGCAATGGCCCATCAGAAAAAGCACAGGTTGTTGCAAACTATGCCGACATCGTTTATCAGAATTATAAGGATGCTTATGACGATGCCGTAGAACTTGAAACTGCAATAAATGCATTTACTGCTGCGCCAACTGCAGAAAAATTTGCGGCAGCAAAGACTAAGTGGTTAGATGCGAGGGAGACTTATGGCCCTACCGAAGCTTTTAGATTTGCTAATGGCCCTATTGATGCAGAAGACGGGCCGGAAGGTTTGCTTAACTCATGGCCGCTTGATGAAGCTTATATAGATTATGTGGCAGGTGGTACGCCAACTACCGGCATTATAAACAATACTGCAGAATACCCTGCCATTACAAAACAGTTGCTTGTAACCCTAAATGGTGCAGATAGCGAAGAAAGTGTAAGCGTAGGCTACCATGCTATAGAGTTCTTACTTTGGGGGCAGGACCTTACGGCACCGGCCGAAGATAAGCCAGGACTAAGAAGTTTTGAAGATTATATTGATAACGGAACTACAGCAGATAATGAAGCAAGAAGACGCGACTACCTTAATGTATGTGCCGATTTGCTTACAGATCACCTTGACCTTATGGTGCAAACCTGGAAACCGGGCGGTACGTACCGCAGTGCGTTCCTTCGTCTAAACGAAGATGCTGCACTTGCAAACATATTGTTAGGTATAATTACCCTGTCAGGTTCTGAGCTGCCTACAGAGCGTATGAGCGTTGCTCTGCGTAATGCCAGCCAGGAAGATGAGCATTCATGCTTTAGCGATAATACCCACCGTGACATTGCTCTAAATCTTCAGGGTGTAATAAACGTTTATAAGGGCCAGTACGGCAACATCAACGGTGCATCTCTGGAAGATCTTATTACTAAAGCAAACCCAACGGTTGCAGGCACTATCAATTCTTACGTATTAAGCTCAACTACTAAAGTAAGCGCCATATTAAGGCCGTTTGATTATGCTATAGCTGGCGGGGAGACTTCTCCGGAAGGAATTAAGGTAGCTGCTGCATCTTCAGATATTAGGTCGCTTTCAACACAGTTACTTGCCGGTTCTGCCGCAATAGGAATAACGGTAAACGGGATAGAATAAATTATTTAATTAGATTAATATGAGAGTGCCGTACATTTGCGGCACTCTTTTTACGTATATGGTACCATGAAAAAAAATGTAATTGCCTGCCTACTGTTGTTATGCGCCATTGCTACCGGATGTAGTAAAAATGAAGACGGGTATGTGCCGCTTACCGCCGAAGATGGTGAGCAGTTTTCGGGCGGTTCCTCGACGGTAATAAATGCTACACAGGAGGCATTTGGTTTTGCATCGGCTACCCTTTCAGAAAATGATAAGATAGATTTTGGTGTGGGCAATTCTCTTTTTAGGCAAAGTTGGGTGTCAGCACCTTCCAGTACAACAGCGCGCGATGGGTTAGGGCCTTATTACAATGCTGTTTCCTGCTCTAACTGCCATTTTAAGGATGGCCGTGGGCGGCCACCCGCTTTTGATGGCGAACTTGGCAAGGGGTTGTTGCTTCGTCTTAGCATGTCCGGACAGGACGCTACCGGTGGTTCTTTAGGAGATCCTATATACGGTCATCAGTTGCAGGACAATGCCATCAATGGCCCGATAATTAAAGGGCAGATAGGCATAACATACCAGATAATTACAGAAACTTTTGACGATGGTACTACTGTGCAACTTCAAAAACCGATATACCATATTAACAATCCCGGCTATGGCAACCTTGCTGACGGCCTGTTGATTTCTCCCCGCATAGCTAATCAAATAGTAGGTCTTGGCCTTCTTGAGGCTGTACCGCAGGCCACCATTTTAAGCTTTGCCGATGAAAACGACAATAACGGCGACGGAATTTCCGGGCGAGCAAATTACGTGTACGACAGGGAGAGCAACTCTCAAAAGATGGGGCGTTTTGGCTGGAAGGCTAATCAACCAAGTGTAAAACAGCAGGTTGCAGCAGCGTTCTCCGGCGATATGGGTATTACATCATACCTTTTTCCTACTGAAACCTGCCCTCCTGGGGTAGATTGTGGTGCCATACCTAATGGTGGCAGCCCTGAAATTACAGATATTAATTTTAATAGTGTGGTGTTGTATAGCCAAACACTATCGGTTCCGGTAAGGCGCAACTATAAAGAGCAAAATGTATTAAGGGGCAAGCAAATTTTTGGAGACTTAAATTGTATAGCGTGCCACAGGTCTAAAATGCAAACCGGTAATGAACACCCTATTTCCGGTATGCGCAACCAGACTATTAGGCCATATACCGATTTGCTACTGCATGATATGGGCCCCGCCCTGGCGGATAATGCCCCGGATTTTCTTGCCAGTGGCAGCGAGTGGCGCACCCCGGCTTTATGGGGTATGGGTTTAGTAAATACAGTAAACGGACACACTAAATTGATGCATGATGGCCGTGCAAACAATGTAACCGAAGCTATTTTATGGCATGGTGGTGAAGCCGAACAGGCAAAGCAAAATTTTAAAAAATTATCAGCTAAAGACAGGGATGACCTTCTTGCTTTTCTTAACTCATTATAGTATACTTCCCGGCAGTAAGCCGGGATCTACCTTTTATCGCAAAGCTTTTTTATATTGAGCTCACTCTTTTTATCACCAAGTCTTAGCGCCGTTTGCAAATCTTCGCAGCCATCATTATTTAGTCCCATTTTAATTTTACTAATGCCCCTATTATTGTAAGCCTCTGCAAATCTTGTATCTAATTCTATTGCGGCAGAGTAATCTCGTATAGCTCCGGTAAAATTTAGCATAAAATCCTTACACATACCGCGATTGTTATAAGCAAATACATGCTTTGGGTCAAGGTTTATAACTTTATCAAAATCGGCTACCGCCTGCTTTAGCAGGCTAAGGTCTAACTTTGCTAACCCGCGCTTGTATAATGCGTCAATATCATCAGGATTTATACTTAAAACTTTGCTGTAATCTGTAATTGCACCTTCAGGGTCAAAGTATTCATTTCGTAGGCGGGCTCGTTCACAGTAATAGTTAGCAGGGTTGTTTAAGGAGTCGTGTTGCTTATTGTATTTGCTCAGCGCCTTATTATATTTTTTAATAAGGTTTATATCATTTTTATTTTGTTGGGCGAACAAACCTGACGTCGAAATAAGTAGCGTGAATAGGACTATTTTGTTCATGGCACTGTAATTGTTATAACCAGTTTAAAATTATTTAAACTCAATTGTAGTATAATTTAGTATGATTGCGTTTATTTGTTCTTATAAATCTTACTTTTAGTGTATGAAATTACTGTCTTTATGTTTTTTATTGGTTTTTATAAATCCTACACCCGATTTGTCTACCCTTCGCGTTAACTATGTTAGCGCAGCCACATCTCAGGTTAGTGCGGATGCATTTTACAAGACTCTGGAAAATATTAGCGATAGCCACGACAATCATACAGTTTTAGCTTATAAAGCGGCATCTATTGTGTTGTTGGCAAAATACGAAAATGGTATTTTTAGCAAAACACGTCTCTTTAACAGAGGGACAGATTTGTTAGAACTTGCCATAAAAAAAGCGCCTGATAACTACGAGGCCCGTCTTATACGCTTTAATATTCAGGATAATGTGCCCTGGATAACAGGTTATACAGGAGATATAAAGGAAGATAAAGCGTTCCTTATAAAAAACTACGCCAAGCAAACAGATGATTTAAAGGCCTTTACCAAAGCCTACATTATGCAGTGCGATGCTTTTAAGACAAAAGAGAAAATCGCATTCAATTAACGCTTACCACAATATTAATTACAATAAATACAGCTTAGGCTGTATTTTTTTTTGCCTTTTTCCTACAATTGCAAATTCTCAGTAAAAGCTTACGAATTCTAAGTCAAAGCACCCTTTGGCTAAAATTTTTACTGGTGGCCTTAGTGCTGCGGTACATTTGTAGCAGGAAAATTAAAAAACAATGCGCAAATATATTATCATCATAGCTACTGTAGTCATTATCCTCCTGGGTGGGGTATGGTTTTACAATGGGTACTTATATAAAGATGCCCGCAACATTAGCAACGAAGCTCCCGCAGTAACCCTTACCGCAGATGATTTAGTTAAGCAATATAGCGCCGACCAGGAAAAGGCTAATACATCATTTTTAAATAAAACGATAGAAATTACTGGTGCTGTTACACAGGTAGCCGACTCTGTTATTACACTAAATGCCGCTGTGGTGTGTAGTTTTGATGGTAAACCAAACGCTAAAGTAGATGCCCGGACTATAACTGTGAAAGGAAGATGCATAGGCTATGACGAACTTTTTAACGAGATAAAACTGGATCAGTGTACCCTTAAACCATAATACAACATGAAGTTTTTTTTAAGCGCTTTTTGCTTCCTTTTATCGGCCGGCCTTTTTGCCCAGGACGATTTGCTTACCCAGTTAGACTCTACACAGGTGCAGGATACTTATGCCACAGCAACATTTAAAGGGCTGCAAATTGTAACGTTACAAACCACAAAAATGCCTGCTGCAAAAGAGTTTTATTTTTTAGTATCGCATAGGTTTGGTACTGTTAAGAATGGCATAGATGAGTTTTTTGGACTCGACGGTGCAACAACAAAGCTTGGTGGGGTGTATGGTATTACCAATTGGTTATCGGTAAGTGCGTCGCGCCATACCATGCTAAAAACCTACGAAACATCGGCAAAGGTTAGACTGGTTAGGCAGGATGCTAAATTTCCTGTAGATGTAGTGGCCTACGGAACTATAGATATAAACACCCAGCTTGAAAAAGAGCAGTACCCTAAGATAGCATTTGGCGACAGGCTAACTTTTGTAAACCAGTTGCTTATTTCGCGAAAATTTTCAGAACGTTTTTCATTAGAGTTGGTACCTTCATACATACACCGTAACCTGTACAACCCGGCATTAGAAAATAATAAGCAGTTCTCCATAGGTAGTGGCGGCAGGATGAAGCTTACTAAACGATTATCGTTAAACGTAGAATATGTATATAATGTAGACAGGCCTGATTTTTACGTAAATCCCTTATCTGTAGGGCTTGATATAGAAACGGGCGGGCACATCTTCCAGTTAATATTTACAAACTCTCAATCTATGACAGAGAGCGGATACATGACTAATGCAGCCGGCAATTGGGGCAAGGGCGATTTTTATTTTGGGTTTAATTTATACAGGGTTTTTTAAAGTTTATTATGATGAAGAAGTTTATATACATATTATTTTTTGCCCTTGCCTTATGCAGCTGCGATAGCCATACTTACGAAGATATACAGGTACCCACTATTGTAGAAGGTAATGTTACGTATAATGCACAAATAAAGACTATTATAGATGCTAATTGTGTAAGTTGCCACGCTGTGGGAAGTATTGCGGGGTTCAGGCCTCTTACAAACTACGCCGAAGTAAAAGATGCGGTGCAAAACAGCGATTTGCTGGATAGGATAAAGCGTCAAAATGGTGAGAATGGTGCTATGCCCTCTACAGGCCGCATGTCTCAAAACAACATAGACCTTATAGTTCAATGGAACACCAACGGACTTTTAGAAAATTAGATAAATTGTTATGAAAAAGATCAAAGTATTATTTACATTAGCACTCCTTATTACAAGCACGTGCTTTTACGCTCAAAAATACAGTACCAAAACCGGTGTTGTAAGTTTCGAGGCTTCGGTACCGTCATTTGAAGAAGTAGCGGGAGAAAATAAAACGGCTTCGGCTATACTGGAACCTGCCACAGGAAATATTGCTGTGCTTGCGTTAATGAAGGGTTTTAGATTTAAGATTGCCCTTATGGAAGAGCATTTTAACGAGAACTATGTAGAATCTGACAAATATCCTAAAGCTACATTTAAGGGCAAAGTAGATGGGCTTGATGTAACAAAACTAACCGCCGATGCAAAGCCGTATACCATTAATGGAGACCTTACGCTTCATGGAAAAACGGTTAAGGTAACAGATGCTGCTAAGATATCAAAATCAGGTAATACGATTACCGTTACCGGAAGTTTCCAGGTACATCCTAAGGATTTTGCAATAGAAATACCTTCGGTGGTAAGTAAAAAAGTATCAGATAAAATCGAGGTCAGCTATAAGTTACAGCTTACAAACTAATATGTGTATGAAACAAATTATTGCATTTTTACTTCTTATTACTGCATGTTGTACTGCACAAACCAAAGATGTGTTCGATACAGCCCGCTCCGGCTCTGTAGATGAGATTAAATCACTTGTCCAGATAGATAAGGATACAATTAATGCCATTAATGCTTCGGGTTTCACGCCGCTTATACTTGCTTGTTATCGCAGTAACAATGCCGTTGCCGAATACCTGGCGCAAAACGTAAAAGATGTAAATTACAACAGCTCTAACGGTACAGCGCTTGCCGCTGCTGTAATAAAAGGAAATTTAGCCATTGCCAAAGTGTTGCTACAGCGCAATGCAAATCCTAACATTGCCGATTCGCTGGGTGTTACACCATTAGTATATGCGGCACAATTTCAAAAAATAGAGCTTGTAAAATTATTACTGCAACATAAAGCAAACCCATTAGTGGTAGATAAAGAAGGAAAAACCCCTTATGACTACGCTGTGTTTACCAATAACAACGAAATTATTAAACTTTTAAAAAAATAAGCTATGAAAAAATTATTACTTGTTTCCCTATTGTTTTTAGCGGGCCTTGGTGCAAACGCACAGGCTAAATCTACAGGATCTGTTAGCCTTATGACAGGAATGACAGCAACGCTTTTATTAAACAACGACACATCTGTTGCCACACTAACGCTTACGGGCCCTTCAGACAGATGGTTTGCATTGCAGTTTGGTACATTTGCCGATGGCGAAGGCATGGAGCAGGGCCAGGATATGGTTTATTTTAATGGCACTACACTTGTAGATGGTACCATGGGAGGTATAGGTGTTGTACCATCAAGCGATACAAATAACTGGACAGTTACATCTAACACGGTTGAAGCGACTACTAGAACTATTGTTGCTACAAGGGCTTTTGTAGCAGGTACTGGCGACTATACTTTTAATTACAGCAACTTAACTATAGATTTTGCATATGCACGTAGTGGCTCAGCCTCTTATACATTGGCAGGACATGGGTCTAACAGGGGTTACAGGTTAAGCAATACATTTAGCGATGTTTTGGCTACAGGTACTTACAGCCTTCAGGGTTTAGCTGTGTATCCTAATCCAGCTTCAAATGTTGTAACAATCAGCAATAAAGATTTGCTTGCAGGTGTTGCAGTTATTAACTTATTAGGCCAGGAGGTTATATCTCAAAAAATCAGTGCTACAGATGTTTCTGTTAATATATCAGATCTTTCTGCAGGAACTTATGTGTTTAAAGTTACCGCTGCAGATGGGCGCACAGAATCTGTAAAAGTGGTAAAACAATAAGCAATCTTACTAACCAAGGTTTAATAAGGCTCCCTGCAAAGGGGGCCTTTTGCTTTTTAAAAGTAAGCCCTTAGCTGAATGTTGCCTGTATGTATCGTGCTGCTCGTTTCGCTTTTTCGTCCTTGGTAATTAACGTTTATATCCAGGAACTGGGTTAGGTTTTTTTGCACCAGCAGGCGCCATGTAAGGTTCTGTCCGGGCAATAGCCCTTCCAGCATCTGGTAGGCTGCAGCACTGTTTTGGTTACCTGTAAAATCGTTTTTATATAAAGAGAATTCGCCACTTGCTGTAAACTGCTTTTGCGATGCATAGGTAAACGATGTGCCAAAGCGCTGCTGAAAAAGGGTTTCCATCTCGCCTGTTTGGTTTTTTTGGTTTTGATACTCATAAAACACATCCCAGCTTGCATTTCGGGAAAAGATGTAAGATACCTTGGGCCCAAGCTGGTAGTTGTTTATCGTGTAGTTCTTACTACTGTAATCTTCGGCTGTGCTCGATGATTTTCCTTCCTGCCCTGCAAAACTAAGCAACCACGTTTTTTTTATAAGGTGGGCGTACTGCAACTGGTGCGATAAAATTTTAGCATCCTGAGACCCTACCGTTAATAAGCTCTTTGTGCGGTTGTTTAAATAGGTGTAAGTAACAGAGTGGTCTTGTTTGCCACGGTTATAAAATAAGCTATTTCTAAAAGACGAGTTGAGTCCCAGCAATTCGTTGTTGCTGGTAGAGAAAGGATTAAGGTCGAAATTGTTTGCGTTACGCTGTATTTTCCTGTCAATTAAATAGGAGCTCTGGTTGTAAAAGTACGACAGCAATTTTTTTACCCCGGTCTTGTTTTGCCACTGATTGGGATTTAGTGTTACAGATTGCGAAAATTTGTTCTGGTGGGTGCCTATATAAACCTGGTTGGGTAAATATACCCTGACGTATATGGCCTGATCCGGAAAGGGAGCCACTTCAAACTCCTGCAGTTCCTGTATGCCATTACCGTTATAATCGTTCCAGCGGTAAACACCCTGTCCTGCATCTACCTCCAGGTAGGTAAATTCCTGCCTTGCAATCCTTCCGGATGATGTTTCATAGGCGGTGCTAACCTGCACTAACTGGTCCCAATAGCGATCATTATATAACAGGCGGGAATTAAGAGAGGGTTCACTGGTAATAGCAGGGTCTTCAAATTTAAGGTTCCGGTAGTTTACAAACAGGCTCAGGTCGCTCTTTTCAGTCTTTAACAGGCGCGATTTAAGGTAGTATGAGCGCGATGTATTTACCTTTTGCAGCAATCCGTTAAACAAGCTGTCGTTAGACCGCTGAAGGTAACCTACCTCTACATAAACTTTTGTGCTGTCGCCACGGCCCATAAAAGCGCCGTACTCTGTAAAGCGCTGGCTAAGCGACGAAAGCAGGTTTGTGGCTTTAAGAGTTTCTTTGTTATCCTCTAATCGTAGAGTGCCGCCCACCCAGTTTTTACCAAAGTGGTACTTGGAAAGTGCTTCATTCCTTAAAAATTCTGATTTAGAATAATTGCCATCACTCTGCAAAACACTTCCCCGGTTTTGTATAAAGAAATTACCAAATTTCATTTGCCCATCAACAACATGCCGTGTTCCGTTAAAGGCGCTGGAAAAGTCAAGTTTCTCTAATTGATAACTTACCTGGCCGTTCTTTGGTAATTTAAGTGTAGTACCCGCAACAAGATAACTCTGGTTAGCATCTGTCGTTATGAGGTTATTTAAGTTCCAGTCGCGGTTAAACTCTATATTAAACAGGCGTTCTATTGTGCGAAAGTCTTTTTGCACAAATTGGTAATTTGCAAAGGCATCGAGTTGCCAGGCTCCTGTGTACAGCCGCTGTTTCACATTTAGTTTACCCGCAACACCATTATTATTACTATCGTCTGTTGGCGAATACAGGTTAAGGTCGTTGTTGCTAATACCTGCCTCAAAATCTATAATTGTTTTTTCGCTTGGGTTATATTTACCTAAAACGGTAGCTATCTGTATTTTTTCGGGTGCGGTTATACGTATTACAGGTTCGTAATTACCCTGTAGTACGCCACCCACAGGAGCAACGTACTCATAAATTTTACCTATTGCAGCCGCATTAGTAAGTACATAGTTGCCATTGCTATTACCCACAAGGGTAAATCGCACATTATACAAAACCTCTTCAGGGTTACTGCTCTGCTCATAAATATCGATACCTCCGCTCGTTATTTTACGGTACAAAACCTTATTTTCCGAAAATGTATCAACGTATGCAGATGGGGCTATCATCTGGCCGGTGTTGTCGCCTGCCTGCTGTAGTATGGCCACCTGCTCTGGTGTAAGGTTTTGTTGAAGCGGCTGGTTCTTCATATCGCTTTCAGAATATAAAAACCCGCCCACACTCCATTTTTCCCGCTCATGGGTCACACCACCGTATGTAACAAAACGTGTATAATTTTGCTGCGAATACTGGTACTCTACATTAATACGCATCTCACTGGTAATGGGAAAAAGAGAGGTAAAGATAATTTCGCCTGCATTATAATCTATAACATAGTCGTTGTTCTCGCCACGCTCTAAAAGAATACCGTTTACATACACACGCTCTGATCCTGATACTACCAAAACGTAGAGTTCGCCGTTGTTGCCCGTTAGCTTATACGGCCCCTGGTTACCCTCTGTACCCGTAAATGTGCTGCGGGCATACTGGCCACGCACAAGTGCTGCGGCAGCAAAAATATTGGTCTTTGCATCTGGGTTGCCAAAGGTAAAAGCGGTAGATAGCCCCTGTACTTTTTTATTAAAGTTAAGAAAGCGCGACTGACGGTTTTCCAGAAAGAGGTCTCCGGCGCGAATGTTCCACTTGTCGCTAAATATTTCTATAAATATCTGGTCAAACTCGTCGAGCTTTTGCGAATAGCCACCCTCCTGCAAAGGGATGTTGCTATCCTGTATAGATGCTCGTAAGCTTACCTTATCGCTTAGCTTACCCGTTATTTGCAGGTCCAGGTTAGAGTTAACAACTGCATTTTGATTATTACCTATGGTAACGCCGCGTGTTATACTACCAGAGGTGGTAAGGCCGCTAAAGGGTTTGAAAGTGTTTAGAGGGTCGCGCACTACGGTGTAGCGCTGTCCGGCATCAGCATCATTAGCAACTACGCGGTTGCTGTTATACATGCTGTATTTTTTTGTGAGGTACTCAGGATACGTAAGATAATTTACAGTAAGAGAATCAGCAGTGGTAAAACCGTTCTTAAATGTTAGCAGGCCGGTATTATAATTTACTCTATACATTGTGGTGTCTACAGCCTTGCCGGCAGGATCCTGAACGGAAAAATAAGCAGGGTTAATGCTCGCGCTGTCTATGCGTATGGTATCGCGTACGGCTGCGGTTTTCATGGTCTTGTAAGGCGTAGGGATTTCCTGCCCGTAAACGGCAGAAACGCAACATATAAGCACCCATAAAAGCCAGTTTTTAAGCATCACAAAAATATAAACTCCAAAACAGCAAAAGTAGTGTATTTATAGAGAAGATTTAAGATTTAGAATAAGCAGGTACCGCAGTTTAAGGTTTAAAAGAAGCGGAGGACGGTTAATAGTGAAGAGAGAATGAATAACGGATTTAAACTTTAACAATCTAACTTAAAATTAGTTACCTCTTTTATTTAATTTTATTGTAAAGTAATTTAAATGAACTGATGATGATGTGGGAACCAAAAACGCTTACACAGGCATTGCTGCTCGACAGGCGAAAAGTGATGGATGAGGACACTGTTATGGCGGCTGTAGCAAATATTCTTGCTAACGCCGATACCGAAAGGGCTGCAGTACAGGCTAACCTTGAAAACCATAAGCCTGCTAACGGCAATGCGTTTGATCTTGGCCTGCTCGACATGGACAACATTTTCCATCTTGACCAAATAAGAAATATATGTATTGACTACAGGCTTCGTTTTTTAGGCAGCCATTTGTTTAAGGGGAAGCTGCCGGAAGAGGCCATATCTAAAGTAAAGGCGTTAGAAAAGGCTCATAGCACAACATTACAAGGCTTCATGATTATGGCGCCGTCTAAACAGTTTCATCTTGAAAGCTACGACGATCCGCTCCTTTTTGCACCTATAGGCAATGGTTACTTTTATCTTATACACAAATGGGGTAACGACCTTAGTCGTTTCAGGAAATTAGCGGTACGCCCGGTTCGCGATTTTGTTAATCTTTTGGGTTCTCTTGCGCTTGCAAGTTTTTTGTTTGCAGTTGTAATAACAGCATTGCTGTTTAAGGGTACTGATACCGATGTATTCTTACTCATAGCTTTCCTTTTTTCCTTTAAATCTTTTTGCGGCATAGCATTATACTATTGCTTCTGGAAAGGAAAGAACTTTAATTCTTCTATTTGGGACAGCCCCTACTACAACCGATAATTTTGTGAGGTTGCAATAATCAGGTAAAAAAAAATCCCTTACACTGAGGTATAAGGGATACATGTAATAATTGTTGGTGGTGGTTTTTTTTCAGAAAAGCTAACTTGCACAACAATGGCGTGCTGTGTTTTAACATGATGGCAAGATATAATAAAATATTGTAGCTGTCAATACCCACTAATGGGGATTTTTTAATAAAATTTCAAATAATTTTTGCATTACTCACTGAGTCAAAACTAAAAGGCCGTCCTTTTCAGGGCGGCCTTTGTTATATTAGTAAATGCGTACTATAGCATTTCAAAATCCTGGTTATCTCCACTTGCTGCTTTACGCACATTAATCGCTTTACCATCCGCCCCTACAAGGAACGCTACAAACTCTACATTAGCAGCGTTTGTAATATTTGCGGGTAAGGTTGCAGTAAAGGTTTTACTGTAAGTACCATACAATTTTGTAGCGCTTTCCGGAACCGCTTCACCCAGAATAGGGGTGAGGCAGGCGCGTAATACGTGGTTGTGGGTATAATTTTCTAACACATCTACACCATCAAAATAACTTGTGTAGTTGTGCTGCTCATACAGCAGGCCATTTTCTAATACGTAAACCACAAGTTTAAGTCCGCTAAAATCAGCACCAAATTTTGCGTTTACATCGAGTGTGAAGGTTTCGGTATCAGCATTGATAACTGGTTTAAGGGCAAGTCCCATTTTAGGGTTTGCGCCCTGCGTTAGCGCAATAGCCTGAGCAATGTTATTAGGCTCTGGGCTTGTCCATAATACTCTCCTGTTAAGAAAACCCTTTGGGTAGCTTGGTATGTTTAAGGTAGCTTCCAGTTCAGATGCATCATAGTTATAAGGGTCATACACAATACTAAGCATATCGCTCGATGGCCTGTGTATGGCAACGGTTACAGCATCATCGCTTTGCCCATGCACAAGGTCTATAGCATAAGCTACGCGCGGGCAATAGCCGCACCATGTACCGGTATAATCCTCTATGAGTAACCTTTTATGAAAGTTAAGCTCTGATCCGTCTCCAAAAGAAACTTCAACATTTTCTGATTCGAGATTATAATAAGAAGCTTTTACATTGTGCGTACTAACTACAGAGGATGTAAGCTTGTTACCCTCTATAGCGGCACCATCTACGTAAAATACAGCATCGTTAGTATGTTCTATACCGTTGTTATCCCTTACGGTAAAGGTTATGGTATCGCCAAAGCGCTTTACCGAACTATCGGCCGTAAGTATTACAGAATCTGAAGATTCTAAAATGGTATAGTCAGACGAACAGCCCCATAAAGAAAGGGCGCCTACGATAATAAAGCCAAATACTTTTTTCATTTAATGTGTAATTGTGGTAATCTTAACCGGAGTTGCTGTAATATTTGCGACTTAGTTTTTTATAATCTTTATCTGTGCAGTTTTGTTTTGTTCTGTTGTAAAACGTGCAAAATATACAGCCGATGTTAAACCTGAAAGGTCTATTACCTGGTTATCATTTTTTACGGCAACTGTTTTTACTATCTGGCCGGTAGTGTTTATTAGCTCCAAAGTTGCCGCCTGGTTAGCGGTAACTTCAAGCTGGTTTTTTATAACAGTATTTTTTACAGTTATCCCCATGTTTTTAAGCAACGAAAAATCTGTTGTCCCGGCTGTAGGAGAGTAAACATAATTAAATGTTCTTAATGTAGCAATAGTTTCGCCGTTGTCATCAACCTGAATAAGACTGATAGAATATGTTACAGGATCTGTTCCGTTGCCCGGATTAGCGTTCTGGAAGTGGTCGCCCTCTGGGTTTGTTTCGCCTGGTTGCAATGTTAGCCCGGTAACTTCAGACGGAACTGTAGATCCTGTAGAGATATTAAAATAACACTCTGTGCCAAAACAAAACTGTATGTTAGTATTTGTAGGGAAGCTTACAGAATTAGCTTTAAGCTTCAGGTTAATTGCCTCGTCTGAAATATTTGTAACAACAAGGTTAACTTTAGCTCTTTCTGTAAGATTGTAATATGTAAAGGTTTGTCCTTCGGTAATTTCTACTCCGTTGCCTAAGATTGATACAACCTGTGCCTGCAACGATGCGCTAATGGCGAATAAAGCTAAAAGGATAATTTTTTTCATGGTAATAGTAGTTAAAATTGCAATTTGTTTGTAATTAAAAAGGCTACCGGAGCCAGTTGCCTGCCCTCCGATAGCTTTTTGTAAAGTTAAATCGTTAAAATATAAGCCTGATTATTCTATAATAATTTTCTCTGTTTTTTGAGTAGTTGCACCTTTTATTTGCGCAATATACATACCATTTTGCAAGTTACCAAGGTTTATACTGCTGCCATCTGTAATGTTTTTAGCAGTGTGTACAATTTTACCTGTAAGATCCATAACTGTAACATCTACAGGTTCCTGAGTTATAAAGTTAAGAATGCCTTTTGTAGGATTAGGGTATACAGCAAAGTGTTTATCATTTACAGTAGGAGTAGCTGCTATAGATGATGTAATTAATGCAGCGTCAAGAACTACCGATCCGCCAAAGCTTCCGTTTAAATACTCAAATACTGATGTATCGCCATTGTAAATTTCTATACCGTGTACTTCGTCTTCTGTAGCACTGTATGTCCAGCCATCACCATAAGTATCAATCAGCTCAATTTTATAGCAGTCATCACCTTCAGGTAATGTTACCATTGTAGATATTGTAGTGTTCGCATCCGGTCCGCCGGCACCACCTGTAGATTCCGGGCCTTGCTCATATGGTCCACCTGATGCTACAACTGTGTTATTGCTGTTCCTAATCTTCCACATAGCTTCACCTGCGTAAGCATCTGTATGTATCCTAACTTCTATCTCACGCTCTGTTGGCGCAGCATGAAATGCCTGGATATCTACTTCTTCATTTAAATACGTAGGGAAAGGAGGTGTAATACCGTTAATGTTTGTAACCTCTACAGTGTGAGAGGCACCCTGTGCAAAGTTTGTACTATCAAAAGTAATTGTAGTACTTCCGTATTGTGCAAGGCCTGTGTTACTTGTGTATTGTTTAGTAGCAAGTACAGTACCGTTCTCTTTTAATACTACGGTAGCGTTCATTAAACGATTTAAACCAAGATTTTTTATTTTGGCTTTATAAATACCATCTGCCTGACAATAGTATCCAGCGGCAAGATCTGCAAAACGTCCTTTGTCATTTACGCCTGTCATAGTGGTTTCTGCGCAGTTGCTGTTGATCTGGTTCCTTAGTACAGTAGCCGATGGCTGCGTAAGTTCCTTTGTTAGTTTAGATGGGCATACCATATATATTGTAGGGAAATACTGAAGGGCATAATCATTGCTGATGCTCCCGTTAGTATCGTCTATAATAGGGTATGGTGAGTGCTGTGTCCAGTCGCCCTGGGTAGCCCTGGTATCAGATTCTATGTTAGTTCCGTAAATACTCTCTACAGATGTTCCCGGGTCTCCTTCAATAAATAAAACAACCACTTCTTCAGATGCACCCATTCCGTAGGACTCGTATAGATCTGCAAGGGCATCTGTTCCATGATAGTTCCAGCAAGGGCCACACCATGTTGCAGAGATGTCTATAATAACTGTTTTTCCGGCATCAAGGTACTCGTATAAATGATGTTCCACACCATTAATGTCCGTAGCGGTAAAATCGGGGGCTATGCTGCCATCTGCAAGCTGAGCCTGTGCGGCGAAGCCGGCAAATACAAGCATTGCACTAAGTAAAGTTTTTTTCATAAAATCCAAGCGTTTTGTAGTTATGTTTTTTCTAATAGACCCGAAAATTATGTAAAAAAATTGTTATGTGTTTAATTTTCAATAAAAATGTTTGAGGGTTGTTGTATTTTTATCAAAATGTCATAAATAGTGCGATATAACCGAATTTTTATTGCTAAAATTGAGTTTTTTATAATTCTACTAATTCCATAGGATTATAATTTTAAATAAAATAGGAAAATTAGAATATTTTTTTTTTAATATTGCCACGCAACAAGGTTTTACTTAAAATATTACAAAATGAAAAATTTTTTACTGCTTTTAGTGTTGATTTCGGGAACGGTTCAGGCACAAAAAGAGATGCCTAATGTTACTATACAATCAGTAAATAACAAAACACTTAACGTTAAAAATGATTTTAGCGAACAGGATAAGTTATATGTTTTTTCTTTTTGGGCTACATGGTGTGTACCATGTATTAACGAGCTCGATGCTATTAATGAACATTATACAGACTGGAGTAAAGAACTTAATATGGAGGTTGTTGCAATATCTATAGATGATGCCCGCACACTAAAACGCGTTAAGCCGTTGCTAAATGGCAAAAAATGGCCTTACACGGTATTGCTGGATGCTAACCAGGATGTAAAGAGGGCACTTGCTATTGCAAATGTTCCTTACACAATTGTGGTTAAAAATAAAAAGGTAGTTTACATACACAACGGTTACAGCCAGGGCGGCGAAATAGAATTGTACAATAAATTGAAGGAGCTGTAGATAATGAAAAAAATTGTGTCGCTGCTGCTTTTAACAATTTCTACGGGCGCTATTTATGCCCAGGATAATGATACACTGCCTAAAAAAGATTATGGCAAAATATATGGCGGGTTCGAGTCTAACTCGCAATGGTATTTAAATGATAAAGGCACCGGAGTGAACCAGGATGCCCCGCCTATTAATGGTAAACCCATTCGATCTAACAGTTATTTACTGGTTAACTACCAGTATAAAGGTTTTAGTGCCGGCATACAGGCTGAAGCTTATGAACCTAACGCCCTGCTTAACTACAACCCCGGGTTTAAAGGTACAAACGTGGGTACATGGTATGCCAGTTACAAAACGGCAAAACTGGAAGTTACAGGCGGATATTTTTACGAACAATTTGGTAGTGGCCTCTTGCTACGCGCCTGGGAAGACCGCGCGCTGGGCATCAATACTGCACTAAGGGGCGGCCGCGTATTGTACCGAGTATCTGATAACGTAAAACTTACAGCACTTTATGGGCGCCAGCGGTCTGGCTTTAGCGTAGCTAATGGTGATATATACGGCTTTGACTCAGATTTTAATTTGAGCAAGTTGTTTAAGTTTGAAATGTCCGACCTTTCGTTTGGAGCAACATATGTGGGCAGGTATGAAAAAATAAATACTCCAAATCCTAATTATGAGGCGCTTACAAATGCTTTGGGTGGACGTGTGAACTTTATACACGATGCTTTTTATGTGTCTGGAGAATATAATTATAAGCAGAAAGATGGTGTACTGGATGTTCAAAATAAAATAGATAACAATTTTGTTAAACCCGGCAGTGCGGTACTATTAAATCTTGGCTACTCTAAACAGGGCCTTGGTATAGATGCAACGTTTAGAAGAACAGAGAATTTTAAATTTCTTAGTGAGAGGGAACCGGGATTTGTAGATGCTACATCTTCTACGCTTAATTATAATGATAAGGTATTAAACTTTACACCGGCACTTACCAAGCAGCACCACAGCAACCTGGCTAACATTTACGTATATCAGGCGCAAAGTAAGGTAGATTTTATAGGAACCCAGGTGCTTAAATCAGGTGAGACAGGAGGGCAGATAGACGTATTTTATGATTTTGCAAAGGGTACGACTATAGGTGGTAAATACGGTACAAAACTTGCGGTAAATATGTCGAGCTGGTATAACCTGGCAGGAACATACCGTTTAGCTCCTGCCGAGTATGAAACAAAGTTTTTTGGAGTAGGCGAAAAGTATTTTTCTGACTATAATATGGAAATCAGGAAGCAATGGAGCGAGTCATGGCATACTGCATTATACTACATGAACCAATTTTACAACAAAGAGTGGCTGGAAGGCGGCGATAAGGTAAAGACTAATATAGTAACAGGCGAGGCTACATATAACTTTAATCCTAAGACATCTATAAGGCTTGAAGCCGAGCACATGTGGGCAGATGCTGATAAAAAGAACTGGGCTGGAGGCACATTAGAGCTTAATCTTAACGATACTTATTCTTTTTATGTTTGGGATATTTACAACTACGGTAACGACGACCCTAACAAGCAAACACATTATTACAACTTTGGTGGTGCTTACCGCATAGGTGCTACACGTATCGCTGCTAACTACGGCAGGCAGCGTGGCGGCCTCGTGTGTGTGGGCGGGGTGTGCCGCTTTGTACCAGAGAGTACAGGCTTTACACTTAATATTAGTACGGCATTCTAAAATATTTTTTTTTGATTTTTTATCCCTGTATGCAAATGCAGGGATTTTTTTGCACTATACTTTTTGTTTTTCAGCGTAATTTTAGACAGCGGTATAAAGTAGAACTAATTACCACTACAATATTTTTTTCGTCTAAGGACTATATAAAGACTTCTTCGGCAGGAGGGAACACCGTTTCGCCTTCAGAAAAGTCTAAAATTTCTGCTCGTTCAACGTAAAGCAAGATTTCATTAATGCCCTTTTTAAGGCTTAGTTCTGTCGAATATTTTCGGCTCGTTGCTAAAACCAGCCCACCTTTACTTAGCCTGAAAAAAAACTTCCTGGAGGCGGTACCATTTTTAGTAAATGCAAACTGATCAATATTATCCCGTATGGCAGCGATCATTAACTCACAATCTGATTTCTGCTTGCAGCTAATGCTGGTAAAAATAGTTTTTCCTTTTCGTGATGTAAAAACAAATTTATACTCCCCGTTATATCGTTTGCTAATTACAAACATCCCCATCGTTCAAATATTTTTGCCTGAATATTCGATATGGAAACTTTGGTCTCCACAACTTTTCAAGATCATTTCTATATCCCAAAACTAACGCATAAATGCCTGCCTAAATACAATTTGGGCAGGCATTTATTAACAAAAAGAACATGGTGCCCTTAGCGCAATCGTAATTATTTTCTAATCAGGATAATTACACAGGGCTTAATGTAATTGTAAAGTTCTAAGCGCTTAGAGATATTTGAGGGTAAATTTCCCTTAGCCTCTTTTTAAAGCTATTAAGAGAGTCCTCGGTATCAGAGATAATTTTGTAGCGTGAGCCGGCATCATAACCAGTTCTTTCAAATGCTATATTGTTTCTTTTTAGCATGCGCTCAATAAGGTCGTGGTCTATTACGTGTTTGTACAACGTTCTAAAAATAGTGATGTGCATATCTTCGATTTTTTTGATTAACAGTTACTTTTTAGCAGGGTTAATAGCTAATTGTTGCAACACGTATTAACCTCTAAGATAAAAGTAATGAGAATCTGTTTCAGTAATATAAGCCTTAGTAAAACTTTAGCACTATTAGCAATTTGTTAACGTTAAGTTCTAAATTTCTATACAATAATCAGATGCGTAGATGCTTACACTTCGGGAGATCGTAATTTTTTAGGTATGTTTAATAGTACAGCCTAAAGTCGAGAAGTTTGCATGCGGTGTAGTATTTTTCATGCAGCTCTTCAACAATTTCCACAACATCATCGGTATCTTCAAAAAGACTAAAAAAAGCTTTATCAAGCCCGCTACTGCTCACGTTTACCGACTCTTCGCCATAACCAGAAATTGCTCTTGCACCGGTAATATCTAAAAAGTATTGAGCTTCTTCCTCATTAAGGTCGAGTATCTTCGCGTTTGCAAAATGTAATATTTTACCCTTCATCCTGCCTTCAAACAGTTCGGCAATTTCTTCAAGGCTATAGTAATAATTATTAATTCTAATGTTGTTTGCCTCACCCGGCATTACCAGGTATATTATTTCGTAGTTTTTAAAGTTATGATCGTCGTACAGCAATGCGTTAAGGCTTTCTTCTAAGCCCTCTATAGTATCGCAGGTTTTATAAATGCTGTCTATACCCTGCTGAAAAGCGAGTTGCTCTAAGTTCTTTACCACTTCGGTAGTGCTGTTGGTATCTACATCATCAACCGCTTCCAGGCAAAAAATAAATTTTTCATAATCCATACAATTATGTTTTATATATAATAAATGTAGTAACAAGAAGTGTACCCAAAAGCGTGCTCTTATCCATGGCAGTTATCTAAGATTAGCTATGCTAAATATGTAAAACGGTCTTTTACATCTATATCTTTTTCACTGTCTAACACGGCATACTCTCCCTGCAGTTTTATCCCGGCAGCTGTACGTTCTAAAGTTACTTTAAGGAAACCGTGTTTCATGATACAATAATTTTCTAAATGCACATTTTCTAACAAAGGATGATTTGGGCTGTAATCGCTGTCGCCAACGTTTACTATCGAGTGCAGCTCATCAAAACCGCCGGCGCCGCATACAATAAAGGGCAGTACACTTCCGTCCGCGTACGTTTTATTAAAGCGCTGATAATTGTGCACGTGGCCGCTAAAAATTATGTTGGGGCGCACGCCGCTTTTTTCAAATGCTTCTTCAAGAAAGGTTATCATAGCAATGCTCGAGCCGTGGTTTTCATCGGCTGTGTAAGGCGCGTGATGGATGGTTACAATTATAGCTTTATGCGGTCGTTCTTTTCCGGCAGCAATTAGCTCCTCTATAAACCATTTGCGCTGGTCTTTGCCTATAAAGCCGTACTTAGGTACATTGCTATGCAGCCCGATAATGTTTGCTAGCGGCGTTTGCAGTGTCCAGTAAATATTAGGCTGTGTCATGCTCTTGCGGTTTACATCGTCGGCAAATGGTATGTGCCGGCTTTCGGTATCGCAAAATACCGCTTTAAAAGCATCGAGGCTGTGGTAGGATATAGGGTTAGCGGGGTTAACATCGCTGTCGTGGTTACCTGCAATGGCAAATATAGGCCCCGGATATTGCTCATAAGGTTTAAAGAACTGCCTTTCATACTGCTCTGCCTCGCCATAATGATATACAACATCGCCCAGGTGGTAAAGGAAGGCCGGTTTTTCTAAAGGTTCACTTTCAGCAATTTGTCGCACCATCTGCCGGGCTATTTTTTGCTGGCCTTCCGGGTAGCGAATACCGCCGGTGTCGCCTACCATCTGGAAACTGAATTTATCCGGCGATACGTCTGCAAACTTCTCCAGGTTAAGGCGGTAGGGATAATTATTTGTTGCCGGCTGAAGAATTAGTGCTTTGTAATTATCATCGGGCTGGTTGAGTTTTATAATAGGGCGATCATATTTTTTAGTAGGCTGCGTAGTCATATAATAGGGGAAATAGGTAGTGCTTAAATAATAATTGCAAGATAAGGCACAGCCCGCACACCGCCATAGCGTTTTTATATTTTATAACTTATAGATAATATTCGAAGGATAAATGTGGGCTGGCGGTATTAAAAAAAAGCCTCTGATTTCTCAGAGGCTTTTTGTGCGGGTGATAGGACTCGAACCTACACACCTTGCGGCACCAGATCCTAAGTCTGGCGTGTCTACCAATTTCACCACACCCGCGGGTATACTAAAACAGTATCTTGCGTCATTGCAAGGCTGCAAAGATACAATTAGTTTTTAATTATCAAAGAAAAGCATAACAAAATAATAAAGTATAAAAGCGCCTAATTTTCACAGGCTTTCATTGCTGATCTGTTGGTATAACCTGGGCTATCTCTTAATACGAAGCATGGACCACGAATTAAATGTCAGCTGCAGTAACCGGCAGGAATTTCCGCTTATTCCATAACCTATAATATGCCTTTCCGTCTATAAAGCGATAAAAGCGCGTAGCCCTTACATGTCCTGATTGCGGCATCATTAATGTTACGCAATGTCCGGTTGGCAAGCTTATAATTTGATGAATGTCAGTAGCTTTTACATAATGCGAGGTGCCTGGTTTACGTTCAGTATCGGTAATTTCTATTTCGCCGCGTTCATTTATTAAATAGTTACGCTCTATGTATCCGCCGCTTAAAATATGCGTTATAAAATCGAAAGGATGATCGTGAGGATCGCCACTGTCGGGCGCGGTAAACTCGTTAAAGGAGGCTGCAAAGGGCAAGCCTGCTATATGATGTTTTTTAAAAGCTCTCGAAAGTTTTTCTGGTTTGATTGATAGTTTCATATTCCACTGCATTTAATTCTGATAGGCAATCAACTTATCAGCGAATGCAAAGGTCTGAAGATTTTTTTAATTAATCAGCAGGAGGGATGAAGTTAGGCATGCGCTTACTTTGCCGGGACTAAACCATAAAAAAAGCCTCTGATTTCTCAGAGGCTTTTTGTTGTGCACCTTATAGTACAAAACTCGAACCATTTGCTGGAAGATTTGAAGCTTTTGAGTGAAATATTAGTAGCTTAACGCTGCTTTACAATATCTATTATCTATTATGTGAAAAGCAGGTTTTTAAGCCCTTTAGTTCAGAGAATTAAATACATTGAATATAGAAAGTCATGCATATAAAACATCAAATTTAAAGTCCTAAAGTAACTTGAAAACTTTTTAAACCAGACTTTATCTTTTCTCCGTCAAGATTTTTGAATCCGTCAGTTATATCATGTATAAGATTTGGAGCAAAGCGATATACTTTATTTTTTGCAAAAGCAGCTAACTGATAATTATTGTATTTTTTAGCATTAAGTTTATAATATGTACGATATCCTCTTAGTTCCATTTGGGCACCAGCAAACTCAATTACAGGTTTATCCAATAATATCATGATTATATCTTCTAACGTTCCTTTACCGTCAATATTTTCAATAAGTACCCACTGCCAGTACCAATTTAAAAAGCGGTTCATTGACCTTACCTGCATAATATTTAGTTCAGCACCCGTGTCCACAAAACTCCACATAGTCTCAACAGCGGTTTCTATTGCGTCACAGAAAAAAGATTTTAACCCATCTTTTAAACGTTTGGGCTCATACACTGAACAATATTTGTATTCAGTTAACAAGCCCCATACATCGGCTTGATAGTCGGCTTCTTCAATTACCTTTGGAAACTGACCTATCCCGTTAGCTACCTCTTTAGTCAGCCGATGCCCTTCTTTACTGTAGTGTAATGCTTCATGAAAGAAAAACAAGCGTGCAGCCTGCATAATATCTGTATACGTTTTAGTCTTTAATCTTTTACTCAGCCCAAATAGGAAACCATCATCCAGTAACCAAGTATTTGATTTCTCAATATACTCAAACCCATCTTCTACATCTGTAGTTTCAGTATCTATTTTATCATGTTTAAGACTGGTTTTATTAATATCAGTTACGGTAGTCCATGGATGACGGAAATGTTTACTAACTGTCTTATATTCTTCATCCGATGCGCATACCATTTGGAGCCAGTTATCAGATGCTCTGCCAGATATAGTCTTAATAAAAGGCTTTAAATTATTCTCTAATTGCTCCTGCCATTTATCACGAATTTCTTTTGCCGAGATTCTGTCAGCCTCAGAAAGTACGACACGATTATCGACTTCTTTAGTCACCAGTACAGCCTCTTTATATTTTGGAGTTTCATTCCTGCTGAATTGGTAAGTTTGGATATAGGGGTATATATTCGGATTTATCCTGGTGCCTAAGGCAAAGGGTAACCCCGAAGAAGACGCAATGAATAAGTGTATTTTTTCCCGATCACTTAATTTATTGGCATAGGCATTTAAAACTTCCTGGAACGAATTCACCACATCTTGTATAGTCTCCTGATTAAAAAGTGAATCTACATCAGGCGTTTTTAAGCTAATGTCAAATTCATTTTCAGGGTTTGGAACAACTTCATAAGTTGATTGTCTATCGATGTCAAAAGAGGTTGCCACTCGTATAGTTACATCACCTTTACCCTTTTGTACTTCGTTCGGCAACAAGGGCGGATTGATCGAAAACTTGTACTCAGCCGTAGGTTTTTCCGCTTCTTTATACCATTTATTTAATTTGTGATGTAATTGATAAATGGAATAAGAATGCGTATTTCCAATGAGGTAGCCCAAATGAAATGATACAGGTATTGGTGTCAGTCCGAAATATGCAATGTTAGCACTGGGATTTGCATCGAGCACGGGCTTTAAAATTTCTACAAATTTTCGTTGCTGGGATAAGGCAATATTGTCAAATGAAAGCTCGTATAACTCACTTAGTTTTGCATTTCCTGCCTCAAAATCAATAAAAATGGTCTCAGCTGTTTCATCTGCTGATAAAGCCGACATGCATTCCTGTTCTGTAATCTTCCTGTCTAACCCGTAATGCGATATAACTACTGTTAATTTATTTGTACTCATAATTTATTTAATAATTGGTGAAGGTTTTATATTTTTAATCGTTGCCACATACACATCTTTTCCGAAAGGTTGGTTGTTTTGAATAGCAGAATATAAAGATTGCTTACCAGCCTTCTGTATTAGATCAGAAAAGCTATAAGGTGTATCCGGGTGCTTACTTGCTTCAACAAGTTCCGTGTAATCTTTGTCAGATAATTCAGAACCTTTAAAAATTTGTTCAAATACAAGTTTCCTCCCGTCTGCATTTGGTCTGCCGAATTCTATAATCTGAGTGGCCCTACGTATAACCGCAGGATCTAAAACCTTCAGCCTGTTAGTTATCAAAATAACGGCGAGTGCAATGTTCTCCCTAGCAATTAGATCAATCTGCTTTATTAAAACGTTAAGCCCTGCACGGTCCTCATGATGTGCCTGGTTTTGATCACGGTCAGTTGCAAGGTCATCGGCCTCGTCAATAATGAGGATACCCATCTGATCGGATTTTATTTTAGATTTGACCTGCTCAAAAGCATCTGTAATACGGTTAGAAATTTCCCCAACCCTCCCGGCTCCTCGAATATTGGATGGGGTTTCAAAAACAATAACGCGTTTATCAATACGTTTTGCCAAGGGCGAGCCTATGGAATGAGCTAAAGCTGTCTTACCGCAACCTACGTCTCCTGATAAGATAATAAGTGGAGTTCCAGCTGTTAGATTTTGAAAAAAATCCAAAGCTTTAGGGTGGTGATGTTTCTGCCATTTTTCAATTTTTTTCTTATCAAAAAATAGTTCAAGATTATTCAGAAGTGTACTCTTCTGTTCATCAATAGCAATCAGATTATTATAAGTGGCCTCAGCGACCATATTGGGATGTTTCTGTTCTTGTAGTTTGACTTCCATTTTATTTTGTTATTTCAGATCTTTGTATTCTTAAGTTATTGCTTACAAAATTTCTATCATGAATTTCATTACCCTTCGTTGCCGTGCCATTTCCCCAGCCACGGTCTCTTTGTAACTGCTCAAATGTTCCGGCAGGAGCATTGTCTGTAAGCTGAACAAATAATGCTGCGGTAGTATTTGCTGGGTAAGCAAAGTAATTAATACCTCCAGAATTTGCTCCAGTAGACAGGTATCCGTATGAATCCACATTATACCTGTAACTTTTAAAGTTATCGCCCGAAGAATCTCTTAACTGCACTTCAAAAAACTTGACAACTTTTTTATTCAACACGTAAGTTAACTCTTCAATCCAACTTTCTGCCGAACCATAAGTAATAATCTGTCTATTTGCAAACCCTATGATATCCTCATAGGTATTTTGCATAACCGCTTTAACGTCGGACTCAGAGTAAGTTTCTGTTCCGGTAAATGTATATGTACTCATATCTTCCTTATTTAATAAATTAATCGCAGTGAGAAGAAAAAATAGTTCCAAACAATAGTTGCATTTGAGCCAAACTGTCTGCGTCTCGACCTTGCAAATCTGCAACAATAGCTCTATTCATAATTTCTGAAGCTTCTTGCAACCAGTCGGCTAATTCGTCAACTTGGTAACCTGTCCAAGATTTTACAATATTATTGTCACCCATAACTGGATCAAGCACATTCCAAGGCTTGTAGCTATCAGGTCTAGGTGTCGAGTAATAGTCCTTAAACCAAATCGCCTCTTTATTTTTAACAATATGAGCAAGGTATGAGAACCAATTGGATAGCGTTTGTGGATAAGTATTATCATCACCACAAGTATCGTATGCTTTCGCACCTAACAGGTTTATTAAAAAGCTTGGCAGACACAGATTCTCGTTTGTTTCAATCTCTTTAACTTTACGCCACCATTTAAGGAGTCGGACACAATCATTAAAAGATACAATGCCGGTTGTTTCCTTTGTTGCACTAGTGCGCTTTCTGATAAATTCCCGATGTTTTTCGATGGAAGTAGTTATTATATCACCATTGCTTCTTATTAGTGTTTGATATTGAGCCTTATCTGATTCAAACATTGGTACGATATCAAAGGTTAATTTTTCCTTCTCAAAAACAATGTTTACAGAGCTTTTAGTTGCTTCAATGGTATGACCAGAGTAACAAGTTTCCGCGTATTTTTTAAAACGGGCGATTAATGGACCAAATTCTGTCTCCTTGTCCTTCTTAACAACAAATGGTAAGTCAATATCCTGTCCTTCTGTGGTGGTATTGCCCCGCATATTGCGCCGTAAGCCTGTTCTGGTTGAAAACGAGCCAGAATAAGGCATATCGACAACCGTAAGTTCATCCTTTTCCGCTTCAGCTTTTATGCATTTTCTTACCTCATCAGATTTGATTTTGATGGCGTCACGAGTTTCTCTTGGTGGAGCTATCCAAGTCACGAAATTCCTAATCCTTACATGTAGGGTACTTTTTGTTTTATATGAACTCATATTTTTTACTATATTTTAATAATCATTTTATATCAGCTTCAGCAAGAATCATTTTAGATTTTTTATGTTAAGCTTTTTTTAATCATGTAATCTTTTTCGCCAAATAACAGTGTTGTGTAATGTTATTCCATCATTATTGGATATTCACAAAAAACTCCGAGCTACGGGCAACGCAAACTCCATTTTTAACGATAAAGCATTCTATCCAGTGTAGTCCAGTATAGCCAGAATGCTCTTTTTGCACAAGTCCACCTTTTCCTAATGTTTGTGCATGAAAGATACCTCCTCTTAATCCCATAAATGCATTTTTGGCTTCATCACCTGTATTCACAACCTGCCAGTAGACGTCATACGGTTTCGGGACATTTGTGGTGGCGGTAAAATAAATACTGCAACTTTTAGGCACAATAGTTTGGGAAGTGATAGATTTCGCTTTGTAAGAATCTGTTATATCATTAAATCTCCCATAGACATCACAGTTGTAGATTAATGTTATTGGCCAGTGAGGCCTTTCCCTATGTGGAACTGACAATAGTCCAACTGAATAGTTAACCGGTTTGTAATTTTCAGCTATTAAATTTTCATAACCAAGATTTTTCACAGCTTCGTTTACCGCTCGTGTTCCAAGCAGATTTCTCAGGAAGCGATATGCGCTTGTAATATCCATATCTTTGATTTGGTCAAAATCATTCTGTGCTTTTTTAATCCACTGGAAAAAATTATCTTCTTTCTGCTTTTCATCAGGCCATTTATCCGCAAAATTTTCATGCAATTCATTGACGGGATTGCCAATCCACCAAATCTCTTTGCTATGTTTATTGCTATACTTTCTTTGCATATGGCTTTGCATATTAGAGAGAATATTAATTAGGGCATCCTTGACATTGTCCTCTTTTCTATAAGCTTTTGCAGCTAGCGTTGTTATAATAATTGATATCGGCCGGTGCTCGTCGGAGCCAAACATAATATCACGATGACGCTTTAGAATTTGCACCACTCGTAAAAGGGGGTCTTTCTTTTTTTTGTACGATGGTAATGGTGTAACGCTTTCACTTAGATTTACAGTTCTAAAAGTATTGAGATTTGCTTGCTCTTTGAACCATGCAGCGTAACCAAAAGGATTGCTCTTCGGCCAAAAATTTGGATCAGTCTCACTAGGGTAATTGAATTCCCGCTTATCGGTGATTCTTAATGAAATGCTTTCAACTTCAGAAGCATTCAGCTTACTATAAGCACGCTCACTTAAATTAATATGATTGTTATCTCCTATTAAAGACGGTAATATATCTAAGTGGAATTTGTCATTTTTATAAATAAGTGTCCAGCCGATTGCCTTCTTCATCCAACATTCTTCTATAGTCTTCGTTTTCATTAATAAGTTGGTCTCTAACAGCAATTTTCAGATCCTTTTGCGACCACTGGATTTTCTTTCCTTTAAGTCTGCAAACAAGATCTACGTCCAGCTCGTCATCTTCCATGATAGGACGTATCATTGTGCCTAACAAAAATGATCCCTGCGGAAGTATTTCTGGCTGATATACACTTAAAGGAGAATTATCCTTTGATAATTGTTTTGCAACCGCATCATACCGGCTTTTGACTGTCTCAAACTGGGCTTCGGTAATGTCTAGAACTATCCCGATATTTTCAAGAAGGTCATTTATCTTATTATTTATTATCCCAAACATGTTTTTTATATTTTATAAGGTTCTTTTGTATTTTACACTGAAAACAATCTAATTTATCATTTATAGATTTCATCCTATTAATATTATGTTAAAAAATTGTTCAAATATCATTCCTAAATATTCATCTGCCATACTGGCACGAGAACTAATTTATTTAGGGAGCATTTATTTTATCTGTAAGTAAGTTATTGATTAATATCATAGTTAGACTTATTTTAATTTATAACTTTGTGTTCTACTATTACTACTAAAAGCGTTACCACGGTTTTAGGTAGTGTTATACAGAAGCAGTACATGGCGTGGCAAGAATTACAAAATGAATCTACAGAAAACCTCATTGAATATATTCAATGGTCAAGTGATCCAGCTTATTCAAGCACGGCTGATGATGCCTTTATGGTATTTTGTTTTAAATTTCAGATTCAGTTATTAAAAAAATTAATTCCAATATGTAAGCAGTGGAATTTAGACAGAGATTATGCTACTCAACTTGGAGAGAAAGTTTTTGATAGATTTAGAAAATACGCAGGTAGCTTTAATAAGGATAAGTGCAATAAAGAGATTGATATTTGTGTCCTGTTTTTTTTGTTCCGAATTGCACAAAATCTTCTGCCTGGTTTTAAAAATGAAATTCTTGGAAATGATTTAAGCCCATACATAGGTGATGAAGAAATTATAAAAGATTTTCCAAATATGGAACAATCTAATATGCAGCCATCAAAACTAAAAGATTTAAAACGAATTCAAGAAATTATACAAAGTGCGCTTGACAGATTATCACCAAAGCATAAAATAATTTATTTAACATATAAGATGCATGAGAAAGATGGTTATAAACTTCCAAGAAAATTACTTGAAAGTTTAAGAAATGAACTTGATTTATCTCAAGCAACCATTAGAAGCTATAAAAAAGATTCATTTGATATTGTAGATACATATTTGAAATTATATGGCTCAAAATAAAAAACATATAACCCCTGAGAATGTTACCGAATGGTTAGCATCAACCGGATTTCTTTTTCCAAGAAATGAAGTTGAGTTATCCAGATTTGAAACACTTTTTGGAGATACTGACTTTGGTTTAACAGGATTGGAAATCGACCCTGCCAAAATTATCAGAGGAGGAGAAAGTCCAAAAAGTATTCAGATTCCAGAATCTATAAAACCAGAAGACCTTACTGAATATAGAATGGTTGCCCGTAATGGAAGTAAGTTGCCAGAACACATTTTGAAAAAAATAAAGAACAATCAAAACAAGTCGAAAAAAAATGGTGATACCGAATCATCGGATTAATGAAATAGAAAAGCTTGCAGAGTTTATTGCTAGAGATTTTTCAAATGGAAATCTGACTCTTTTGGAAGAAATTTCAAAAGATGAAGATATTTTACATTATTTCGACCACTATGAAGATGCTTTTGATGGAATGTTACTTTATGATACTGAAGATTTAAATTTCCATATTCATATAAATATTGATAATGGAAACAGTCAATTCTCTAAAAGAGGTCGTTACACTTTTGCACATGAATTAGGGCATTTTTTCATTGAACAGCATAGACTAGGATTAAAATATGGTTTACTGGAGCCTCATGCATCTTTTCACAATATCAATCAGAAAAACTTAATGGAGCTTGAAGCTGATTATTTTGCTAGTATTTTACTAATGCCAAGAGAGAAATTTAGAGGTGTTTCAGGTGGTAAAAACTTTTCATTCGAGACTATTTTTATGTTGTCAGAAGAATTTCAAACAAGTATTCTGACTATATTAATTAGATTCAGTAAAATAGGAACACATGAAATATTTGCAGTTATATCACAGGATAATATTGCAAAATGGTATTTACGAAGTGACGATTTTCCTCAATGGCCATTTAAGTTTAAAGTAGGTGGTTTGCTACCCAGAACGACAGTCGCTAGCGAATATTTTACAACACCAGAAAGTAAATATACAGCTATTCAAGAACTTTCAGCAGATGATTGGTTTTATCCATTTGTTAATGATAATCGTGCAAATAGAACAATGTATGAACAATGTTTTTATTCTGATAATTATAGTTATGTTATTAGTCTTTTATGGTTTAAATAATTTTAAAGATTCATTAAGTTGAAAAATATAACTATTTCCCAAAAAAACGAGGAAAATTTAAGTAGAATTACCCTAACAAATGACAAACTTTTTTTGGAGGATTTGGAAAGTTTACTTAATATAAAATCACGAAAGAGCGTGTTCCAATTTTTCTTTCCATTTTTCCCAATCGGGAGATAGTATGTTTTGCAAATCATAGAATTCCCTGTTATGATTGTGATGAACTAAATGGCAAAGTTCGTGAATTACTACATATTCAATACTCCCTTTTGGTGCTTTTATTAATTCTGTATTTAGAATTATTTTGCCAGATTTAGTACAACTGCCCCAACGTTTTTGCATCAATCTTATATCTAAAAATGGTTTTTCAATTTTATACTTATTGAATTTTTCTATAGAACTATCCAGCACGTCTTCGAAGTGAAAGATTGCTTTTTTCTTGTACCATTCGTTTAGTTTTTTTTCTAAATATCCTGGATCTGATTTTTTAGTTTTCATAATCATTGCACCTCTATAAAGTTTAATTTCATTTACAGTATCTTCAATGATTTGCAACTTATATTGTCTTCCTAAATACAAATGTGTTTCTCCATTTACGTATTTACGCTCTGGCGTATTTGGTTTATAACTACAAAAAAAGGCTTGTTGTTTTAATATCCAATTGGCTTTTAATTTAACCTTTTTGTTGATGTCTATTAAATTCGTACCATTTGGAGCAATAACCGATACCGATCCGTCAGGCAATACTTTTATGCCTAATGACTTTCTTTTGGCAAAAGACAATTTATATTCAATGCTTTTGCTGCCATAATTTACTTGTTGAATTGATTGTAGCATTAAACGTATTTTAGTTTAGCAATTTTAATTACTTCATCTATCAATTCATCTATTTTGTCAAATGAGAATTGCGTATCATATTGTTGCTGTTTTTCGAAAAGTAAATCATCTAGATTGTTTTTCAATTCTTTCTCAATTTCCGTATTGGTTTGCCAATCAATAATAAGTGTATTGTTTTCAAACACTATATTCTTAATGCAATCTTCTATCTCTAATGCTGTACTGGCTTGTACTTCTTTTGGATCTGGTGCATTACTAAAACTATTCTCTAAAACTGCATTTATCAGATTATAAAAAGCAATTACATTAGGTTTGTCTTGGATAGTATTTGGAACATTATTTTGTTTTCCGGTCAGGAATTGATTTTCGTATTCTTTAGCTTTATGTAAATATAGTGCTTCATCAATTCGATGCTGATGATAATCGTTTATGGCTTCTCTTATTAATGCCGACAAACTTTTGTAGAAGATTGGATCTTCATTCATTTTAACATTAATTGCCTTAACCGTACGAGTCGCAATATGGTCAGCTTTTGCTGCTTTGCCTATAACTTTTTCTACTTCAGCTTCTCTTTTTTCTCTATCAAAAATATTTACGAGTTCCGTTATTTTTAAAACTTCGCCTTCCGTAGTAATATGTTTATCTATTAATTTTTGAACTTGAGGTTCATAAGCTGCATAATCTAAATCGTCAAAATACCTTCTCTTAACATCTACTCTTAATTGCAAGAAAAACTTACTGTCCTTTTTGTATTTATCAATGGTTTTCTCGTTTTTAATATCATTAAACTCTATTGATGCCATTGCTAATTTGAACAAACGGACAAAAGCAGAAAGTTTTTCATAAAAAGGATGTCTTATACTTTCATCATTTAATAATTCGGAATATGCTTCTGCATCGTATTTGTTTTTTATCGTTTTGAAAATGTCCCATAACTCGCTGTGTGCTTGTGGTAATTTTTCTATTTCCTTGTTGATGTTTATTATTGTCCCTGATAGTTCTTCTAACTCAAAATCATTTAAACCGCTATATGTATTTAGAGCATTGTCCAGATTTTCTAAATTACCGAAATAATCGATTATAAAACCATATTCTTTTCCTGGTGCTACTCTGTTTACCCTTGCTATAGCTTGAAGTAAAGTATGCTCTTTCAATGATCTGGTAATGTATAATACTTGATTGTTTGGCGCATCAAAACCAGTTAATAATTTATCTACTACGATAATTATTTCAGGTTGTTCTTGCTTTTTGAAAGAACTGATTACTGATTTTTCGTAATCTAATTGTTTTCCATATTTACTCATCATTGCTTTGTAAAACTTCAAGACTACATCTTCGTTTTCCTCAAAAGCATCTTCATAATTTTCTCTTGTATCGGGTGCAGAAATTAACACCTCACAACTTACTTTTCCAATTTCTTTTAAGTATTCACGATATTTTATGGCTGTGGTTTTGTTGGGCGCTATTAATTGTCCTTTGAAACCAGTACCTTGAATATTATCCTCGAAATGTTCACTAATATCCCATGCTCTTGCATAAATGACCTGATCGGCTTTGTTTAGTTGATTTGCTGTACTGTATTTCCTTTTTAGTGCTGTTTTACCATAAGGCGTAAGTGGTTCGGAAACTTTATCAAAAAAGGTGTCTAATGGTTTTTCATTTACTTCAATTAAATTATGCCTTCCTTCATAAAGTAAAGGTACTACTGCCTTATCTTCAACAGCATCTGTAATAGAATACACATCTATTAAACCTCCAAATTTATTGGCAGTACTTTTTTCTTTTTTCATTAAAGGTGTCCCTGTAAATGCGACAAAACAAGCATTCGGGAAAACCTTTTGCATTTTTACGTTAAACGTACCGTATTGGCTTCGGTGTCCTTCATCAATTAGTACAAAAATATTAGGTGAAGTAAATCCTTCTTTTGATTGGTTTATAGCCGCTTCAAATTTATGTATCAATGTGGTGATTACTGCGTCCGTTGGGCTATTGATTAGTTCTACTAAATGTTTTCCGGTTTGTGCTTCTTCTACATCAGCGTGACATTTTTGAAATGTTTCTGTAATTTGGGTATTTAAATCTATTCTATCAGTAACAAGAATTATTTTTGGATTTTTTATTTCTTTTTGAGTTGCAATTAATTGCGCCAGCATTACCATAGTCAATGATTTTCCGCTTCCTTGTGTGTGCCAAATTACACCACCAGTTCGCTTGCCATTTGCATCCGCAATACTAATTTTTTTCAGTGTTTCTTTGATGGCAAAATATTGTTGGTATCGGGTTATCTTCTTAACGCCATCATCATAAATTATGTAATTAAAAATCAAATCTATAATTCTTGATTTCTGGCATAAACTGAATACTAATTTATCTTGTTCGGTTACGATTACTTCTTCTTTTTCCAGTTGATTGAAATAATGTAATACACTGCTAAATCGCTGTTTGAAAATCGCTGTCCGCTCTGTATTAGGTAATTCACTGTTTTTTAGTTGTCTAATTGCATCGCCATACTGTATTCCTTCTTCCTTGGTACGGAATACTTCTTTCCATACACTCCAAAACTCTTTTTGTGTGGCTGTCGTAGCATATCTTGCCTCGTTTACTGCTAATGATAACACCATATTAGAATATTGGTATAATCCCCTTATTCCGTCCTCTAATTGGTTTCTTAAATGTTGAGATATTCCTTGTGTTACAGGGTCTTTTATCACATTGCTTTTGCATTCAATTACTACCATTGGAATTCCATTGATAAATAAAACAATATCTGGGCGATAGTTGTCGTTTCTTTCGCTACGTAATACGGCATATTCTTCGGTAACGTGGAATGTATTGTTCTCGATATTTTTCCAATCGATATATTGAAAAGAGAAACTTTTTTTATCCTTTAGAATGGTTTGTTCCAAACTTTTACCCAAAGTTATTAAGTCATAAAATGCCTGATTTGCCTTTATAAAACCATCCTGTATTGGTAATTCCCGCAAAGCGACAACTGCTGCATTGATATTACTCTCTGAAAAAGAAAACTCTTTGTTTTTGTATTGAATACTATTTATTTTTTCGAGTTGTTTTTTCAAAATTGGTTCCAGCAGTACATTACTGGTTCTGCCGCCACGTAATTCCATTGCTTCATCTGGTGATACATATTGATATCCCATTTTTATGAGTAACTGCAATGCTGGAATTTGACTGATGTGGTCTTCTATATATGACGGAATACTCATTATGACTCTATGTTTTTTGATTGATTGTACAATTCCCCCAATTCGTGTAATTTGTCTTGGAGTAGTTTTTTATCAATTAATTTGGTGGTATACTCTGCTACTTTTGTTGGAGATAGTGAACGGCTCATTGCAATTTCTACAATTTCATCGTCTTTATTTTTACAAAGTATTATTCCGATGCTTGGGTTTTCGTGTGGCTGTTTGTGATCCCTGTCTAGTGCTTCTAAATAGAAGTTCATTTTACCTAAATACTCGGGTTTGAAATCGGTAATTTTTAATTCAAATGCAACCAAACATTGTAATACTCTGTGATAAAACAAGAGATCTACTTCATAGTCTCTATTGGCTACCTGTACTCTGTATTCTTCGCCAACAAAAGAAAAATTATTTCCAATTTCTAAAATGAATCTCTTTAGGTTTTTTACTATTGATTTTTGTAAATCGCTTTCACTAAAATCATTACCTAATTCTAAAAACTCTAATGAATAAATGTCTTTTAAGTGCTCGTTAATCTTGGCTGGTAATTGTGTCGGCAGTGCCGACACTTTTGTATTGTTTAAAGCATAGCGTTCAAATAGACCACTTTCAATTTGTCTTCTTATTTCACGTTGGCTCCATTTCTCTTTTGAAGCCATAATCAAATAGAACAATTTTTCTTCCGGCAACTTACAAGCTGATAAAATCTCTAAATGAACTGACCAACTCAATTGTGTCTGCAGTAGGGATACAATTGTTTTTTCGCTATTATCATCATCTAATTGTGTCGTAACTGGGGACACTTTTACATTTTGTGGTTTTTGAATTTGTGCCAAGGCTGTTGACACAAACTCAAAACTTAAATGTGTCGGCGGTGCCGACACATTTTTATTGTTTTGGTTTTCAGTATTTAGAGATGTGATATTTTTAAACACGATATCGAATTCCGATTCCGGACAATAGGTTTCGTAAAACTGTTTCATACGGTATAAGCCCCTACGATTAAAGGATTTTAATGTAGGCATTTCAGCTTGGATATAATCTGCCAATTGTTGTACTGTGCCTTGTCCCCAAGTGCCATGTGCAACTTTTTGACTTACTGTTTTACCAATATCAAAGTATAATGTTACCAAAGCGGTATTGGCATATTGTCTTACTCTACCTTGTGCTTCTTGTATTAGTTTTACAATATTGCCAAATTCTGGATTTTGAATTTTGCTCATAAAATTAACTATTTACTATTTCTATCGCTTTTGTAAATCCACCATTAGCTGTATTTTGGTCATAAAGATATAAAGGCATATCAGCTTTTGGCATCCAAACTCTACCCAGTTCTACTGCTTTGGCAATAGGCATAGCAGGGAAAATATGGATTGGAGTTTGTGCATCATATTTAGCTTTTATTTGATTAAACAATTGTCTAATTGCAATACTAAAATCCTCTAGATGTTTTTTACTTTTTAAATAATCATTAAACGGATTATCTATTGTAATTGTAAAAACATCACATTCCTCGCCTAAAACTTGAGTAATTCTATCATTAGTAATAGTAGCACTCAAAGAAATGTTTAAAGCCACTGTTTTATGTTTTTTCTCAGGTTCTATTATTGTGTATTTTACCGCTGTGGTATCATCGTTTAAATTCCAAGTATCTGGATTACGTACTTTTTGGTTAATTTGACAAGTATAAATGTCATTAATCAATGTGCCTAATTTTACTAATAATGGAATTGGAGCAAAAGCAAAAACTGATAAATGCTTGATTTCTCCTTTTGCATAATTTTGGAATAATTTTCTATCGAATTGTGCTTCTAAATTTGCTACTTCTGTTGTCCAAAATGCTGTGTCTCTATCTCTTTGTATACTATTGGATAAACTTAAATCAATAGTATCTGCCATAGCTGGATAATATGTTGGATAAAGAAATTGGCTTACTGTTTGGTAACTCATTTCTGGTGTAAACATACCTACATTAGCTTTGTAAGTAAGTATATGGCTATACATATTTGGTGCAATAGCTGTAACATTCTCAATGCGGTCTTCGTGTTCTTTTTTCATAGCCATTAATTCTGATACAGAAAAATGTATGCCGTTTTCACTATCAATTCTTCTATGACAACCGTCACAGAGGAGCATTAAATTTGATAGCGCATTTGCTAAAATTGGAGACTGTATCACATCGCCTCTAGGTCCAGTCGATTTATCTCCAACAATGTGAGCAATATATGATTTATTAAAATCTCTTTTTGTAATTAGATCTTTGTATAACGATTGATTACATCCTCTAAACTGACATCTACCTCCGGATTTTACCAAAAGTTGATTTTTTATTTTAGGTGGAATAGGTGTATTACTCATAGTTTTAATTATTGGTTTTCACTCTCACTTTCCCAGTTAACAATTGTTGCATCAATCCTTTCTTTTGTAATCGCAATGCTTGTAGTTTTTGTTGGTGTAATTTTATTTCAGAATCATAGGTTTCTAAAAAAAGGGCAATTGCTTTTTGTTCTTTAATTGGTGGTATTGGTATTTTTAATTTTAAAAATTCTTTTTGACCTAATGTTTTATTTCTACCTGCACCTCCAGGAGAAGCTAATCCTAATAAATCTTTTCCCTTATTAGATTTGAAGAAAAACAAAAGATAATCTAAATCAAGTTTTGAAGCCAATGGTTTGTACATAGGAAATCTATGTGATACAATCATATCTAATTCAGCAACAGATGTTTTTGCAATTGCGTGTTCCCAAGCAAACACAATATTCAGAATAAAACAATCAGGTTCAATAGCGAAAACGGATTTATTCCCCAGACTTTGACCAGTTACTGATTCCTTGTAAAAAATGCCCTTTGTATGTGAGCGAATACCTAACTGTTTGTAAAGTGTATCTTTTTCTGGTTTAACAGGTTTTTTAATCTGTTCTAACACAGAAGATAATTTTTTTATTTCCCAATCATCAGGTATTGTATAACCATTTCTTTGACTAATTTTATTATCCTTTAAAAATGTCTTAAATCTAATTTTGCCCGATAAAACATTTATTGTCATACCTTTTTTAATAATTTCAAGATCACTTAAAATATTCTTGTTTATGTCTATTGCATTATCCCAAGTTAATAAAATTGAGGCTATTTTTTGTTGTTCAAAATCATTAGGCACTCTGATTTTTATGCTTTTCAAATCAGAAGCATTATAAGCCGGTAATGCTCCCGTTTGAGCATATTTTGACAACTTCAAAAAATCAAAATAATATTTTAAAAACAGAGAGTATTTAAAAGGAACGAAAGCCATCATATTATTGTCGATAACAAAATTTTTTGCTATTCTTTTTCTTTCTAAATAAATTGCAGCACCAACTTTAGCAAAAATAATCGCATCTCTTGTAATTGGTTTGATTTTCATTTTTTTAATCTGTTCATCAGAAACATAATTATTACTTACAGTCATCTTATTTTCATTTCGAACCAAATTCATATCTGATACTTTATAAAATGGAATGCCTGTATTTCCTCCCTGTTCATCTATAGGGAAACCATTACCCGAAATAAAATCTCCAAGTTCTTTTAACTTTTTTAACTCCCAATCAGAAGGGATTAAACCAATAGATGTTTGGATATATGTAATATTATTGTTTATCATCTTCAAATTTGTTTTATTAAATCAATAAATTGATTGGCTAATGTTTTTGTTCCTTTAATGGTTTTTATTACCAGACATTTTAGGCTTGTTTTTTGTTGGGTGTACGCCACCGCCAGTCCATTCTCCTGTGCCTAACCAAATTTCGTAATAGTATAACCATTCAAATGCCCAAGGTATAACTGTTGTGGTTAACAACATTGATTTATTCCATTCTATGCCATCAGGATAGTATAAACACAAATACTGTTTCTTTTGATCGTAACAATGTGGTAATTTTGTTTCTCCTTTTGCAAATGCCAATTCAGGACTCAATACATAAATTTTTGGTGCGCTCGTTGTTTTTGGAGAGCCTAATCTATTTCTTGAACCGTTTATTTTATAAACTAATTTAATTTCATAATTATCACCTAAAGGAGAAGGCGTAATCGTATGCGTCCAAGTTAATTCTTGGTCGTGAAAAGTAGTAACCGTTGTATCTGGAAACATCTTTTTTATATTGGCTGCTTGAATAGCAATTGATATCTGATTATTCTTCTGTGCCATAAAAATTATGAGGTTTTATTGCACTTGTTCCTGTTGAAGTTATTCCTACTGCTGCATTAAAATTATTTATACCTCCATCAGTCATTAATTTCGTTTTATTCCCAATATTCGTAAATGTCTTTTTAACCGCATTTTCTCCAAATGATTCTGAAAGATTTCTGATAATATTATGTTGGCCACTTTGTTGAGTCGCCCTATTAATATGGAATTTTACCTTTTCCAACCAATCATTAAATTTTTTTTCTTTGGCTGGTGTATCTCTCCAACGGTCTGCAAAATTCTCAGATGTATTTACAGGATTTCCTATAAATTTATATGATTCCCCAGTATCTTGATCTATTGCATCCTCAATAAATAAGTGCATTCTATCTATCACATTAACCAAAGCATCAAGAACATTAGTTTGTCCTTCATAGGCATAAGCTGCTAAAGTGGTAATAATTACTGAAATTGGTTTTTCTTTATCGTCTTTAAACATCATGTCTCTATGACGCTTCAATATTTGAACTACTCTTTGCAATGGCAATCTATTTTTTTGAAATTTAGGAACTGGCTGGATAGATTCATTTAAAGAGAAAAGTTTAAGTCTGCTGGTTTCTGCTCTATCAATAAACCATTTTGCATAACCAAAAGGATTACTTTCTAACCAATGACCAGGATCAGTTGCAACTTCATAGTTTAATAATTCTTTATCCGTTATTCTAAGTGCTAAACTTTCAAAATTACTGCTTCTTGATTCTGAAAACATTTTAGTCAATACGATGCTATATCCATTTGCGATCACAGCAGGGAGAATATCCATATGATATTGGTCATTATTTACTGAATTTTCCCTGTACTTTAAAGTCCAACATCTTCTTCCTTCTTCATCAAGAATTGATTCATATTTTTTATGAGCTTCTAACTGTTCCTTGACAATCTCTTTTAAATCTTTTTGCGTCCAGTTTGGATTCTTACCTGTTAATTCACATACTAAATCAATATCAATATCTTGACCATCGGTGTAAGGTTGAATAGTTGTGCCAATTAAAAATGAGCCTTGAGGTTTTACATTTGGACTATAAGGTTTTAATTTGGAATCATCATTACAAAGCCAATTTCCCACCGCATTATAACTGGTTACGGCAGCATTAAATTGACTTTCTGTTATGTCAAGAGTTTCTCCTAATTCGTCTAATATTTCGCTGAATTCTGTTTTCTGTTGTATTGTTAGCATATTATATTAAATTTAGCTCTTTCAAGTAGTTTTCCATTTGGTTTTCTACTTCGGTTAGTTGTTTTTTCAGTTCAGTAATATTGGTATGCGTGGTTTTAATATCTACTTCTTCCTCTTCTTCAAATGTGTCTACATAACGAGGAATATTAAGGTTGTAATCGTTTTCTATAATGTCAGCAATGGTAGCACGGTAGCTGTATTTGTCTTCTACAACAGCTCCTTTTTCGGTAACTAAAGGTGCAACTGATTTAAATGTTTTGAATGCTGTTACAATGTGCTCAATATCAATTTCTCTTAACTTATTTTGATTTTTACCATTTTCAAATTCACGGCTGGCATCAATGAATAAAATATCTTTGTTGCTTCCTTTTCCTCTGTTGAAAATTAATATAGCTGCTGGAATTCCTGTGCCAAAAAACAGGTTAGCTGGTAAACCAATAACAGCTTCTAATAAATTTTCGTCAATTAGTTTTTTACGAATTTGTCCTTCTGTACTACTACGAAACAATACGCCGTGTGGAACAATTACACCCACTTTTCCCACATCTTCATAGGTGGTTTCTATCATATGACTGATAAAAGCATAATCTCCTTTACTCTTTGGAGGAACGCCTCTATGGAAACGGTTGAACTGGTCGGAAGCTGCTGTATCTGCTCCCCATTTGTCAAGTGAAAATGGGGGATTAGCTCCCACAATATGGAATTTCATCAATTTGTCATTCTCCAATAGCTTTGGATTATTGATAGTATCTCCCCATTCTATTGTTGCACTGTCTTGTTCATGCAAAAACATATTCATTCGACATAATGCCCAAGTGCTACCATTGTTTTCTTGTCCGTATAGGGAATAGTTTTTACCTTCAACTTCATTTCCCATTTTAATTAATAGAGAACCCGATCCTGCAGTGGGATCACACATTCTGTTACCTGGTTGTGGATCAAGTAATTTAGCTAATAGCGTACTTACTTCACTAGGTGTATAAAATTCTCCCGATTTCTTACCACTTTCTCCAGCAAATTTTGAGATTAAAAACTCATAACTATCTCCAATTACATCATTGCCTTCTAAATGTGACGGTTGCAAATCTAATTGTAAAAAATCAACCAATAAGTTTTTCATAATAGCGTTACGCTGTTTGGTTTGACCAAAGACCGTTTCAGAATTGAAAGAAATACTACGGAAAACCATTGCTAATTTGGAACGGTTAGCATCCTCTAAAGCTGTTAATCCGATATCGATAATTTCCCCAATGTTAGGTTCGTTTCGATTTTGGAATAGGTAATCAAAATTGCTTATTTCTGGTAATATAAAACGCTCTCTTTGTAATTGACGTTTTACCATTTCTTCATTATCTGGATACTTAATACGATATTGTTCTACCTTATCTTTCCAAACATCAGATAGATATTTTATAAACAATAGTGTAAGTATATAATCTTTGTATTGTTCACTTCCCATTACTGGACGTAAAGTATCACAAGCTTTCCAAACAATATTATTGATTTCTTTTTGAGTGATTTTATTCTCTGCCATAGTGGTTATTTTTTGGAGCTACTATTTTTTATTGTTATTTACTAAATCGTTTAAAGAAGCAATATCGTTTTTTTCTAAATAAGTACCCAAATGCATATCGCTTCTTACATTCAGATCAATATTATACTTTTGTTCGATAGTTCCTATGTGTGTATCACTTCTTTTTTGTCTTAATTCTCCGTTGTCATTTCTGCTTCTGTCCCCTCTCATTCCTGGAACATCATTTTTTATTTTTGTCATCTTGTGATTATTTTATAATTGTTGAAATTGTTGTTTGAAATAATTTTTGTTTCTCTTTGACTAAGGCATTTGTAAGCTCAATATCTTTTAGATATAGTTCTTGTAATGCTACAACTTTTTGTTGTTCTTCTAATGGTATTAAATTAAAGGTAAAGTCTGCTAACTCGTTTTTACGAATTGAAGGAATAGAACTTCCAGCACCTGATTGCTGAAAGTGCAGTAAATTTTTTGGTAGATTAAGTACTGAAACCAAATAAGCTGGAATAATTCTAGTTTTATCACTGCGTAAGATAAAGAATATTGAAGAGGCCACGGCTTTGCCATATTCTTCTTTATATAATGTTGCAAAAAATCGAAATCCTTTTGCTACAAAAAGCACATCCTCATTTTGTAATAGATTTACTATTGATCTTGAGTCTTCTTCTAAAAAATTATCATTCTCTCCAATATATAGGCCAAATTCATTGAAATGTTTGGCTTGTAAATAGGGAAGAGTGCCTTTTGTACTTGGCTTTCCATAATATCCGAACTGAATATTTGCTATATCTTTTACTTTAACTTCCATGCATTATCTTTGTAATATTATTCGTTTACAGTACAAAGATACAAATATAAATGAAATAAATTAATTTATTTTATTGTAGAAATATTCAAAAATTGAAAGAAGATATTTTAAGGTGTACTATTTTTAGAATAGGGCAAGTATACTTAGTCAGCAGCATTTATCGACTTAAGGAAGTTCAATATATTATATTAAGCAGCCAGTAGTACATAATTCATTTAAATTTAAAGTAATATAACCTGCTTATCTTGTCGGGTAGGTTATAAAATACACCTTGATAACCTTAAAAAAAAAGTAATTAAACTAGAGTTTTTTTCTATTTTTTTTCTTCTTCACAGATCTAAATTCCCTTGGCACATAATCAAGGTTATATTCAACTTTATTTAATGCATCCAATATTTTACCTATATCGGTAATAGAAAGTAAGCCTTTATACTCTTCCATTATATCCAATAATGATTCCGCTGTGTGAGATTTCACTATTTGATTCTCCTTTCTTTCGCCGGTAATATTCATGGCACACCGTTCCTGAATTCCTTTAGCGCTAAATTCTTTACCAAATGCACTGCCGTTAAAAACGCATTTAGTCTTATGGTCAACATAGGTAATACCATACAGCAAGCCATCATTATTCTGGCGCAGGACTGTATTGATTCCTTCTTTCTCTAAAGCCTTAATCAATTGGGGTAGAACAATGATGTTGTCTTTCATAAAGGCTATATCAATGGCAGTCTTGACCCTCGACTTGTTAGGCGCACGCATAACATCATTAGTGCTATATTTTTTTTCAAGGTTTTCCAAGGTTGGCTTGCTATAAAAACTACTGGCTTTTATAGGAACTCCTATCGGCTTCCCATCTGCATCAAGTATATGGTAGAGCAATCCATTGTGCTGCGCTACCCTCGAATTCTCGCTGCCCTTGTCCGCCCAAACATTGTATTGCTTTAAGACTGCATTGAACTCCGGCAGGCTAGTATATTTATAATCCTTTACTACAAAATTCAGTACGTTTTGGATAGCCTTTTTGCTTTCCGGTTTTCCATATTGTACCCGTTGTGATATCGGTTCAAGATTATACTCTTTCTTTTTTTGATCCTGGGCTTTTACCAAGCCAAATAATTCTTCTATCTCTTTGCGTGCCGGTTCCGACTTGCGGATGCCTAGATGGTGCAGGTCAATCCGCTTACCATCTTGCTGAATATTTATGGTTGCCACATGCAGGTGCGGATGCCCTGCATCGTGATGTTGATACACTAAATAGGGCTGGTTGCCAAAGCCTATTTTTTCCATGTAGGTATCTGCAATTTCTAAAAGTTTTTCTTTTGGCAGGTTACTTTCCGATACATCAAAATTTAGCGAAATATGTACGGTATTTACTTTCACCTTTTCATTCAGGTGTAGCTGCTTTGTAAAGCGGTTGAGCTTTATAATATCAGTCAGCTTATCAGCATCCATTCCAAAATTTCCCGCGCCAATACATTCCGCTTTACCCTCCTTTACTTTGTTCTCATTGTAATTGAAAGTGCGGTGAATGGATTGCCCGGTCTTAATTATCGCAACCATGATTCTATCAGTTTTTGCATCATGTTTTTCACAGCCTCTATTTGGGCAGAAAGTATCTTTCTGTGGATTTGGTATTCGGCATACCATTGCTTGAATTCGGTAAGCTGCTGAAGCGTATGCAGCTTCTTTACCACTTGGTTGAAGTTGTTTCCAATGGCGTTCACTTCGCGGTGTGTTACCGTTACCTGCGCCATTAAATCATCGGTGGACTGGTCGCGGTAAGTTGTAGTAACCGGCTTATTGAACAGTACGTGGTGGACATAATCACTCAGCTTATGGCAGTCGCTGGATTTCCATTTCTTTTCTATTGTTGCATACTCGCCGGGTGTCAGGCGCAACCCGATTATGCGTGTCCTGTTTGAATTTTCTGCTTTCATCATTATATCATTTTCATTTATTCAAAAGCTTTAAAACATTCCAGTGTCCCCGCCCACGACTTCGGAGTATGGGCGGCAAGATGTCGGTTGTGTTTAACAACCGTTCATCTTGCTGTTTGCTCCAAAGAGGCAAACTCCGGCGACACTTCTATGCTCTATACGAAGTTAAGGAGGATAAAACCACATTTCCAATCCTAGACAAATTTTAGCCAAGATCAAAAAAAGGACAGGTATGAAAGCCTGTCCCATTGTAATTTAATAGCATCCTGTATCAGTTTAAGAGGAATATCCCGCTGTCATTTTTGGCGTAATTGCTGCATAGTTCAAAAGCTTTTTGCGCCCTCGTTTGTGCCGTGCCACCCATCACTATAGACTGCAATTTGACTTCCTCGTCTTTGTAGTTCCTTACGTTTTGATAGTAGCCTGTTACCGCATTGTAAGCCCCGAATAAAGTGCCCTTTGTAGTATCCATTTGCTGGGTATCATTTACCATTGCATAGGTAAATGCATCTTCCACCATATTTTTGAAAGCTGTTGACAGTTCATCTTCTGCACCTTTTTTAAGTAAGTCGTATGTTTCTTTGTTCGGGCATAATGCCAATTGAATCAGCTTCTTTATTTCGTTATCTTTTACCCGTACGGTAGCCCAATTATTGAATATATTTTCCAGTTGATTGCTTAGCATGTTGGCTAGTCCCATAACTTTATGGGCATCTTCAAGGCGTTGCTTTGCGCCTGAAGTGTGTTTAATTCTGACTACGTTTGTCATACTTTTTAGTGAGGCGTTTAAAGTATTTTGGCAACAAATACGAATGGGTGTAAAGGCTGCTGTAATGCTTCCACTGCCATCATGCGAGGTAGTCAGGAAAATGTATTTTTCGGTTACATCATCACCATTGCCTACACGGATATAACCGGGCAATTTCGCCGTTATAAAAATGCGTTCTCCATTTCCCAATGCGCCTGCTGTCTCGTACAAAATACCATCTTCACCACCTACAATAGCATCAAAAAAAGAAAAGGCATCACGGTTTTGTATGATATGGTAATCTTTACCTACTACACCCAATACTGCATTGTTATCGCTGCGTACATTAGCAAAATAATTTGGTACGCTGATTTGTGGATTGGTAGTTTCCAAATCCTGACCAGCCTGTATTAAATCACTTCCTGTAGTATACAGTGGCGACTTTACCACTTCGTAATCCAGCCCTGCAAATTTTATGGCTTCTGCGCTTGTTGGGTAATCGGTTACTACCTGCCCTAAGTTGTGCCAGGCTTTTTCTTTTACGCTGAAAAAAGAATAACGGCCTGTCCTTTCGTTGAAATTAAGATTGTGTCCCATGATTTCTAAGATTTAAAGTTTAAAAAATAAGTGTTACCAGTTCATCACTTTTCTTTTAAGCCGTCCTGCCGCTATAAAAAACATAAAGTTTTTCAAAACAAAAAACGGAAAAAAAGAAAGCCAGTTGAAAGCGGGCGGTAAGCAAAGCGGAGCGCTATAAGTCCCGAAGGGTGGGGCTGCGAGAAAGCGAGCTGAACCATTATGCGCGCGCAGCTGCGGCGCACGCTAACTTAGCTGCCTTTTTATCCGTTTGGGGTGAAAAACTCTGGTAATAGAATTGTCTTTAAATCATTTTAGAATCAGTCAGACATGAATTAAAGCTAAAAGTGCATGCCCAAAGGAGCATGCTCTTAAAACAATGACGAAACAAATCCTGACAGTATGCTGGAAGGTTGTTACATCATTACCATTGAGAAAATTATTATCTAAGCTTTCTGAAGAATTATCTGTTGCCGTAATTAACTCAAAGAAAGGATTCTAACAAAAGTTGTATATTTGATGTAGTGACAGCATACTTTATAATTAAATCCATATGAGTTTATTAGAGAAGTCGGAGATAAGGGAAGTTCAAGGAATTTCTAATCAGCAAAAATTGAGAATTATAGATTTTCTTCAAGGAGCAGTTTATAGTTGGTGTAAAAATAGAGCCAATGAATGGTTTTCAATGAGGGATTTGATGGGAGGAGATAATTTCTATTGGGAGGGAACTCCCCTATATGAATTATTTCAGAAACACATAAATTTGGGTAAAAACGCAGATGACGCAATTGGAGCTGCCGGTAAAGATTCTGGATGGATTCTAAAAAAAGTAATTGTCAATGACAAAAGAAAGTTTGAAACAAAAAAGGAAGAGTTAATCAGAAAATATCGATGGAATGGCAATAAATAACTATAAATTAGAAAAGGCCGATAAATTTTCTTTTGAAGAAATTTCATTTATTAAGAATACAGTTTTGGATGCTGGTGAAATCGACGGAGATGCATTTGATGGTATAATTGAAAGAAATCCAATTTTAATTTTGTACCCTGATGCACATGATGTCAAGGCTGTAGGAGCGTTAAAAATTCCATTTGATTCATACAAAAGAAGAATATTTGATAAATCTAACTTAAATTTAAATCCGAATGAATACAAATATGAGTTAGGATGGATTGTATCATTAGAAAACGGAAATGGAAAGTCAATAACAAAAATTCTTGCGAATTACTATCCAAAAATATATGCGACAATAAGGGATGAAAATATCCGAATGATTAATATAATTAATAGTCTTGGTTTAAAAAAAGTTGGAATATCATATAAATCAGAGAGAGGAGAGTATTATATCGGACTATATACAAAAGAAAATAATGATTAAGAACTATCTGAAGTTGTGAACAAAGTTTCAGTTTATAACTATAAAAAAAATAACACTATATTAAATATTACTGAGTAGATCAATTAACATTATTTCTTTGAAAAAAAATCAAAAGCAGTGGATAACTTTTCAAATAGTTGCTTATCTTCAAAGAGTATTCTTCCAAAAATCTTTATTTTGCCATCTTCCTGTAGAAAAAAAGATTCCTCTTTAGGATTATCTTTTTCTAGATAAAAGCTATATATGAAACCATCTACGAAGATATTTAAAATTTCATTTTTAGAACCCGTCGTGTAAGGCGATAAAATAAATCCTTTTGCTAGTTGACCTTTTTTATACTTAATAACTTGAATTAGACATCCTAAATCGGACGGAGAAAGTGGATTTTCGGATAGTATTGATACTCTAAGGGTTTCTACTATATTATCACTAATTTTTGGGGTTTTAAACGATTCGGATATAATTAATCTCCACAATATTGAAAAAAGAAATATTTTAAAAACTTTGTAATCGAAGCCAGCATAATTATAAACAAAATATTTTTCGTCTGGTGTTTGTTGTGCTTCAACTATATAAGTCTGATTCCTTAAATTCTTACCGTACAGAGTTTCTGCGGCATAGTTTTCATATTTACTTAATAAAGTTTCACATTTTTGGCAAAGCAAATATTCACGTACACCTTTTTGCTGAATCCTTTTTTTGGCCTCTTTTAAATTATCGAGATTAATTTCAAAACTGTGAAATCTTCTTATATCTACGTTATATAAATTTTGATACATAAACTCAGGGAGAATATGTGAATTACGTAATTCTCTATCTTCTAAACATAGTCTACATTTTCCATTCATGTTTTCATTAATTATAAAATATTTCTACTTATTTAAGCAATGGTCGTAATTCAAGTATAATATTGAAATTCGTTTATGTAGTTTGATATGAGATTATTTTTCGGGCCTTAAGGTAAGAATATCAATCTTTTCACCTGCTATTTCAATGGTTAGAGTCCGGCAATGCTTGTTCGCCGGATTTTCCACTAATGATATCTCCTCCAACTCTATTTCCGATACTACCCTACAACATAATTGTCCCATATACAATTTCCCTCTCATATGTTTACATTTGCTGAAATTTTGTTTGCAAATTGAGCAATGACTTTTTTTGATAATACCGCCAACACTATGAAAATAAAAAGTAGGGAATAATAATTTTTCATAATTGGCAAGTTTTTCTAGATATATATTTTCTGTTTCAAATTCAAAAGGATAATTTCGGATTACGGTTCCATAAATAACCTGTGCATCTACTAGGTTAGTCCACGCTTCGGCCATTTTATCTTCTTTTATATTTATAAGCATTTGTAGTTCTAATTGGATTGCATGTAATGAACTATCAATGCAGTATAATAAATTAGACTCATTTTCTAAATGCCTCCCGACAAAATCTCTTTGTAAGTTTTTCAGATCATCTCTGTAGTTTGCTAAAATTTCAACTTCTTCCTTTTGGATTTCTATTCCGATAGTAATAAAAGTTTTCCTTTGGGCTATGCTTACAACTTCGTTGAACTCATGAATCAAAAGATTTGGATTTTCGATAAATACATTCATAAATTTTTAATAACCTTATCTAAGTGTTTTATACCCTCAGCATTGCCTTTGTAACTTATTTTTTTTGCCTTTCCATTTTTATTTGTTTCAATATAAATTTCAACAGTCGCGGTTTTCCTGACGATGCTGCCCTTTAATGCATCATATATATAATTAGATAGAAGATTTAAAACTACTGATATAACATTCGGATTTTGAGCAATTGCTGATAGACTCACAAAAAATGCTGGCAGGTATAAGTCTGCACTCTTTCGACTACGGTACATCTCCGTATCTTGACCGAAAATTTCGAAATCCACCTCATTGATTTTAAATAGTTTATTTAAATCTACCAAAGTTTCAGTAAAAATAAATTCATCAACGTTCGATGCTTCAATTATATTTTCTGGAAGTACTGCCAATTTCGCAGGTGTTCCTAATCTAAATCTACCCAAAGTATCTTCGATGCTTATATCCTCAATACGGTAATCCATAGAACTTTTAATTAGTTATTACTATATCTGCCACAAAAAAAGACCACTTCAAGCAGTCTCCATTTTCGTAACAGTTCTTGTGACGAGTACTATTTATTGTTTAATAATTTCTCTAAATAAGCTACTTTATCTTTTTCAGCCTGAACTAATCTCTCATAAAGTTCTACAACTTTATCTAAAGGATTGAAAGTGCAATTATTATTAGTATTTGCTATGTGGATAGGACTATTTTCATTATCGTAAATGTTATTAAAATAGTTTATTACAGCTTCTTCAGAAAAATTCTTTATTGCTTCCACGCTGACACCTAATGCTTTTGCAACTTCCATAAGTTTGCTTTCCTCAATAGTCTCACTGTTTTCGATGGTAGAAACCGCCTGTTGGCTAATACCGAGGGCAACAGCTAATGCTTCTTGTTTCATGTCGCGAAGTTCACGAATGCGGCTTATTTTTCTTCCTATGTGATTTTTGGTTGCTGTGCTCATAACTCAAAGGTATTGAAAATCCTGTAAGAATTTTATAGTTGGTAAAAAACAAGTGTCAACTGGTAGTATACAACCTCTTATGGTTGGGTACGGTACTATGTGTCACTTACTTGCTGTGGTATAACAAAAATACACAAATTCATTTATGTACCACTTCAAATTTCTAAATTATGAATCACGATGTATTAATCCCGGGAGGACACCCACAGGTGCACCTTCTGGAAAAACTTAGCAATCAAATTCTGGACATTGTTAATCCTGACAGTATTTTTCTATCTGTCAATAACAATACCTGTCCTGAAACGGTTTTTACCATTATTATTGATACAACATACAGCCGTATCGATGATGACTTGTTACAGCCATTAGAACGCATCTTTGCAAACTATCCCAATATTGCATTCAGGGTATTTTCATGCGACTACGTCGACGACGGCCTACGTAAGGGAAACCTGTATTTTCTCAACCATTGCACTTTGGGAGAAATGGCATACCAGAATTCTGATGGCACACATCCAGTTTTTCCCGAAGTAGCCTTGGCTATAGATTTACTGGCAAGGACAAAAAAGCATTACAAGAATGCTCTATTAAAAATAGAGGGCAGGTATACTGATTTCCCTAAGTGCTTAAAATATGAGGAATTTCTCAAAGCAGGCTACACGCTACACCAAGTGCTGGAACAGCTTTTTAAAACTGCTGAACTTTTCCTGATGGGCAAGCAACTGTTTTCTAAAGACCTTACAGAACATCAGGATTATTTAAGGCAATTTGCGCCTTCACTTGCAAACTTATTTAATGTTGCCAATGAAGAAGAAGACCGCCTGCTAAAACTGCTGTATACCTGCTACATTGCTTACCGTAAGAGTGGTCGGTTTGAACCTGAAAGGACAGACGTTGAAGCATTGCTGTTTAAAACGCAATTAGCCAGACAGGAAGTTGGAAAACTTTTTAAAGAATCGGTTCAAAATTGTGTAAATAAGGCACATGCAACGGCCAAGCTAATTGAAGCTGAAGGCAATACCGTAGCGGATAGAAAAGATAGTCTAAAAACAGCCAATAAGGCCCAAGAAAGTACTTCGGATGCAATTCAGGAAGTTGCGATAGGGTCTGATAGGACAAATACCGTAGAAATGCCTGTAAACCATATGCAGGTGATCACAGATATTATATGTAAGGCAGTAAAAACTTCGGCAATTTACTGCTTTGCAATGCGCAACTTCATTGGTAATTATAATAATGTGGTCTTCGAAAGTGCAGAAAAAGCCAGTAAAAGCGTACATTATTATCTTTTAGTTTTTTGTTACAAAAGCAGTAAAAGCCCTGGCAACGATATAGCGGACACGATAAAGGCACGAACTAAGGGAGCGTGTACAGCGACCGTACTCGTCCATAAGGCCATAGTCGTAAATAAATATAGCGACCAAAATTTGTTCTTTAACTCTGTTATGGCTAAAGGGCAATTGCTTTATACAAATGGTATCAATAGCCCGGAGTCAGTAGTTACTGCACGAAATGATATAAATATCAAGAAAGCAGAATGGTACTATAACAACAGGATGAGAGTTGCAACAACATTGATTAATAGCCTTCAGGAAGACAGTTTTGAACAAAGCCATGATATTATGCCAATAATGCTGCATCAGGTTGTTGAACAAACCTGCCTTGGGCTGATAAGCCTTGTACTTGGTTACACCCCAAACCACTTTTCTTTAAATCATCTATTTGAGCTTTGCAGCCTGTTTACAACGCTGACCACTGATTTTTTTCCGCAGGCCTCCAAAGTAGAAAAAGAAATGTTTCGGTTATTAAACACACCTATATGGGAAATGCGGTATACCTCTCACGATGATGTGGATAAACTCACAGTACAATTACTCGATAGGCGCTGTCAGGAATTCTTAGCCCACGTAGATTTATTTGTGCGTCAAAGCAAAGGCGAAAAAGATGCTGTCCTTACTTACTATCACTTCTGAAATAACAAAACATGAATCATTATGGAACACATTATAAATATACCTGTAACGCATCCTGAACGGGAAGCATTAGAAAAGTTAGTAAAAACAGTATTGGAATTCCTGCCTTTGCATTCAGTTTATACTTCTGTTGAGAGTACCGCTATTGCCCCAAGGACTATAATCACATTGATCCTCTCAAAAGAATGTAGAATTGACTCTGAAGATGTAGAACCACTTGTTAAACGCGTCATGAGATCGTACCCTCAATTTACATTCGCCCTTTTTGAACTTTGGTGGGCTAGGGACATGTGGAAGCAGGGAAGCCCATTTTTCATGCTTAACGCCACTGAAAGCGATTTGATTTATAATTCAGATACCGACAATGTAATATTCAGCCTTAAACATAGAAATTCAAAAAAATTAATTCGTAATGCGAAAAAACAATATCTGGAAATTAGTGCATGGGCTCACAATTCCTTTACTTATATAACATGGTATGAAAGGTACGGGAATTATAAGCAGGCTGCATTCCACCTGCATCAGGCATTGAAATATACTTTGCAGATAGCGTCGTGGATTCTTAGGGGCGAATACACCTCTTCGGAAAGCTTAAGGGATCAGCAGCTTTATATTGGCGATGTTGCTCCGGCATTTGGAAAATTGTTTGACCCTGAAAACGCGCAAGAGCAAACAGTCCTTGGACAGCTTGATAATGCCTGCACAGCGGTAAGGCATAATGAAACCTATGTATTTACTGAGGATGCGGTACTGCTTGGAATTGCAAAAGCAAAGCAGTTCTCTAATGATGTTGCTAAGCTGTATAAATCCCGGATAAAAGATTGTAAGGAAAAGATAAAATCTTTTAGCAAAGTTACAGAGTTTAAGCCAAAGGAAAGTAATGGCGTTACGTTGTGCTGCGATAGCAATGTAACTAATTTTATTAGCAGATTGAGGACAACAACATTTTTCAAGTTGTCCGACAAAAGTCAAAGCGAAGTTACGGCTGGTATACCTCTAAAGTTTACTAGCTACACGGAACTACTTTTTACAATTCGGGATCTACTTAAAATTTCACTCCACACGCTTTACAATGATGACCTTGAAAATTCCGGCCAAATCGCTAATCCGAGTTTCCACCTGCAACGCCTTCTGGAAATTACTTTACAGCTAATACCACATAGCGCAGGAGAGATGCTGGATGAATGTTACCACTTGCATCTTAAGCTAAAAGAAGAGGGTATGGCCAACACCATAAACAAAAATGAACAAATCTAAATTAATATAGTATGGAAACTGAAAAATTAAAAGCTGTCACTGCTTTTGCGGCTAAAATTGAAACTGCACAGCAATTTAATATACTTATACCACACCGTTATGGCAGGAATCCCTATAGTGCAGAGCTACAATTTGAAGGTTATAACCACCTTATGCTAACCATTATGGACATACTGAAGGTCTGTGTTATAGCATTAGATGCCCAGGAAGACTTAGCGCCGCAGTTTCATTCCGCAAGCAATATTTCCAGTGTATTAGATATTGCACTACAGCTAATGCCAATGGAAGAATCTCAGGTGCTGGATGAATGTTACCAACTACATCTAAAACTGAAGCCGCCTAAAGATAAGCTTACAAAGATTGAATAGGGTCTTGTATCATTACTTCCGATCATGACCATATTTTAACCTCCTTTGATTCCAAAATGCTTCCTATTTTTACATTTAGATTTTTAATCAGGCCAAATATTTCTGTTTGGCCTTTCCGCTATAAGAATGATATGTGAGTACAAAATGAAGTTGGAATTGTGAGGAGCAGGGACGGATAATATTTTTCATTAAAAACACAATATATTAGAGGTAAAAGGGGGCACAACAGGGGCACAACAAAAGTTGTACTTGTACTGTGTTTGGTTCTTCATTTCATTTGCTATGTTAACACAAGTAAGTTCAATTTAATGCAAGTGAATATGGAAACCAAGAACTCTTTATTAAGTTTTTTTTCTGCCATTGAAAAAGATGGCCGTATAAGTTGTACGCATATAGGCGTATATGCCTCATTAGTTCATTGCAGGGTAAAAAATTCGTGTGCAAACCCAATCCGGGTGTTTAGCCATGAGGTTATGAAATTAGCAAAAATATCATCACCCGCGACCTACTTCAAATGTATCAACGATCTAAATGATTATGGGTATATTATTTACAAACGTTCCTATAATAGAAAGGCGGCAAGTAAAATCTACTTTTTGGAATAGGACTCGTTGAAAATAATAACAGAAAACAGGCCTTACTGGCCTTTTTCATAATGAGGAAGGATGGGTGAAAAATAGACGAACCGGCAGAAAGAATATCGACAGAAAAGGCTATGCAATTACTGAAAGACGATGGTGTAATAGTAAATGAAGAACAGGCTAAGATCATTCTTAATTTCTTGTACGAAATGAGCGAGATAGTAGTTGACCAGTATTTCAACCAGCGGGATATTGATAACAACTGATGCCCGCAAAGTTTAACCCAATAAAACTAAAACATGAAAATCGCAGATCTATACATACGTGTGAGTACCGATGAACAAGCAGACAAGGGTTATTCCCAACGTGACCAAGAAGAGCGCCTGCTAAAGTATTGCGAGATAAATTCCCTGCAAGTACGCAAGGTTATTTTTGAGGATCATTCGGCTAAAACATTTAAACGCCCGGCATGGACACAATTACTTACAGAGTTACGCAAAGATCGTGGGCATTCTGATATTGTGCTGTTTACTAAATGGGACAGGTTCAGCCGTAACGCCGGGGATGCCTATCAAATGATTAGTACACTAAGGCGTCTGGGTGTTGAGCCACAAGCTGTTGAGCAACCATTGGATTTATCTATACCAGAGAATAAAATGATGCTTGCTTTTTATCTTGCAGCTCCGGAAGTAGAAAATGACCGACGAGCCCTCAATGTGTTTAATGGGATGAGGAGGGCTAAGAAAGAAGGCCGCTACATGGGGTTAGCACCATTAGGTTATATCAATAAGATGACAGAGGATGGTAAGAAATACATTGCAATAAAAGATGATGAAGCTAAAATACTGAAATGGGCATTTACCCAGTTAGGCAGCGGAAACCTAAATACAGAACAGGTCTGGAAAATCGTAAGGGAAAAAGGATTGCGTTCAAGCAAAAGCAATTTTTGGTACACTATCAGAAATCCAATGTACTGCGGTAAAATTTTTATTCCGAAATACCAGGATGAAGATAGCTATCTTGTGCAAGGCCAGCATGAAGCGTTAATCAGTGAAGATCTATATTACGACGTTCAGGATGTTTTAGATGGGCGAAAGAAGAAAATGAGGACAAAGCTAACGGTTGATGAAAACCTTCCTCTCCGGGGTTTTTTATTATGCCATAAATGTGGAAAGCTACTTACCGGTAGCGCGTCTAAAGGCCGTAATCAATATTACCACTACTATCACTGCACTTCTTCATGTGGCGCAAGGTTTAAAGCTCCTGAAGCAAATATTTTAATAGTGCAGGAAATCAGGAACCATGTCAGGCAGCTCTCGTCAATAAAACTTTACAAAGAAACTATCGCATCAGTTTATAAAAACCGGACCAGAAACCAGCGATCCGATATCCAGCAATTAAAAACTCAATTGGAAGAAGCGCAAGGAAGATTGTCCAAAGCAAGAGACCTGCTTCTTTCCGGTGATATTGAATCAGATGATTATCGCATTATTAAATCAGAATCTGAAGTCAAGGTAAATAGGATCGAAGCAAAATTAACCGCTGCCGTTACACCCCTACTCAATGTCGAACCTCTATTAGATAAGGCTTTCGCCAATATATCCCAACTGGATATTTTATATGAAAATGGCACTGTAATTCAGCAAAGGAAAATTATCGGTTCGATGTTTCCCGAAAAATTGATATTTGACGGATTGACATATCGAACCACAAGAGTAAATGAAGCAATACGGCTTATGTTACTGGTAGAGAACAAATTAAAAGTCAAAAAAAAAGGGACAAACCATCAATTTGATGATTTGTCCCAAGAGGTGCGGGTGAAAGGACTCGAACCTTCACACCGTGAGGCACCAGATCCTAAGTCTGGCGTGTCTACCAATTTCACCACACCCGCAGGGCGTACAATGCAACAGATAGTTGTTTCATTATTACGGGTGCAAATATACGACTGTTTTTGAACTTTCAAATTAAAAACGCAACTTTTTATCATTTTATTTTTTCGTATTTTTGATGCTCAATCGTATATCACTAATTTATAATGGATAACATAAAAAACTACGTCGATAAAAATAAAGATCGATTTATAGAAGAGCTTATAGAATTGCTTAAAATACCTTCTGTTAGTGCAGATAGCGCCTATTCTCAGGATGTAATTAATACAGCCGATGCCGTTAAAGACAGGCTTGAAAAAGCAGGATGCGACTTCGTAGAGATTTGCGAAACGCCTGGATACCCCATTGTATATGGCGAAAAAACCATTGATAAAAACCTGCCCACCATACTTGTTTACGGCCATTATGATGTTCAGCCAGCAGATCCTGTAGAGCTATGGACGTCGCCACCGTTTGAGCCGGTTATTAAGAAAACAGATTTGCACCCTGATGGTGCCATATTTGCCCGTGGCTCATGCGACGATAAAGGCCAGATGTACATGCACGTAAAAGCGCTTGAATACATGGTGCAGAACAATAACCTGCCCTGCAACGTTAAGTTTATGATAGAGGGCGAGGAAGAGGTAGGATCGCCAAGCCTCGCCTGGTTTGTAGAGCGCAACCAGGAAAAACTTAAAAATGATGTGATATTAATTTCTGACACCGGAATGATATCTAACACGCAGCCGTCTATCACTACAGGCTTGCGCGGCCTTAGTTATGTAGAGGTAGAAGTTACGGGCCCTAACCGCGACCTGCACTCTGGTTTATATGGTGGTGCTGTGGCCAACCCTATTAATGTACTGGCTAAAATGATCGCTCAGCTTCATGACGATAACAACCATGTTACCATTCCGGACTTTTATGACAAAGTGCACGATCTTAGCCGTGAGGAGCGCGATGAAATGGCCAAAGCGCCATTCTCGCTTGATGCATATAAAAAAGCACTTGACATTGAAGATATTTATGGCGAGGCTACTTATACTACTAACGAGCGTAACTCTATTCGGCCTACACTCGATGTAAATGGTATTTGGGGCGGCTATACCGGCGAAGGTGCCAAGACCGTTATTGCCAGTAAGGCCTTTGCTAAAATATCTATGCGCCTTGTGCCAGACCAGGACTGGCACGAAATTACAGATTTGTTTACTAGGCATTTTACCAGTTTAGCACCTAAGGGTGTTCGTGTTAAAGTTACACCACACCACGGCGGCCAGGCTTACGTTACCCCTATAGACAGCATAGGCTACCAGGCAGCGGCATTAGCATATGGCGAAAGTTTTGGCGTTAAACCTATCCCGGTACGATCTGGCGGTAGTATCCCAATTGTGGCATTGTTCGAAAAAGAGCTAAAAAGCAAAACTATAATGATGGGCTTTGGCTTAGACAGTGATGCTATACACAGCCCTAATGAACATTTTGGTATCTTTAATTACCTTAAGGGGATTGAAACAATACCGTTGTTCTACAAATATTTTACAGAACTTTCTAAATAGTTTGCAGTGGGCAGTAGTCAGTTTTTAATAATACTGACATCGCAACTAACTGCTTAACAGTAAATAAAAATCCGCTTTTTTTTAAAAAGCGGATTTTTTTTATTTGATAAATCCTGCTGAATGATTTTTTATTCTACATTTGTAGAACATAATCTAAAGTTGTAGAACATGCAGTTAACAAAAACCGAAGAACAGCTCATGCAATTTTTGTGGAAAGCAGAAAAAGCATTCATGAAAGATTTGCTGGATGCATTTCCAGATCCTAAACCTGCCGCAACAACTGTTGCTACAATGCTAAAACGTATGACCGATAAAGGCTTTGTAGGTTACACAGAATATGGCAAAAGCAGGGAATACTACCCGGCTGTACCAAAATCTGATTACTTTTCTAAACAGGTAAACGGAATGATAAAAAGTTTCTTTAATAACTCGGCTTCTCAATTTGCTTCTTTCTTTACAAAAGAGACTGATATGACTGCTGCAGAACTGGAAGAACTACGGAAGATCATCGACTCGGAAATTCAAAAAAAGAAACAATGACCGATTTTTTAATTAAGTCATCTGTAACGATGGTATCACTGCTTGGGTTATATCATTTGTTTCTTGAACGTGAAAAAATGCATCGTTTTAACCGCATCTATTTACTGGTATCGCTTGCATTTTCGTTGGCCTTGCCTTTTATAAGTTTTACAGTTTATAAAGAAGTTACAGAGGTACAGGAAGTTTTTCAGGACGAAATGCCTACGCCGCAGTTTAGTGTAGCGCAGGTAGAAGAGTCTATAAATTACACACCATATATACTATTAGGTATTTACCTGGCAATAACATTGGTTTTTGTGTTCAGGTTTATAAATAACTTGTTGCATTTTAAAAGAGCAATAGCTGCAAATGCAACGATAAAATATAAAAGTGCTGTACTGGTGCTGTTAACAGATAAAGTATTGCCACATACATTTCTGCATTACATCTTTATTAATAAACAGGAATATGAAGATCGCCTTATAGAAGACGAACTTTTTACCCATGAGCTTAGCCATGTAAACCAGAAACATACTATCGATACAGTGCTTATAGAAGTATTGCTGACAATTTTTTGGTTTAATCCCGTACTATATTTTTATAGGAAGGCAATAAAGCTTAACCATGAGTTCCTGGCCGACGATAGTGTGGTAACCCAGACGCATAACGTTGTAAATTATCAAAAGCTGCTGTTGCAAAAAGCAGTGCCCGCCACGCAGTACTGCCTTGCCAGCAGCCTGAATTTTAGTGTAACAAAAAAACGTTTTACCATGATGACAAAAGCCACACCAAAAAGCAAAGCATTACTGCTTAAGCTTGCCTCGCTGCCTGTTATTGCAGTACTTATTTTTGTATTGTGTATCGAAACTGTTGCGCAGACAAGAGCGCAGCAGGTTGACAAAGAATCAGTATCTGCAAAAGACGCCGAAAGAGATAATTATTTTAAAGGCGTTAGAGTAAGGGTTTTGGACAGTAATCGGGTTAAAATTTTGTATAAGCCTTACGCAGAATTCACAGAGATAGAAAAAGACAAATACCTGCCGCCTGTACCCGAGCCAATGGGAAAAATGCCGCCGACAAATAAAGAATTTGACGATTTACTAAATGCGAATCAATGCCTTGTTTCCATAGATGGCAAAGATGTTATGAACGAAGAGCTTGCTAGGTATAATGCTAAAGATTTTGCTGTTTATGTTGACTATTCACTTTACGAAAAACAAATTGGTAAAAAGAATATGCACTCAGTTAAGTATTACCTTCTAACAAATAGTTTATATGAGAAGGAATTTAAAAATTGGCGAAGGAAATATGATTTTGAGACTTATACAGCAATCATGCTTAAAGATAGTAAATCGGGGCAGGTTGTACCTGTAATGGTTCCCGTAGTTTTGGGGGCCAAGAGGGTTTCAGAGTTGAGGAAAAGGCAAAATGCTGGCTCGAAACTTCAAGTTAAGCCTAATAATAAAATGGCTATTGAAATAAAGTATGGTAATAACGATGAAAAGGATCTAAAAAAATATGAAAAAGCAGAATTAGCCCAGGAAGATAAAATATACTCTGCAGGAATGGTCACTGTACAGCCCGAATATCACGGAGGTATTCCGGCCTTTTATGACGACATTGCCAAGGAGATAAAAACCCCTGAATTAAAAGAAACTGCAAGGGTATATGTATCTTTCGTTATAGAAAAGGATGGCAGCATGAGCAATGTAAAGATTTTGCGCGAACCCGTGGGTCTAAATTTAGGTGCAGAAATAATTATTGCGCTGAGTAAAACAAAAAAATGGCTTCCTGCTACGGTAGAAAATAAGGCAGTACGCTGCAACTATAATTTGCCAATTACCTTTAATGCCAAAAAATAAATTTGAGTTACTTTAGTTAGAAGATCTCCGCCCACTGTGGCGGATTTTCTTTTTATAAAATAAAACATACCAGCCCGTTAACAACATTGTATTAAAAAAGGCGTTATTTTTGTAGTATCTGTACTAATCACACAGCGTAATCAATAGCCTGCGTTTGCGCAGGCATCAATCATCTCATCAAAAACGAATATCATGCTGAAACAATTTTTTATTACCTGCTCCGGGGCAGATAAAACCATTATTTACTCCTGCTCTAATGGCGAGCAAAACAAGTATGCCGGTATAGGGGCAACGGTTTTTTTTACCGCACTCCTTGCCTGGATAGCTGCCTCTTATGCACTTTACACTGTTTTTGATAATGTGTATACCGCAACATTCTTTGGCCTTATATGGGGGCTCCTCATATTTAATCTCGACCGCTTTATAGTATCTACCATTCGCAAGCGCGACCGTTTCGGCCAGGAATTTTTGCAGGCAACCCCGCGTATTATACTGGCCATAATTATCGCCATTGTTATCTCTAAACCCTTAGAAATTAAGATATTCGAAAAAGAGATAAACACCGTTTTGCTTAAAGAAAAAAATGCCATGGCTATTGCTAATAAAAAAGAGGTGGCAAATTATTTTAAAGGGGATCTCGAAAAAAACAAAGCACAAACAGATAGCTTAAAATCGGAAATTGTAAGGAAAGAAAAAGAGGTAAACGATTTATATGCGACTTATATTACCGAAGCCGAGGGTACAAAAGGCACTATGAAACTGGGCAAAGGGCCGGTGTATAGTGAAAAACGCCAAAAGCATGATGCCGCCTTAAAAGAGTTGGATGACTTGCGTAAAACTAATCTCGCCAAAATTGCTGAGAAAGAAAAATCAGGCACGACGCTGCAAGCCGATCTTGATAAAAAAGTTGCTGATACCCAGCCTATAATAGATGGTTTCGACGGGCTAATGGCGCGTATTAATGCGCTTAACAAACTGCCATTTTTACCTTCACTATTTATCATGCTGCTGTTTCTCGCAATAGAAACTTCGCCCATTATTGCAAAACTGCTTTCACCTAAAGGGGAGTATGACTTTAAGATTGAGGATGGTGAGGCCGGAATACGCACAAATCTTGCGCAAAGCACTCATCAGCGTGAATTAATGCGCGTTACTGATGCCGGTATTTATGATGATGTATATGCCGAGATAAGAACCGACCGCGAACTTTATAATTATAAAAAGAAAAAGGCGATCGAGCTTTTAGAACTGCAGGCAGATCGTTTTAGCGAAAAGCAAAAAGGCGTAATGTAGATGAAATGTATGGCTGTTGGTTGATGGTTTTAGTATTGGAAGTAAATAAATAAAACCTTCAACCAAAATTACTTGGATTTAAAAGCTTCTAATGCTTTTACAGTAAAATCAGAGAGTACCAGTTTTCCACTCATTTCGGCTCTTTCCTTTAACAGCCTGTCCCAATGGGCGGCATTTTCCCAGGCAACCTGTTTAAGCAGTTGCATGGCTTCAGGATTGTAACTGGCAAGTTTTGCGGCAAGGGCATCGATAGCGTTATCCATTTGGGGAATAGTATCAAATACTTCGGCAAATAAGCCTTTTTGTTGTGCCCATAGTGCAGGATAAAATTCGGTTGCATTAAGTGACATCTCCATAAATGATGAAATGCCTATTTTACGCTCTACTGCGGGGCTTATTACAAAGGGGCCAATGCCTATTGTAAGTTCGCTTAGCTTAACCTGCGCCGCCTGTGTGGCAAAAGTATAATCAGCAGCTGCGGCAATGCCTACTCCTCCGCCCACAGCCTTACCCTGAATGCGGGCAATTACAAATTTAGGTGCTTTGCGCATGGCATTTATAACATTTGCAAAACCTGAGAAAAATGCTTTACCTGCTTCGATATCTTTAATAGCGGTAAGCTCGTCAAACGAGGCACCGGCGCAAAAGGCCCTGTCGCCATCGCTTTTTAAAATAATGACTTTCACACTGCTATCATGGCCTAATTTTTCAATTTCGGCAGTTAGTTTACCCAATTGTGCCGATGGCATAGAGTTGCCCTGCGGATGAAAAAAGGTGATGGTACCTATGCCGTTATTTATTGCCGATGTTACAAATGCATCCATTGTTTGATTTATTGCTTATGTGCGTAGATTTTCCATTTCGACCGAAGCGTACCGAAGCAGCGAAATCTCGGGTTATAAAGTTTAAAAATAGAGAGATTTCCCCTTCGTCGGAACGGAATAGCGTTCTAATTAGAAAGCTAATAATTTACAGATAACTTAATATTTCTTTCTTAAAGGTATCATATTCGCCTTGTAGAATAAGACCATTGTCTAACAGCTTCTTGTAGTTTTGCAGCTTTTCAAAAAGCTCTTCTTTGCTTAGATCGGCAAGGCCACCTTTTGCAGTAGGCCTCTCTTCTGCGGCAGGAGGCTGGGGTTTTTCGGTATAGTAGGACTGCGATGATTGTAAACCAGAGTTTATAATTTCCGTATAGTCAGTCACCTCTTCGGTTTCTACTTCTTCAATACCGTCATCTGCAGTATCATTGAAAGTATGTAATGGCGCTGGTTCCGGCTTATGCAATTCGCGCTCTTCTTCAACAGCGTTTACAGGCTCCGGGATAATGGTAGCAGGAGGTGTTAGAGGTTCCTTTAGCAATTCCAGTTGCTCTTTAGCAAATGTATAAATTTTACGTGCCTGTGTTTTTGGGATATATTCTATAGATACCGTAATATCTGTATTTGTAGTAAATGAAAATTCTGAACCTAAAATGTTTTCTTTAACAAAAGCCCCTGATACCAGGCTCCACGGATAATCTGTAAAATCCATAGATAGCCCAAGGTTTTTGGGTTTACACATAATAATGCGCTTATTAGTAAGCACAATACTATCCGGAAAAACATTTATGGCCGGCCTTTTTTGTACACCGATGTAGCCTACTTCCTCATTCTTCATCAGCAGGTCGCTAAGCTTAGTAGTAATTTTCTCTATTGCTTTAGGATCCTGCTCTTCGTTTAGGAACTTTTTAAATTGCTCTTTCATTTCGGTTTATATTTTTACCAAATTTAAGTAAATACTTATAAACACAAAACAATGAGCAAACAACTTGGCATACTTTAATAAAGATTTAAAGGTTGCCATATAAAAAGAGTATACGGGTGGTTATGCAGTTACCATCTTGGCCTGTTTTCGGGCACGGGTGGTATGGCTATTTTTTTAACTTTAAAGCGTATTGCGGTAAGGTCGCGCACTATTGCAGGTATTTCTTTCCAATTATTTACCCTTTGGTGGGTGGTGTGGTTAATGTTGTGAAAAGCTGTAAACATAAGTGCTTTACCTTTGCAAAAGTCGAGGTTTTTAAGATGGTCATCAATTAAAAAGTCGGTGTCGATAATACTCTTATCACCACAGAAAATTATATTTTTCCAGCTAATGAATGGGAAGTGTTCTGCAAGCCACTGGTGCTTTTCGTATAAAGATAGCGGGAACTCCATCGCTGCCGATACTATGTATACTTCATAATCCTGCATAAGGTCCTTAACAGCCTCAATTGCACCTTCCATAACCGGCACAGTCCTGAAGAACCCCGGCGTGGTTAAAAATTTCATTATGGCTCCCTTTTCGGGCATTGCTTCATGCTCCATTAAGCCTTCCATTGTCTTTCGGTCTATTTTTACTCCATAGTCCTTTTCGTACCAGTCGATGTAGTGCTTCTCGACATCAGCGATAACACCATCCATATCGATTGCGATACTTTTTTTCCCTGTTTTCATAAATGCTATATTTTGCGACAAAGATACTGTATTATGCAATATTCTGCAACATATTGCAACATATTGCAATATTATATTTTTGTATCTTTGCTGTAAACTTTAAGTGTAATGGTAAAGGAAGAGCGCCTTCAATTAATATTAGAGCAACTTACAAAAGGTAACAAGGTGCAGCTTAGCGACATGAGTCGCCTGCTTAATGTCTCAGAAGATACTGTGCGCCGAGATATTAAGGAGCTGGATATTCAGGGATTGTTAAAGGCAGTCAGAGGCGGCGCAATTACTACCTCTACAATACCACAGCATTACCGCGACCGCGAAAAATATGACGTGAGCCATAAACTGCGCATGGCAGAAAAGGCGATACCTTTCCTTAAAACCGGGCAGACTATTTTTATGGATGGAGGCACATCTGTACTGGCCGTAGCCCAAATGATACCCCGGGATTTAAAGATACAGGTGGTTACAAACAGTTTCCCGGTGGCCGATGCACTGGAAGACCATCCTACTGCCGAAGTGATTTTTGCAGGGGGGCGCCTCTACAAAACTGCTTTTACCACTATTGGCCAGCAGGCTATAGATACTATTCGGAATGTACGCGCCAACATTTACTTTTTTGGAGTAAGCAGCATTCATACCATAGGCCTTACAGCGCGCAGTTATGAAGACAGCCTTGTAAAACGGAATATGGTAGAAAATTCGCAACAAATTATTGCACTTTCTACCCTTGAAAAAATTGATACTGCCGAGTCCTTCTTTATTTGTCCTATTACTAAAGTAGATGTACTGATAACAGAAGCCGATAGCGATAACGAAAAGCTACGGCCTTATCGGGATTTAGGATTAAAAGTGGTTTAGAATAGTTGTCAGATCGCGATAAAGAAAGTCGTAGTCCCAGTCCCAGTTTACTTCTCGTTAGTAACTACATTGAAGTATCAAAATTTGAAAACTCAAACTCAATCCGCTACAACATTTCGTAACTCGTGCCTGTACTGTGATGCATTTCTGCCGGTAACGTCTTTAAACGATTTATTAAAATGGCTAAAGTTGTTAAACCCACTTTCGTAAGATACGTCGGCAATACTCATTGTGTTTTCTGCCAATAGTTTGCACGCATGCACCACGCGGTATTCGTTTACAAACTGCACAAAGGTTTTTCGTGTCATCTTTTTAAAGTAACGGCAAAAAGAAGGCACAGTCATACTTGCCCTTTCGGCAATATCGTCAAGAGCAATAGGGCTTTTAAAATTATCCTTTACATAGTTAAATACCATGTTAATGCGGTCGTTATCCTGTACCTGCGTTTCCAGGGCAAACCCCTCTGCATTAAGTACCTTATAGTCGATTGCCTGTTCCAGCTCGTTAAGTACGGTAATCATACCAAGTAATCGTTCAAAAGGCATCATCTCTTCCATAGCTTCAAGTTTTTCGCCTATAGCTTTGCGGGTTTCGGCGCTAAAGGCAATACCACGTTTGGCCCGTTCAAAAAGCCCCGACAAATTTTTGGTTTCCGGCAACTGCATAAAACTTTCACCAAGAAAATCAGGCTTCATTTGTATAACCGTTTCATGGGTGTTGCCTGTAGTGTCGTCGGTAAAGCCGCAGTGGGGCAAATTACTCCCTATTAATATAAGGTCGCCATCATTATAATAAGATATGTGGCTGCCTATCTGCCGCTTGCCCGACCCTCCGTTTACATATACCAGCTCTACTTCAGGGTGGTAGTGCCAAACGTGCGACCTGATGTTTGCATTCTGCACATAACTTGTGTATGTAAACGAACTGCCGAAAGAGGGTTTTATCGCTTCAAAACTTGGCTTTAAAGTTTTCATGTCAGTCGCTGTTTTCAATACAAATTTACAACATTTACACCTATATTTTCCTTAATTAACTAAAAAACGTTTTCGTAAAGGTAATATAGCATAGATATGTGAAAATATCGATGTACTCCTAACAAATGTATGTGTGTAACTTAGCAGTATAGAAATTTAGAAAAAATCATTAAAGACTATAGATATGAAAAATGTAATGAAATTCGGTTTAGCATTAGTAGTGTTTTTTACTGCTTTTACAATGAGTGCAAATGATGGTAACTTCTCTGTAAGCGTAAAATCTGGTAAAGTTATAAGCTTTGCGCTTAACGAGGCTAAAAATGTACACGTATCTATCTATAACGCCGATGGTGGTCAGCTTTTTGACGAAGTGCTAAAAAGCAAAGATGGTAAAATTACCAGAACCTATGATCTTAATGCTTTACCTGCAGGGACTTATTTTTTAGAAACTGAAACTATTGCTAAGGTTTCACGTCATGAAATTACAGTTAATGCTTCATCTGCTACAGTTGCAGGAACTACAGTTACCGAAATTTATAAACCGGTAATTTATACTAAAGACGGTATTGTAACGGTAAGCATACTTAACAACGAAAAATCGCCGGTAGAAATAAAAATGTATGATGATAACAATAATGAGGTGTATAGCGAAACCGTAAGAGGTGAGCAAACACTGGCAAAAAAGTTTAACATCAAATCTGCTACCGCTAAAAACTTCACGCTTGTAACGAAGTACAACAACAAAATGTTTGTTGAAACTGTTGTGGCGAGATAAATAAAAGAAGGTTTGGTTATAAAATGCCCCGTTCGCAGCGGGGCATTTTTTTTGTTTATGGCAATGGGTTAACAATAAATAATCATAAGCAAAACAATCAATTTTCATTTTATTTTCTACATTAGCATTCATCAAAAAAGAAGTTAGATGAGGTATGTAATTGCGTTTTTCTTTCCGTGGCTGTCGTTGTTTTTGCAGGGCAAAATACTTTCGGGTATAATATGCCTTATATTGCAACTTACCATAATAGGGTGGATACCGGCTTTTATATGGGCTGTATCTGCGCTTAACAGGATGTATGCCGACAGGCGTACTAATGCTGTTATAAGGGCTATGAAAAGATAAGCGCATGCTATTTTGCACGAAAGCTGAGGTGAACAATCTTCAACAAACAGTGCAGGGGCATATATCTTTGTTGATAAGTCAATTTCCCAGTTTCTGTAAAATATCGTATTTTTGATGTCAGACTTTATAGCCTGGTTTTTGTTTACTACATTATAAAAAATCCAAAGTTGTATGTACCTGATATTTGACACTGAAACAACCGGATTGCCAAAGCGCTGGGATGCCCCAGTTACAGATACTGATAACTGGCCCCGCTGCATACAAATAGCCTGGCAGCTGCATGACGAAATGGGCGGCCTTATAGAAAATTACGATTTTATGGTAAGGCCGGACGGCTTTAATATACCTTATGATGCCGAACGTATTCACGGTATCTCTACCGATCTGGCATTAGAGCAGGGAATTTCGCTGGCCGAAGTACTGGAGAAATTTAACGTTGCGCTTAGCAAATCAAAATTTATAGTAGGCCAGAATGTGGGCTTCGACGTGAATATTATGGGCAGCGAATTTCACCGTCATGGAGTGGAAAGCCCGCTTGCTGCCATGAAAGTGCTTGATACCTGTACTGAAATCACTGCCGAGATGCTGAAGCTTCCCGGTGGTCGTGGAGGCAGGTTTAAACTGCCTACACTTACAGAGCTGCATGAGTACCTTTTTGGGCAGCCATTTTCTGAAGCGCATAATGCTACTGCCGATGTGGAGGCCACTACCCGTTGCTTTCTCGAACTTGTTAAGCGGGAAGCCTACACCCATAAAGAGCTTGATGCTTATCCCGAATATTTTCATGATTTCCGGACAAAGAACCCACAGCCAATACAGTTAATAGGGCTTAAGCACATTAACCTTAAGCAGGCATCTGAAGAGGTTAGAAAACGCCTTGAAAAACTTAAAGGTGCCGAAGAGGTACAATATACTGCGCCGGTTGTTAAACAAGACCTTGCCGATGTAGATTTTGTGCATTTGCACAACCATACGCAATTTAGTGTGCTGCAAAGTACCATTAGCGTGCCCGATCTTATTAAGGCAGCCGCTAAGCACCGTATGCCCGCTGTTGCCATGACCGATCATGCCAACATGATGGGGGCGTTTCACTTTGTGAGCGCTGTTTTTAATCATAACAAAGCTGCCGAAGCAAAAAACAAAGCTGCAGCAGAGGCTGGCGAACAGCCTACCGAAACTATTGTAAAACCCATTGTGGGTGTCGAGTTTTTTGTGTGCGAAAACCATAAAGACAAAACCCGTAAAGATAACGGCTACCAGGTGGTGCTATTGGCCAAGAATAAAAAGGGCTACCATAATTTGGCAAAAATGTCTTCTATAGCCTACACGCAGGGCTTTTATTATGTGCCGCGTATAGACCGTGCTGTTATTCAGCAATATAAGGAAGATATCATGGTGCTTACCGGTAACTTGTATGGCGAAGTGCCTAATAAGGTGCTTAACATGGGTGAAAATCAGGCCGAAGAAGCGCTGCTGTGGTGGAAGGCTGAATTTGGCGACGACCTGTACATGGAAATTATGCGCCATGGCCAGGAAGATGAAAACCGTGTAAACGAAACGTTGATAAAACTGGCACGCAAGAACCATGTAAAACTTGTAGCCACTAATAATACCTATTACGTAAATAAAGAAGACAGCCATGCCCACGATATCTTGTTGTGTGTAAAAGACGGCGAAAAACTGGCTACTCCTAAAGGGCGTGGCCGTGGTTTTCGTTTTGGGCTGCCCAATAGTGAATACTACTTTAAGCAGGGCGACGAGATGAAAAAGCTCTTTGCCGATGTGCCCGATGCTATTGTAAACATTCAGGATGTTGTAGATAAGGTGGAGACTTACTCGCTGTATCGCGATGTTCTGCTTCCTAAGTTTGATATTCCGGAAGAATTTTTAATTGCCGAAGATGAGGCAGACGGAGGAAAGCGTGGTGAGAACCATTACCTGCGGCACCTTACTTATAAAGGTGCAGAGAAACGCTATGGCGAAATTACCGATGCCATTCGTGAGCGCCTCGATTTTGAGTTAAAGACGATAGAAAATAGTGGTTACCCCGGATATTTTCTAATTGTACAGGATTTTATTGCCATGGCACGCCAGCTCGATGTATCGGTAGGTCCGGGCAGGGGGTCGGCAGCAGGATCTGTAGTGGCCTATTGCCTTTGGATAACCAATATCGACCCTATAAAGTACGATTTGCTTTTTGAGCGTTTCCTTAATCCTGACCGTGTATCGATGCCCGATATCGATATCGATTTTGATGACGAAGGCCGTAGCCGTGTAATGGATTACGTAATTAATAAATATGGCGCAAGCCAGGTAGCACAGATTATTACATACGGTACAATGGCGGCAAAATCGTCTATCCGCGATACCGCCCGTGTACTTGATTTACCGTTATTTGAAGCCGATAAAATAGCCAAACTTATTCCTAACCTTAAGTTGGCAAAGATATTTTCTTTAGATACCAATGCCCTTAAAGCAGCACTACGATCTGAAGAATATGAAAAGGTAGTAGAGCTTATTGCCATGGCTACCGGCGAAGACCTTACAGGGGAAACAATTCAGCAGGCAAAAGTGCTTGAAGGTTCATTGCGAAACACAGGTATCCACGCCTGTGGGGTTATCATTACCCCGTCGGATATTACCAACTTCGTTCCGGTATCAGTTGCAAAGGATTCAGACCTTTATGTTACCCAGTTTGATAACTCGGTGGTAGAAAGTGCCGGCCTCCTTAAAATGGACTTTTTGGGGTTAAAAACATTAACCCTTATTAAGGATACCGTTAAGCTTGTAAAATATAAAAGAAACATAGATCTCGATCCGGAGGAATTTCCTATCGATGATGTAAAAACATACGAACTCTTCCAGAGGGGTGAAACAGTAGGGGTATTCCAGTACGAATCGCCCGGTATGCAAAAGTACATGAAGGACCTTAAGCCTACTGTATTTGCCGACCTTATTGCCATGAATGCCCTGTACCGTCCGGGCCCGCTGGAATACATACCAAGCTTTGTTCGCCGTAAAAATGGCGAAGAACCAATACAGTATGACCTTGATGCCTGCGAAGAATACCTTAAAGAAACCTACGGCATTACGGTATACCAGGAACAGGTAATGCTACTTTCGCAAAAGCTTGCCGGATTTACTAAAGGTGAAGCCGACGTTTTGCGCAAAGCAATGGGTAAAAAACAAAAGGATGTACTTGATAAAATGAAACCCAAGTTTGTTGCCCAGGCAGCAGAAAAAGGGCATGACGCCAAAGTACTCGAAAAGATATGGAAAGACTGGGAGGCATTTGCGAGTTATGCCTTTAATAAAAGCCACTCAACATGTTATGCGTGGGTAGCCTACCAAACGGCTTACCTTAAAGCGCATTACCCTGCCGAATATATGGCGGCGGTACTAAGTAATAATATGAATGACATTAAGCAGGTTACCTTCTTTATGGAAGAATGTAAACGAATGGGGCTTGAGGTTTTAGGTCCCGATGTTAATGAGTCGTTCTATAAATTTACGGTAAATGATTATAATGCCGTTCGCTTTGGTATGGGCGCTGTAAAAGGCGTAGGTGCCGGCGCGGTAGCAACAATTGTAGAGAGCAGAAAGACCGGTCATTATAAATCCATATTCGATTTGGCTAAAAGGCTCGACCTGCGTGCGGCTAATAAAAAAGCTTTTGAGAACCTTGCATTAGCCGGTGGCTTCGACTGCTTTAATAACACACATAGGGCGCAGTATTTCCATATGGATAACAGCGAGAATATTACTTTCTTAGAAAAGGCAATACGCTATGGCTCCAAGTTTCAGGAAAATGAGAACTCGTCTCAGGTAAGCCTTTTTGGCGAAGCGAGCGATGTGCAGATACCGGAGCCTGTTGTACCTCCCTGCGAAGAGTGGAGCACAATGGAAAAACTTGCCCGCGAGAAAGACGTAGTAGGGATTTATATATCAGGGCATCCGCTCGACGATTACCGTTTCGAGATAAAATACTTTTGCAATGCAAGGCTGGAATATCTTAAAAATTTAGAACAGCATGTAAACAAAAGCTTAAGCTTTGGCGGAATAATATCTAATGTACAGCACAGGGTAACAAAGAACAACAAGGGATGGGCTACCTTTATGCTGGAAGGGTATGACGAGAGCCATGAGTTTAAAATATATGGAGAAGAGTACCTTAAATTCAGGCACTTTTTAATAAACAGCAACTTTGCACACATTAAATTAATGGTGCGTGAAGGCTGGACAAATCAGGAAGGTAAAAAAGGGGAGCCAAGGTTACAGTTTATCGGCATTAGCCAGCTTCAGGATGTGCTCGAAACTGCTGCTAAAAAGCTTACCATTATGCTAAATGTGGCCGAATTGCAGGAGCAGCTTGTTGCCAGTTTGCATCAGTTGCTTAATGTGAATCGTGGCGACAACCCTATTACTTTTGAAGTTATGGAGCTAAATAAAATCACCAAACAGGTTGCGGTGCAGGCTAATGCTCCTATTAAGGAAGTATCTGACGATGAAAATGACGAGAATTATGATGAGGAGGTTAACGAACCGGTAATGACAGATGTAGAGGATGTTCAGGTAGTGACCAGGCTTGTAATGCCAAGCCGCAAGATGAAAGTGAAAATTTCGACCGACCTATTGCATGAGCTTGACAGGCTGCAAATTAACTTTAAACTTAACTGATAAATTGCTTTTAATTATGCCGCTATAGGCAAAAGCAATAGGTTTAACTTTACATTTAGATATAATTGTTTAATTTTGTATGTGATTTTACAACAACAAATAACATACAACGATAATGGCACAAGCAATAACAGATGCAACTTTTGAAGAGTTAGTATTGAAATCAGATAAACCGGTATTAGTAGATTTTTGGGCAGCATGGTGCGGTCCATGTAGGATGGTAGGTCCTATCATTGAAGAAATAGGTCAGGAATACGAAGGTAAAGCTGTAGTAGGTAAAGTAGACGTAGACGCTAACCAGGAGTTTGCTGCAAAATATGGTATCAGGAATATTCCTACGGTATTAGTTTTCCAAAACGGAGAAGTAGTAGGCCGCCAAGTAGGTGTTGCACCTAAGCAAACGTACACTGCTGCAATAGATGCATTACTATAATTGGCAACCTGAATATTATACAAAAGCCCCAGCGAAAGTTGGGGCTTTTTGCTTATTGCACTCTTCAGGATATGTAAAGTCAATATATCTCCTGCCTTTCGATTTTTATGTACTTTAGTGTTTAGTATCTGTATAAATATTCTGTCACTTTGCTTGAAATAAAAGGGCAGTAAAATGAGTTAACATATATTCATAAATGTGTAATAACTGTTAATGACTAAATTGTTCCATATTTTAAACCAAAAATCAATATAATGAAAGAACAAGACAATGAGACAGCAAGCACAGCCCCTAATAGTGATGCAACACCAAAAGTAACCGGAGTAGGGGGGATTTTCTTTTTTACAAATGACCCAAAGGGAACAAGAGATTGGTACAGCAGGAACCTTGGCCTTGAAACCAATGATTGGGGAGCAACTTTTGAATCAAGGGATATTAATAATTCTGAGCAAATAAATTCACTGCAATGGAGCCCTTTTAAACAGGGGAGCGACTATTTTGCGCCGTCTAAAAAAGAATTCATGATTAATTACACGGTGCAAAATATCGAAGGATTGGTTGCAAACCTTAAAGAAAGCGGAGTAACCGTGCTCGATGATATAGCTGCTTACGATTACGGCAAATTTGTACACATTATGGATCCTGAAGGGAATAAGGTTGAGTTATGGGAGCCGGCTAAAGAGGTCGCAGAAAATAAGTCGCTATAAATTTCGCTAAAGTACCAAAATTTGGTACTTTAGTTAAAAAATATGTCATGGCAAAAAACACATCAGTTTCCTTAGGTAGCCATTTTGAAACTTTTGTTGAAAAAAGTATTTCTAAAGGCAGGTTTCAAAATGCAAGCGAGGTAATTCGCGCCGGCCTTCGTATGCTGGAAGAGGAGGAAAATAAAATTTTAATATTGCGCGATTCCATCAAGGAAGGTATAGATAGTGGAATTGCAAAGAACTTCGATCCTAAAAAGCACTTAGAAGCATTACAAGCAAATAAAAAGGCAAATGGCTAAGTTTTATTTTACAAATTTAGCTGTAAGTGACCTGGCTGAAATATGGGATTATACGTATGATGAATGGTCGGAAAATCAAGCCAATAAATATTATGAATTTTTATTAGAATCCTGACGGGAGTTGGCGGACAATCCAAATTTCGGAAAAAACTATAAGCTTATTGCTCCGGAACTTTTAGGTTATAAAGCGAATCATCACATTATATTTTTCAGGATAATCTCTACAAAAGAAATAGAAATTATAAGGATTCTTCATGAAAGGATGGATTTGAAATCTAAACTTTGATTGCTCAGTAGCTTTATAATTATTGCTGTAAAATTGTTACATTTGGTACTATGAAGATTGATTCGCAATTAGAAAAAATATCGGCTTTTAAAAACCTCGAGCTTTTGGCTAACCAAATTGTGGAGGGCTTTATCTCAGGTATGCACAAGAGTCCCTTTCACGGGTTCTCTGCCGAGTTTGCCGAGCATAAGGTCTACAATCCCGGAGAAAGCACCAAAAGCATCGACTGGAAACTTTATGCCCGCACCGATAGGCTGTACTCTAAACGTTATGAAGAGGAAACTAACCTGCGCTGCCACCTTATTATAGACAACTCGTCGTCTATGCATTATCCTAAATTAAAAGACGGTCAGCCGTTTTATGAAAATAAAATTGGTTTTTCTGTATTGGCTTCGGCAGTGCTTATGGAGTTGTTAAAGCGCCAGCGTGATGCTGTGGGGTTAAGCATATACTCTGACGCATATGAATATTATGCACCTGAAAAGGGTAGTGGGAGGCACCATCGCATGCTCATAGATAAACTGGAGGGAATTTTAGCAGCGCCTAAAAACAACAAAGCAACCGATACTACTACTTTTTTGCACCAGATAGCGCAAAAAATGCACCGCCGGTCGATGATAATATTGTTTACAGATATGTTTCAGCCCGGTAACGACGAAGCGTTGTTTAATGCACTTCAGCATTTAAAGCACAACAAGCATAAGGTGGTATTGTTTCATGTTATAGATAAAAAAACAGAGCTGGGTTTTGATTTTGATAACGCCCCGCGCAAGTTTATAGATATGGAAAGTGGGGAAGAGGTAAACCTCTTTGCCGAAAATGTAAGAGAAGAATATGAGAAACTCGTTGCCGGCTATTTTAAAAAGGTTGCCGAAACATGTATGCAGTATCAAATAAAGTATGTCCCGGTTTCTGTAGACGAGAAATTCGAAAAAATATTAACTACCTACCTTGTTGAAAAACAAAAGTTTGGGTAGATGGTTTAAAAAAAGTTAGTTTTTTGTTCTAAAAACGTTTGCAGGATTCAAAATGAGTTGTATATTTGCAACCGCAATAAAGCACTGGTTTGGTAGTTCAGTTGGTTAGAATACGTGCCTGTCACGCACGGGGTCGCGGGTTCGAGTCCCGTCCAGACCGCTTAAATTGGGA
>Ga0265798_10000227_pt1 | contig 102674 bp, 89 predicted proteins | sample P3T30metagenome_FD_192430 | JGI IMG/M metagenome (GOLD analysis project Ga0265798, IMG submission 192430) | Plant litter microbial communities from East Loma Ridge, Irvine, California - P3 T30 | ecosystem: Environmental > Terrestrial > Plant litter > Unclassified | place: USA: California... | reverse complement strand
GTGCCGGTGTCGGTTACAACCTCACCCTGCGCTTTCCCTGGGAGCGTGTGTACAAGCTTGCGCTGGAGAAGCACGGCTATGGCGTGTTCTCTACGGTGCGTACGCCGGAGCGGGAAAACCTCTTCAAGTGGGTAGGGCCGATCGGGCCGGTTGACTGGGTGCTGTTGGCACCGGCGAACAGCACGATGGCACTGTCGAGTCTGGAGCAGGCCCGGGGTTATCGGATTGGCGCCTACAAGGGCGATGCAGTCGCCGAGCATCTGGCGCTCAAGGGCCTCGATCCGGTGGTGATGCTGCGCGATCAGGACAACGCTCGAAAGCTGGTCAACGGGCAGATCGATCTGTGGGCAACGGCTGATCCTGTAGGGCTTTATCTGGCCAAGCAGGAAGGCATCACCGATCTCAAGACCGTGCTGCGTTTCCATACCGCCGAGCTGTATCTGGCCTTGAACAAGGACACGCCGCAGGACGTAGTGGATCGCCTGCAGGCCGCGCTGGATAAGATGCGCGACGAAGGACAGTTGAAGAAAATCAACGACCGTTACCTGTAAAACCTAGCGATAGGTCCCGTCTTTGCCATGACCGGCCATGGCCTTGTTGCCACGCTGGCTGATCATCTCGCGCAATTCGATCCACTCGATGCCCTGCGCTTTCAGTTTGGGCAGTTCGCGTTCAAGCACGTCCAGCGTGACGGGGTAGGGATGACCAATCACCACCGCCGAGCCCTGCTTTTGCGCCAGCTTGATTGCCGTCTGTAGCTGCCGGGTTATGGCCTCGGCCGTGCGCTCATCGTCGAGAAATACATCGCGGGACACGCTGGCCAGACCGATGCGTTGCGCCTGGGCGGCGGCGACGGTCTTGGCGCTGGTGCGGCTGTCAACGAAGAACATATGCCGACGCTGCAACTCTTCCATCAACCACGCCATGGCAACCGGCTCTGCGGTCATGCGGCTGCCCATGTGGTTGTTGATGCCTGCTGCGTACGGAACCTTGAGCAGTGCGGCGTTCAGGCGGCTTTCGAGTTCCGGCAACGGCAGTTCAGGGTGCCACGCATAAGGCCCGGTCGCCGGGTCCATGGGCATGTGCAGCATCACGGTCTTGTGGGCGCGATGCGCTTGTCTGGCGAATTCGGTGGCGTGGGGGGTGTCGGGCATGATCGCCAGCGTGACCGGGCCGGGAAGGGCGAGCGTACGGCTGTCGCGCTCGGGGTTCTGGCCCAGGTCATCGATGATCAGGCTGAGGTAGGCTTTGGCGGGTTTTGCACTGGTCTCGACTGGCGCCGCATGAGCAGCGCCAGTGATCGAGAATGCCAACAGCAGAAGGCTGAGAATACGCATCCGTCAGTTGCCGCGCGTAATACTCAACCCCTTGAGCAGGCTGAGGGCCTGGCTGAGCTGGAAGTCATCGTCCTGCGGACGCGCCTTGGCCGCCGCGCCGCCCTTGAGGGTCGGTTTGTCCGCGCCGCCGTTGCCGTTACCCAGGTGACCGAGCAGGTCGGCTTCCTTGTAGTTCTCGCCATCGACTTCGTTGGTGACCTTGGCGCGACGCACCACGATGTCAGGGTTGATGCCCTGTGCCTGAATCGACCGGCCGTTCGGCGTGTAATACAGCGCCGTGGTGATCTTCAGTGCTCGATCGTTGTTCAGCGGCAGCACGGTTTGCACCGAGCCTTTGCCGAAACTGTCGGTGCCCATCAGGATGCCGCGTTTCTGGTCCTGCAACGCACCGGCAACAATTTCCGACGCCGAGGCACTGCCGCCGTTGATCAGCACCACCAGAGGCACGCCTTCGCTGGCGTCTGCCGGGTCTGCCGAGAAACGCAGCTCGGAGTTGGCGATACGGCCTTTGGTGTAGACGATCAGGCCCTTGGTGAGGAAGTGGTCCGCCACCTGCACCGCCGACTGCAATACGCCGCCAGGGTTGTTGCGCAGGTCCAGAATCAGCCCGCTCATCTTCTTGCCGTTGTCCTTGCGCAGCTTGGCCAGCGCCTTGCCCACTTCGTCGCCGGTCTTGACCTGGAACTGGGTGATGCGGATGTAGCCGTAGCCGTTCTCCAGCATCTGCGCCTTGACGCTCTTGACCTGAATGGTCGCGCGCGCCAGCGTCACGTCGAACGGGGTGCCACCGTCGCGTACCAGCGTCAGGGTGATTTTCTCGCCGATCTTGCCGCGCATCTTGTCGACCGCTTCCTGCATGGTCTGACCCTGCGTCGGCGCGCCGTTGATCTTCACGATCAGGTCGCCGGCTTCGATGCCTGCCTTGGAGGCCGGGGTGTCGTCGATAGGCGAGACCACTTTGACCAGACCGTCCTCCACACCGACTTCGATGCCAAGGCCGCCGAATTCACCGCTGGTGCTCTCCTGCAGTTCCTGGAAGTCTTCCGGGCCGAGGTAGGCGGAGTGCGGGTCAAGGTTGCTGAGCATGCCCTTGATGGCGTTTTCCAGCAGGGTCTTGTCATCCACCGGCTCTACGTAGGCGGCCTTGACCCGATCCATGACCTCGGCAAACGTGCGCAGCTCTTCGAGCGGCAGCGGCGGCTTGGCGTTGGCATTGGCCGGAGCGACTGCTGCTGTCGGAGCTGGCGTGGTCTTTTCGGCAGCTTGCGCCAGCGGCGCGCCGATAACGATGGCAATCGCCATGGCCAGCGAGGTGAGGCGGGACAAATGCAGCATGTCTAACGAGCTCCTACTGATATTGGCGCCGACTTATCCTTGAGTGCGGCACCATTGGGCTGGATCGCTTGGGCGACCCTGCTGACGAATAGCAAAGTACAACGCTGATGTGTCCTGACCGCCGCTGTTGCCTACGGTGGAAATCGCTTCACCGGCTTTTACGATATCGCCTGCCGACTTGAGCAGGCTCTGATTGTGTCCGTACAGACTCAAATAGCCATTACCATGGTCGAGAATGACCAGAAGCCCGGCGCCGCGCAACCAGTCAGCGAAAACCACTCGCCCTCCGTGCACGGCATGTACCTGACTTCCGGCCGAAGCGCTGATCATGACGCCGTCCCATTTGGTCCGCTCGTCATCACCGCGCGCTTCACCAAAGCGTGCAAGCAATCGACCATCGATGGGCCATGGAAGTTTTCCCTTGGCCTCTGCAAAAGGTCCGCCATACGAAACACCGGCACTTGAAACCAGCGCGCCGGGGCTTTTGACCGGACGGCGCGGAGCGGGTTCATCGTCGGTTTTACCGCTGTTGCGGGCGACGGCCTCGGCTTCACGTTGACGCTTCTCTTCTGCTTCCTTTGCCGCCAACAGCGCCTTCTGGCGTGCTTCTTCGGCTTCGCGGGCCTGTCGGGCCAGCGTCTCTTCAATGGTCTTCAGGACCTTGGCCAGATCGGCCTGGTCCTGCTGACGGGCCTGCAACTTCTGGTCGCGGGCCTTGTAGTCCTGATTAAGTTTAGCCAACGCCTGCTGACGTTCCTGGCGGACCTTGGCCAATTCTTCTGTCTGGCTGTCGAGGTTGCTCTTCTGAACCAGCAACTGCGCCTGCTGCAGGTCGATATCTTTGCCAACATTGGCCAGCTGACGCAGGGTTTCATTGAAGTTGCGTAGCTGCTCCAGGCGCGCCTGGCTCAGGTAGTCGTAATAGGTAAGGGTGCGGGCGAATTTTTCAGGGTGTTGCTGGTTGAGCAACAGCTTGAGGTATTCCTGGCGGCCACTCTGGTAAGCGGCGCGGGCCTGAATGGCGATTAGGCGTTGCTGTTCAACCTTGGCGCTATTCAGTTTTTTTTTCTCACCGTCGAGCTTCGTCAGCTCGGCTTCGGTCTTTTTTAGTTCCTTTTGCAGGACCTCGACCTGCTTTTCCAGCTTGCCCATTTCCGTTTCGGTGGTGCGCAGGTCCTTCTGGACGCCTGTGCGTTCTTCCTGAACCTGTTTCAGGACTTTTTGCAGCTCAGCGACATCCTGACGCGCAGCGTCTATCTGTTTTTGGGTTTGCGCACGCTCGTCTTCGGCAAATGCCGGATTGAGCAGGCAGATCAGAACAAGGGCGATCAAGGCGCGAAGCATGAGGGTGGGCGATACCGAGGAATTGTGAGAAAAAGTGTCAGGCCTAGTATGCCCGGCATGGGGTACAAAAAAAACGCCCCGGTCGTACTGCTTTGGGGCCTGTAACACAAAAAAACCGGCACTGCCTGATGGCCTTGTGCCGGTTTTCAACCGATTACTCGTTCACGAGGATCGAGTGCCCCGTCATTTCCTGCGGTTTCTCCATGCCCAGCAGGTGCAGCATGGTTGGCGCGACATCGGCCAGCACACCGCCCTCGCGGACTTTCAACTGGCGTTTGCCGACATACACGAACGGTACGGGCTCGGACGTGTGCGCGGTGTGAGCCTGACCGGTGTGATCATCGGTCATCTGCTCGACGTTGCCGTGGTCCGCGGTGATCAGCGCTTCGCCACCGACCTTTTCCAGCGCTTCAGTGATGCGGCCGACGCAGACGTCCAGGCACTCAACGGCCTTGATCGCCGCTTCCATGATGCCGCTGTGGCCGACCATGTCGCCGTTGGCGTAGTTGACGACGATCACGTCATAGCGCTGATGCTCGATGGCATCGACGATTTTGTCGGTCACTTCCGGCGCGCTCATTTCCGGCTGCAGGTCGTAGGTGGCCACTTTCGGCGACGGAATCAGGATGCGCTCTTCGCCCGGGAACGGTTCTTCACGACCGCCGGAAAAGAAGAAGGTCACGTGAGCGTATTTCTCGGTCTCCGCGATGCGCAGTTGCGTCTTGCCGTTGTTGGCCAGGTATTCGCCCAGCACATTCGTCAGGCTGCCTGCTGCAAACGCGGACGGCGCAGGAATGCTGGCGGCGTACTGGGTCAGCATGACGTAGTTGACCTTCGGCTGACGAGCGCGCTCGAAGTCCTTGAAATCGTCTTCGACGAACACGCGGGTCAGTTCGCGGGCGCGGTCGGCACGGAAGTTCATGAACACCACGGCGTCGCCGTCTTCGACCTTTGCCGGCTCACCAATGCGCGTGGCTTTGACGAACTCGTCGTTTTCATCACGCGCGTAGGCGGCTTCAAGCCCGGCCACGCCGCTGTCAGCGTGGAATTCGGCAGCGCTGTCGACGATCAGGTTGTAAGCACTGGAGACACGGTCCCAACGGTTATCGCGGTCCATGGCGAAATAGCGGCCGATGATCGTGGCGGTGCGGCCCTTGCCCAGGCGGGCAAAGGTTTCATCCATCAGCTCAAGGGATTTCTTCGCGCTGCGCGGTGGCGTGTCGCGGCCGTCCAGAAACGCGTGCAGGTAGATCTTCTCGGCCCCGCGCTTGACGGCCAGTTCGGCCATGGCGACCAGATGGTCCTGGTGGCTGTGAACGCCGCCGTCGGACAGCAGGCCCATGATGTGTACGGCCTTGCCAGCGGCAACCGCCTTGTCCACGGCGGCGCAGATGGTCGGGTTCTCGAAGAACTCGCCGTCGCGAATGGCCTTGGTCACTCGAGTGAAATCCTGATACACCACACGCCCGGCCCCCAGGTTCATGTGGCCGACTTCAGAGTTGCCCATCTGCCCGTCCGGAAGACCGACATCCATGCCGGAGCCCGAAATCAGGCCGTTGGGCATGGTCTTGTAGAGGCGATCCATGACTGGCATCTTCGCAGCCAGGATAGCGTTGCCTTCACGGTGTTCGCTGTGTCCGAAGCCGTCCAGGATGATAAGGACCAGAGGTTTTGGGGTGGCAGTCATAGAACCCACTCGAGGCTGGTTGGAATAAAGAACAAGGGATCGGCATTTTAAGGACAAGTTCAAACGGCGTCACTGCCGTACGGACTTTGGCCGACCTTGGGTGCTGTGTATACTGGCCGACATTTTAACGCCCTGGAACCTACCGATGGTTGCTCATCTGCTTGAATTCGCTACTAACCACTATTTGATCACCGGTGCCTTCGTCATTCTGTTGGGACTGCTGATCGCTTACGAACTGAGCAAAGGCGGCGCGAGCCTGAGCACCCGCGAGCTGACCGCACTGGTCAACAGCGACCAGGGCGTGGTCATCGACGTGCGCTCCAAGAAGGATTTCGCCAACGGCCACATCGTCGGCTCCCTGAACTTTCCGCAGGACAAAGTGCTGACCCGCACCGCAGAACTGCAGAAATACAAGGACAAGACGTTGATCATCGTCGACGCAATGGGGCAGCATGCTGGCAGCACCGCCCGCGAGCTGCTCAAGACCGGCTTCAAGGCGGCCAAGCTGTCCGGCGGTATCTCGACCTGGCGCGGCGACAATCTCCCACTGGTGAAATGAAAATGGCTCAAGTCATCGTCTATTCCAGCGACTACTGCCCGTATTGCATACGGGCCAAGCAGTTGTTGCAGAGCAAGAGTGTGGCCTTCGAGGAAATCAGGGTCGATGGCAAGCCGCAGGTTCGTGCCGAGATGACCAAAAAGGCCGGTCGTACTTCGGTACCCCAGATCTGGATCGGCTCGACCCACGTGGGCGGCTGTGATGATCTGTTCGCTCTGGAACGCGCCGGCAAGCTCGATGCGCTGCTCGGCTGATTCCCCTATTTAACCGCCCCATTTGAGAAGGATCCGAAATGACCGATCAACCGAACAACGGCGCCGTGGCCAACGAAGAAGAAAACGCTCCGCAATTCTCCCTGCAGCGTATCTATGTTCGCGACCTGTCTTTCGAAGCACCGAAAAGCCCGGCGATCTTCCGCCAGGAATGGACCCCGACTGTCAGCCTCGACCTCAACACCCGTCAGAAGCCGCTGGAAGGCGACTTCTACGAAGTAGTGCTGACCCTGTCCGTGACCGTCAACAACGGCGATGAAGTTGCCTTCATCGTTGAAGTGCAGCAGGCCGGTATCTTCCTGATCAAGGGCCTGGACGACGCTTCGATGAGCCACACCCTGGGCGCATTCTGCCCGAACATCCTGTTCCCTTACGCTCGCGAAGCCATCGACAACCTGGTTGTCCGCGGTTCGTTCCCTGCGCTGATGCTGGCCCCGGTGAACTTCGACGCGCTGTACGCACAGGAACTGCAACGCATGCAGGAAGCCGGCGAAACGCCGACCGTTCAGTAAGCGTTACGGCTGAATGTAAAAAAGCGCCTTTCGGGGCGCTTTTTTGTGGGGCATATGTCTGTGGACCGACACAGCGCCGTCTTGCCGCAAACCACAGATTGTGGGAGGCGGCTTGCCGGCGATGCGGTTTATGCAGCGCCATATCAGCGACTCAACTGACGCGATCGCCGGCAAGCCGCCTCCCACAGTTCGGTGTTTGGATCGTTCCCATGCTCCAGAGTAGTAACGCCTCTCAGGACGCTCCGCGTCCGCCTGAGGCGTTACGCAAACCCATGCTGCCGCCACGCCTCGTAAACGGCCACGGCGACGGTATTGGACAGGTTCAGGCTGCGGCAGCCTTCACGCATGGGCAGGCGCAGGCGGTGGTCGCCGCTCAGCGAGTCGAGAATATCGGCAGGCAGGCCCCGGCTTTCCGGACCGAACAGAAACGCATCGCCCGGCTCGAAACTGACGTCATGAAACGGTCGCGAGCCCTTGGTGGTGAAGGCGAACAGCCGTGGGTTGCCGATCTTTTCCAGACAACTGGCCAGGTCGGCGTGCGTCTGCAGCGTGGCATACTCGTGATAGTCGAGACCCGCCCGGCGCAGGCGTTTATCGTCCAGCTCGAAACCCAACGGTTCGATCAAATGCAGGGTGCAGCCACTGTTGGCGCACAGTCTGATGACATTGCCGGTATTCGGCGGAATTTCTGGTTGAAAAAGGATGACGTGAAACATGCACGGCTCCGAACAAAAGGACGGGATGCATTCTACCCCTGAAGAGGACCCCAGACCGAAGCTATGGCCGCGTGTTCTTGGTTCGATGGCCATTGTCGGCTTCACCATCGGCACAATCATCGGTCGCCTGCAGCAACCTGTGCCGGTTGAACTGGAGCAGATTGAAGAGCTGCCGACCGGTCTTGCGCTGTGGTTCGACGAAGAGCCCCGCTATGAGGGCCGCACGGTGGACGGCGCAGTAGTGCTCAGGCTCGATGCTTCAGGACGGCCGTGGAGCGGCCAATTGCGATTCGACAGCAAGGTTGCGCGCTGGAAGCTGGAACGAGGGGAGAAGGGGTTGGTGCTGACGCTCCTGGCGGCCCGTCCGCTTCAGGGCGACTGGCGCACTGAGAAGGTGGACGGGCGCTGGAGACTGGAGGTCAGTCTCCGGGAGGAATAAAAGAGGGGATTCCCCGGCCTGCCTGTACCAAGGTCCCCAAAACTGGTGATGTAATACCTATTGCAGGCAGCGTGCCAGTTTTGAAAAAGAAGCGATAAAACCGGTGTTAATCCCTCGAAAGCCAGCGTTTGGCGGGTTTTGAATAATCCGATAATGGTCGCCGAGTCTTTCAGCTGCTCCGGCCGTGCAGCCCGCCGCCCCTATTTATGCACCCAATTTGCGCATCACAACGGTGCCCCACACCAAGCTGATGCAATTTGTGTCCAGAACCTGCCGAATCAGTGATGCTGCCCGTGCCAAGGCACCAGCCGGCGTTGCAGTGCCCGCAGGCTCAGCTCCATGGCGAAGGCGATGATGGCGATGACCAGAATGCCCAACACCACGACATCGGTGACCAGAAACTGCGCCGCCGACTGCACCATGAACCCCAGCCCGCTGGTAGCGGCGATGAGTTCGGCGGCGACCAGTGTCGACCAGCCCACGCCAAGCCCGATTCGAATGCCGGTCAGAATGTCCGGCAGCGCGCTGGGCAGGATGACGTGGCGAATCAGTTGCCAGCGGGTAGCGCCCAGCGATTGCGCAGCACGCACTCTGGCCGGATCGACCGTGCGCACGCCGGTTGCAGTAGCAATCGCGATAGGCGCGAAGATCGCCAGATAAATCAGCAGCACCTTGGAAAACTCACCGATGCCGAACCAGATCACGATCAGCGGCAGATAGGCCAGCGGCGGGATAGGGCGGTAGAACTCGATCAGCGGGTCCAGAATGCCCTGCGCGATACGGTTGTGGCCGATGGCAATTCCTACCGGAATGGCCGTCAGGATCGCTGCGCCCAGACCCAGGCCGATACGTTGCAGGCTGGCGCCCAGATGCTGCCAGAGCGTGGAATCCATGTAGCCCTTGGTCAGCAGCAGCCAGGCTTTTTCCAGTACGGCCGAGGGCGGCGGCAAAAACAATGGCTCGATCCATTCGGCCGCGGTCACGGCCCACCACAGTGCCAGCAGCACCACGAGGGTCACGACGCTGATAGCGCGAGTGCTCAGGTATAAGCGCGGCCTGCGTGCCGAAATACCGGGTTTGATCGGGTTGCTCAGTTCATAGCTGCTCATGCCTGCTGCCCCTTGGCGCGTTGCGAGAACACACTGGCCAGCACGTGTTCGCGGGTGTCGATGAAGCGCGGATCGGATTTGATCGACCGTGCGGACTCTCCAGCGCTGTAACGTTGACCGAAGTCCAGGCGCAGGTGTTCGGCGATGCGTCCCGGATTGGGCGCGAGCAGGATCAGGTCTGTGGCCAGAAACACCGCTTCTTCTATGTCGTGGGTGATCAGGAACACCGGTTTGGCCGTGCGTTGCCAGACCTGCAGCAAAAGCTCCTGCATGCTTTCGCGGGTAAAGGCATCCAGCGCGCCGAACGGCTCGTCCATCAAAAGCACTCGGGGGTCTGCGGCCATCGCCCGTGCCAGACCAACACGCTGGCGTTGTCCGCCGGACAGTTGCCAGATGCGCCGTCGTTCAAAGCCGCTCAGGTCTACCAAGGCAAGCATGTCCCGCGCCTTCGCTTCCCGTTCGGCCCGACCGACGCCTGCCAGCTCAAGACCAAAAGCGACGTTGGCCAGCACGTCCTGCCAAGGCAGTAAGGCATCGTCCTGAAACACGACGCCGCGCTCGGCACCGGGCCCTTCAACGTCTTTGCCGTCCAGCGTGATGCGTCCGGTGGCGGGCTTGATGAAGCCTGCTATCAGGTTCAGCAACGAGGTCTTGCCGCTGCCGGATGGCCCAAGTGCTACCAGCAATTGCTCGGGGCCAAGGCTCAGGTTGATGTCCGTCAGCACGGGCTGCGCTGCGCCGGGATACCGTGCGCCGATGCGCTCCAGCTTCAATAAGGCCATGGCCCTTTGCTCCTTCCGGGTCGATCAGCGAGGGATGAATTTATCGGTCACGTAAGGCGAGTAATCAGGCAGCACGGCGTCGACCTTGCCTTGCTCCTTGAGGAAGGCGGCGGTTTTGGTCACGGCTTCGATGGTGGGCGCACCGAGCAGCGCGGTCTGGTCCGCGGCCAGCGGATAAATGTTGCCCTGCAGCAGGCCGGGGATGTCTGCGGCCTTGGCACCGGAAAGCCGGGTCAGTTTGTCGATGTTGGACGCGTTGGCGATCCAGGCATTCGGGTCCTGGCGATAGCTGGCGTAAGCGTCGAGCGTCACCTTGGCGAAGGCGCTGACTACGTCAGGATGCTTGGCGGCGAAGTCCTTTCGCACGATCCAGGCATCAAAGGTCGGTGCGCCGACCTTGGCCAGTTCGCCGGACGTAATAAGTACCTTGCCGGTTTCCTTGGCGACGCCCAGTGCCGGGTCCCAGACATAAGTGGCGTCAATGTCGCCACGCTTCCATGCCGCAGCAATAGCCGGTGGCGCCAGATTCAGGATCGTCACCTTGGCGGGATCAATGTTCCAGTGCTTGAGCGCAGCCAGCAGGCTGTAGTGCCCGGTGGACACGAACGGCACGGCGACTTTCTTGCCGATCAGGTCCTGGGGCGAATTGATCCCCGACCCGTTGCGCGCCACCAGTGCTTCTGCGGCACCGATCTGGGTAGCGATCAGGAACGTCTCCACCGGCAGCTTGCGGGTGGCGGCTGCTGTGAACGGGCTTGAACCCAGATAGCCGATCTGCACATCGCCGGAAGCAATCGCGGTGATCACGTCAGCGCCATTCTCGAATTTGCGCCATGCGATTTTCGAGTCAGTGGCATTTTCATAGGCATTGTCGGACTGGGCGACTTTGGCCGGGTCAACCGTGGTCTGGTAAGCCACGGTAAAGTCAGCCGCCTGAGCGATACAAGCCGCGCCCGTCAGCGACAACGCCGTCAGCAGGCGCAAGGGGAAGTGCAATTTCATGAGGTTGCTCCGAATCAGGCGGGCCGGGTATTGGCTGATCTGGAGCCTAAATGATCTAAGAATTGCTAAATAAATAACGTTTGAGCATTAGCTTAGAAACGGTTTTGTCTCTTTTTTGAGAATGCAAAACGGGCAATCCGCACATTCACGTCTATTCTGCATCTGCCAACTGGCTCACATCGCTGGCGCAGGACAGTAAAACGGGCGATTTGTTCACGCATGCGCCCCTGTGGGGAGTGGTTCACGAGGCAAAACCGACCTTTTAATGACCTGAAAAACCATTCTTCAAAAAAAATTTGAGGCGGAGGAGCGTGCGTCTGCGCAGTGATGACAACTGTAACATTTGATCCCTATTCTCTCCGAAGCTCCCGATCTACAAGGGTTTTAGCTGAGGTGGCTAAAGGCTTTCTTTAGGTCGGGCGTGACCGGCGGGTCTTGAACTGGCCATTTGGTTGCACGAAACAGAACGATCTGACGAGCGGTAGCAAAATATATTTTGTGAATTAGCGAATTAGGTCGATACACTCCGTGACGTCGTGATTGACACGAGTTGTGACATATGCCGAAAAGTTATTGATTGGGGTTAATTGATTCCTTTCTGTTCTTCAGGGTTTTCACTACCGTCCAGCCACCGACATGCGCGGTCTAGTCATGCAGTCGGGGTGCACAGAAACCATTGACCTCAAGGTCGGGCCTGTCACCTGCGCGAATCCATGGGTCAGGGCAAAAATGCCCGGCACCGTGGAAATAAAAAATTAGATTCACGAGGAGCGTTGCAATGAAGAAGTCCACCCTGGCCCTGGCCGTAACCGTTGGTGTATTGGCGCAACAGGCCGGTGCAGCTGGTTTCATCGAAGACAGTAAAGCGTCCATCAGTTCTCGTACCCTGTATTTCAACAACGACCTGCGTGAAGGCCTTCGTGCTCCGGATCAGCGTGAAACCGCTACCGGTCTGAAGTTCGACTACCTGTCGGGCTACACTCAAGGCACCGTCGGTTTCGGCCTTGATGTACAGGCAGTAATGGGTCTGCACCTGGGTGGCGGCATTCAGCACCACAACGCCAACACGGCCAACACCGTTGTTCCGACCGACACTGACGGTTCTTCTGTCAGCGACTGGAGCCGTGCCGGTGCCAACGCCAAGGTCCGCTTCTCCAAGACCGAGTTGAAAGTGGGTAACGCTCTGGCGCCTAACCTGCCGATCCTGGTCAGCAACGATGGCCGTCTGTTGCCACAAGCCTTCCAGGGCGGCATCGTGACCTCCAAGGATCTGGACAATGTGACCTTCACTGCCGGTCAGTTGAGCAAATCCATTGGCCGTGCTTCGAGCAACTGGACTGATTTGTCCGTAGCCGGTGCTGCCAAGACCAGCGACGAGTTCCGCTTTGCCGGTGCCGACTGGAAAGTCACTAAAGACCTGACCCTGCAGTACTACTACGCCAACCTGGAAGACTTCTACAAGCAGCACTTCCTGGGCCTGGTTCACGTCTACCAGATCAATGACAACCAGTCCTTCAAGACTGACCTGCGCTATTTCAACAGCAGCGCTGATGGCAAGAACAGCAGCAACACCTCTGGCTACAGCTTCAACAACAACGGTGGCTACGCCAAGACTCCAGGCGAAGTTGATAACCAGACCTGGTCTGCAATGTTCACCTACACCCTGGGCGGCCATGCGCTCATGGTTGGTCACCAGCAGGTAGGCGACGACGGCGGCATGGTTTACCTCGGCCAGGGCAACGTTCGTAAAAACAACGGTGTTGGCAGCCTGGAAGGCAACGGCGGCTCCAGCTTCTACCTGTTCACTGACTCGATGATCAACGGCTTCAACCGCGCGGGTGAAAACACCACGTTCGGTCAGTACTCGTTCGACTTCGCCAAGGTTGGTGTTCCAGGCCTGAAAGCTGCGATTGCCTACCTGAGCGGTGATGACATCCGTGACGTGAACCGTGCTCGTGACTCTCACTCCGAGTGGGAACGCGACATGCGTGTTGACTACGTCATCCAGAGCGGTCCACTCAAGGGCTTCGGCACTACTCTGCGTCACGGTACTTTCCGCGGCGACAGTGCAACAACTGCTGACACCGATCAGACCCGTCTGATCTTCAACTACACCTACAACTTCATGTAAGTGTACTGAGTGTCAAAGGAACCCCGCCCCGTGCGGGGTTTCTTTTGCCTGTTTTTTGATATTCGTTATCGATCTAATCAAAGCGATATCCATTCTTTTTAATTTCCTTCAACGACAGGCAGAGTGGTCTTGACTGAAAGACTCAATCGAACAATACAGGAGCCACACCATGACACTGCGACTTGGCGATATCGCCCCCGACTTCGAACAGGACTCCAGCGAAGGCCGTATACGCTTTCATGAGTGGCTGGGCGACAGCTGGGGTGTGTTGTTTTCCCATCCCGCAGACTTCACGCCGGTCTGCACCACTGAGCTGGGTTTCACGGCCAAATTGAAGGACGAGTTTGCCAGGCGCGGCGTCAAGGCCATTGCGCTGTCGGTGGATCCGGTGGACTCGCACGTCAAATGGATCGACGACATCAACACCACGCAGAACACCCAGGTCAATTTTCCGATCCTGGCTGACGCGGACCGCAAGGTGTCCGACCTGTATGACCTGATTCATCCCAATGCCAGCGACACCCTCACCGTGCGCTCGCTGTTCGTGATCGATCCGAACAAAAAGGTACGCCTGACCATTACGTATCCCGCCAGCACCGGGCGTAATTTCCACGAGATTCTGCGGGTCATCGACTCCCTGCAATTGACCGACAACTACAAGGTCGCCACGCCCGCCAACTGGGTGGATGGTGAGGACGTAGTGATCGTGCCGTCGATCAAGGACGAGGAAGAGATCAAGCAGCGCTTTCCCAAAGGCTATAAGGCCGTCACGCCATATCTTCGCCTGACGCCTCAGCCGAACCGCTGATTTACGATTCACCAAGCGTGGGGTATTCGGGCCGATTTATCGGCCCTTTTTTGTGGGCGGTTTTTGAGGACAGTCATGTTCGTTGCCCCTGTGTTCACTCGAAAATGTGACGCGGAGCGTCACGGGCTGCATACCCACGCGGAGCATGGGCACGATCGGCGTGCAGAAGAGCGGCGCAGATCGTTCCCGTGCTCCGCGTGGTAACGCCGCTCAGGACGCTCTGCGTCCGGGCTTGAAGCGACACGGCACCTCCAGGTTCAAGATGGGTTCAGAGCGACGTCTTGTATATCTCCATATGGAATAACCAAATGAATAAATGAGATTTATAGATATAAAAAATCACTGTTACTGTCTCCTTCATTCCGGCGGTCCCCGCCACCCAATACCCGGTAAAGGAGCGCGCCATGCGCACTGTCATTTTGCGTCGAGGTCTGGCCGCTCTGCTGGCTGCAGCAGTTACGTTCGGTGCCTTGAGCCAGGCTCAGGCCGAGGACCTGCGTATCGGCTATCAGAAATACGGCACGCTGGTACTGCTCAAGGCCAAGGGCTCGCTGGAAAAGCGTCTGGCCGAGCAGGGCGTGAAGGTGCAGTGGACGGAATTCCCCGGCGGCCCGCAATTGCTGGAAGGCCTGAACGTCGGCTCCATCGACTTCGGCGTCACCGGCGAAACGCCGCCAGTGTTCGCACAGGCGGCCGGTGCCGACCTGCTCTACGTGGCCTACGAGCCGCCAGCGCCGACCAGCGAGGCGATTCTGGTGCCCAAGGATTCTCCGATCACCTCGGTCAAGGACCTCAAGGGCAAAAAAGTCGTCCTCAACAAGGGCTCCAACGTGCATTACCTGTTGGTCCGCGCGCTGGAAGACGCAGGCCTGAAGTATTCCGATATCCAGACCGTGTTCCTGCCGCCCGCCGACGCCCGTGCCGCTTTCGAGCGTGGCAGTGTCGACGCCTGGGTCATCTGGGACCCGTACCAGGCCGCTGCCGAGAAACAATTGCAGGCACGCACCCTGAGAGACGGTTCCGGCATCGTCGACAACCACCAGTTCTATCTCGCGACCAAACCCTACGCGCAGAAAAACCCGAAAGTCATCCAGGCGCTGATCGAAGAAGTGCGTGCGGTGGGTGAGTGGTCCAAGGCCAATCCCGAGGAAGTGACCAAACAGGTTGCGCCGCTGCTAGGGCTGCCCGCCGATATCACGCTGACCTCGGTCAAGCGTCAGGGCTACGGCGCGCTGTTCATCACCCCGCCCGTGGTCGCTGCCCAGCAGAAGATTGCCGACACCTTCTTCCAGCTCAAATTGATCCCCAAGCCGCTCAGCATTGCTGATGTGGTCTGGACGCCACCGGCTGCTGTTGCTCAAGCACAGTGATCCACAGGCCCTTCGAGGAGACCAGTCCATGAGCCTCAGTGCTTCGCAACGCCTCATTCACCGGCTGGCGCCCTGGGCGTTACCCGTTCTGCTGCTGGCGGTCTGGCAGCTGTCGGTCAGCGCCGGCTGGTTATCCACGCGCATTCTGCCTGCCCCCAGCGCGGTTATCGAAGCGGGCGTGACGCTGGTTTCCAGCGGTGAAATCTGGACACACCTGGCCATCAGCGGTTGGCGTGCAGGTCTGGGCTTTGTGATCGGCGGCGGTATCGGTCTTGCGCTGGGCTTCATCACCGGCCTGAGCAAGTGGGGCGAACGCCTGCTGGACAGCTCGGTGCAGATGATCCGCAACGTGCCGCACCTTGCGCTCATCCCGCTGGTGATCCTGTGGTTCGGCATCGATGAAACCGCCAAGATCTTTCTGGTGGCGCTGGGCACGCTGTTCCCGATCTACCTGAACACCTATCACGGTATTCGCAACATCGACCCGGCCCTGGTGGAAATGTCGCGCAGCTATGGCCTGTCCGGCTTCAGCCTGTTTCGCCATGTGATCCTGCCAGGCGCCATGCCTTCGATTCTGGTCGGCGTGCGCTTCGCGCTGGGCTTCATGTGGCTGACGTTGATCGTGGCTGAAACCATTTCGGCCAGCTCCGGCATTGGCTATCTGGCGATGAACGCCCGTGAATTTCTGCAAACCGACATCGTGGTGCTGGCCATCGTGCTGTACGCCGTGCTCGGCAAACTCGCCGATCTGGCGGCGCGGGGTCTTGAACGGGTCTGCCTGCGCTGGCACCCGGCCTATCAAGTCAGCAAAGGCGGTGCCGCATGAGCAATCTGAAACAACAACCGGCACATCTGTTGCGCGGCATTCCGCTGGCGATTCAGAACATCAAGAAGGCGTTCGGCTCGCGTGAAGTGCTCAAGGACATCGACCTGCACATTCCGGCCGGGCAGTTCGTGGCCGTCGTCGGTCGCAGCGGCTGCGGCAAAAGCACCTTGTTGCGCCTGCTGGCCGGACTCGACAGCCCGACCCAGGGCGAGCTGCTCGCGGGCTCCGCACCGCTTGGCGATGCCCGCGAAGACACGCGCCTGATGTTCCAGGAAGCACGTCTGCTGCCGTGGAAAAAGATCATCGACAATGTCGGCCTTGGTCTGACAGGCGACTGGCGCGGACAGGCGCTCGAAGCGCTGGAAGCGGTCGGTCTGGCCGAGCGCGCCAACGAGTGGCCCGCCGCATTGTCCGGTGGACAGAAGCAGCGCGTCGCACTGGCGCGGGCCTTGATTCACAAGCCGCGCCTGCTGTTGCTCGACGAACCGCTGGGTGCGCTGGATGCGTTGACGCGCATCGAAATGCAGCAACTGATCGAAAAACTCTGGCACCAGCATGGCTTCACTGTGCTGCTGGTGACGCACGATGTCAGCGAAGCCGTTGCCATTGCCGACCGCGTGATCCTGATCGAAGAAGGCCGTATCGGCCTCGACCTGCTGGTCGATCTGCCACGTCCTCGAGCGCGAGGCTCGCATCGTCTCGCGGCGCTTGAAACCCAAGTCCTCAATCAGGTGCTGGCCATTCCCGGCTCGCCGCCTGAGCCTGAACCTTCTTCACCCTTGCCCACGCAACTGCGTTGGGCTACTTAACTCCGATCACCCAAAGGAAGACCTGCCATGACTATCAAAGCCATCAACGTTCGCAACCAGTTCAAGGGCACCATCAAGGAAATCGTCCACGGCGACGTGTTGTCCGAAATCGATGTACAGACCGCTTCCGGCGTCGTGACGTCGGTGATCACCACCCGCTCGGTCAAGGAACTGGAACTGGTCGTGGGCAGCGAAGTGATTGCCTTCGTCAAATCCACCGAGGTGTCGATCGCCAAACTGTGAACAGGCGTAAACACCCGACCCCGAACGGTGAAGACCCTTCGGGGTTTTTATCATTGCGCTCAGCAGTTTGAGTTATTTATCGACGTCCTCTCGCCCCGCTTGCAAGGCAAACGAGTAGGGACGGGGCAATGCTCAGGAAGGCAGTGTAAATCGGGCCACAACGGGGCGATAGATATCTACATTGCCGCCTACCAGCAATGCTCCATCTTCCTGTAGCTTCAGTGAAGTAACTCGATCCTGTTGCCCCATTCCTGACTTGGCCCATCCAGAGTCGGTAAAAGACGTATCCGCAGAGCCATCAGGCAGCCGGCGTGCGATAAATCCCGCACCGTTATTGGGGCCCTGCCAAAAACCGCCGCCGATAATGAGCCGATTGAGCGAATCAATTTCGATGTCGTACAGCAGGGTTGCCGAATCACTGATTGTACAGAACAGTGGACGGCCGCCATTGAATTGACTGTCTGGAAGTGCATCCGCGTTCAGTTTGAATAAGGCTCCCTGATAGCGCGTTGAACCAGTCGGGGACGCATTGCCAAAGCCCCAGTAGCCGCCATCGTTATCAGGCCGTAGATTGACGATATGACGCACTGTCGCGTCTTCATCTGCTGCGGGATCGAACATCAAGTAGCCCGCTGCGCCATAGCCGGTGTCAACTGAGCCATCTGCATTCAGACGAGCGATGAAGCCTGTTTCACCCTCCGCAGGCTCCTGCATTGATCCCCATATGAGAAGTTTGCCGTCCTTCAATGTCAGTTGATTTCTCAAGGCTACAAGCCCAACGGGTGATGCATGCTTGATGGTGGTGACGCCTCCCTGTCCGAATGATGCGTCCAGCGCTCCTTGAACGGTGTATTTCAGCACATAGGCATCGGGGAGGTTTTGAAGGGTCGCGCAGACGATAACGCTTGAATCTGCCTGATGTTTTGAAATGCACGCAGCCGCATGTTGAGACATGGCGGCGTGAAGAACACCTGCTTCCTGTTCGACGCGCGGATCGGGTCTGACGGGCTTGCTTCCAGAGCCCGCTTTTCCTTGGGATTCCAAGGGCAGGTATTGAACAATAAACCCGTTGTGATTACCGCCGAACGTTGTATCCAGTTTGCCAGATCCGGCAATGCGTGCCAGACCCAGTGCATTGGCTCCATGAGACACAGGACACAACAGATATTTTTCATCTGGCAACCTGATGACCTGATTGAAAGTCCAGGCAAAGTTCGACGCATCAAATTCCGGCACTGCATAGCCTGAATCTCCGTACGACACGTCCAGTTCTCCAGTGTCAGAAAGGCAGTTGAGGCCGCAGCGAGAGTTGTCGGCAACGCATGAAATGATTTTTCCGTCCGCGCGTTGTTCGACTGTATGCACGACGCCGGTCTCCAGAACATTCAGTCTGGCTATACCACCTTCACCGAACGCAGTGTCCAGCACGGGGCCTGTAGATTGCTTGTCTTGATGGTTCATGATGTTCCCTCATCATAAAGAGTGGTTGTATTGACGTGGTCATCCATGGTTTTTGAAAGACATTGCCTTCGCCAGGCAATCATCGAAACGCCACGCTGTCCAGTGTGCGCCTCTTGATCTTGCGCGAAGCGGCGGTTGGTCGACTTGAGCAGCCGGGCTAGCAGTTTTGTCAGGTATTGCTCCTGCCCGTTTTGCAGGATGCCGGGATCTGTTCCTTCCGGCTGGCTATACGTAGAACTCTCTGCGCACGGAGTGCCCTGCTGGTATCGCTACGACGCGCTGAATTGCATCGTCGTCAGAAGTGCCTTCCTGAGTTGATGGGCTGTGGATGATCTGCCAATGGCAACCAGAATCGTTGTCAGCCAATCACTGGAACACTTCTTTTCACCAGAAAAGGCGGCAGATACAACCCCACATACGCATCAAACACCCGCATCCCTTCCACCGCCATGCGCGGCGTGATCTCGCCGTGCAGTTGCACTGAGCGGGCGTACACGCGGTCGCCCAGTTCCATGGCCAGAGCGAACACATCCACGTCATCCGGCAGCGCGGGCAGGTGGAAGTGGCGGTTGAACACCTCGAGCATCAGGTGGCCCAGTTCGATGTCGTGCTGGCGGTCGGCCTGGTTGATTTCGGTCAGACCGTGTTGGGCCAGGATCAACTGGCGGGCGGCGGCGTCGGCGTTGTAGATGTCCAGCATGCGCATCTCGACCACGCGGGACAGGTCGCGCCAGCTGTCGAGCGAATCATGTTCGATGGGCGCTTGCAGGGAGGCCCGGAACGCCGCGTGAATGTCTGCCGTCAGCGCTTCAAGCAGAGCAGGCACGCTGGCGAAGAAGTGATAGACCGACGACGGAGGAATACCTGCGCGCTCCGCCACGCTGTAGATCGACAGGCTGGCCACGCCTTCCGACGCCAGCAGCGTGCGGGCCGCGTCCAGAATCGAGTCGATTCTGGCCTGGCTGCGTGCTCGGGGTTTGCGCGGTGCGGCGGTGCGGGTCATGACGAGGCTCTCGGTTGAACGAGCGCCATTGTAAGACAAACCCTTCACGTGTGTCGGTAAGCGAAGCGGCTCGCGGTTCAGTAACCCTGGCCGCGATCCACCTGACCGTTCATGACCTCGCCGCGTTCGAAGCGCCGAATATTCTCCAGCAGTCCGGGGAATGCACTTTCCGGCTGGGTCATGGCTGCCACGTGCGGTGTCAGCAGGATATTCGGATGCGTCCAGAACGGGTGATCCGCAGGCGCGGGCTCCTGTTGCATCACGTCCAGTACCGCCGCGCTGAGCTGGCCGCTGTCCAGCGCTGCCAGCAGATCGTTTTCCACCAGATGCCCACCGCGCCCCATGTTGATCAGCGCAGCGCCTTGCGGCAGTTGCTCGAACAGCGTGCGATTGAGGATGCCTTCGGTGTGCCCAGTCAACGGCAGTACGCAGAGCAGAATGTCGCATTGGCCCAAGAAGGTTGGGAGCTGTTCTTCACCGGCATGACACGCCACGCCCTCGATGCGATGCTCGCTGCGTGCCCAGCCTGACAGCTCGAAACCGAATGGCTTGAGGCTCGACAGAATCTGCTGCGCTTGCAGGCCCAGCCCCATGACACCCACTCGACGTTTATGAGCAGGGGTCAATGGATGCGATTTCCAGCGTCCTTCTATCTGTTGTTGCCGATAGCGCAGCATGTCGCGGTGCAGGCTCAGTACCGCAAACATCGCGTACTCGCACATGCCCCGGCTGATGCCCGGATCGAGCAGGCGCGCGACCGGCAACGATTTGGGGATACGGCTCAGGTCCAGTTGATCGACACCTGCCGACAGGGCAAACAACACCTTCAGGTTCGGCAGCACTTCCTGCAGATCATCCGGTGCCAGCCAGGCGCCCAGATAATGAACATCCTCGGGGTTACCGATGTTCGGCCATTCCCGCCATTCGATGTCCGGCGCGTGCTCGGCGAACAGCAATCGCCAGCGTTCGGCGCGTGCAGGATCGGCTTTGTAGAGGAAGGCGGGCATGGGCTTTTCCTGAGTATGAGAGTGGGGCTCCATCTTGCCGCAACTGTGAAGCACGATCTGTTGAAAGGCCCGTTCTCAAGCGCTGTACGCGCTGAAAAAAAGCATTTTGCGGCAGATTGACCGGGCCTTTGAGGGCGTGAAGGAATCTGCCGTTTGCACGGTGAAAAACAGTCGATATGGATTTCTGAGGGGCCAAGTTCGGCGTAGATCGTTTCGCCGAACGCTTAACCTGAACAGCATCGCAGCCACCCGCAGGTTGCCTGGCTCACTATAGGTAAAACCATGAACAGCAAAGTCGACGAAACACCTCATCTGCTCCGTCAGCGCGATCAGTTCGTGCCGCGCGGCATTGTCACGGCCCACCCGCTGGTCATCGACCGCGCACAGGGTTCCGAGATGTGGGACGTCGACGGCAAGCGTTACCTGGACTTCGTGGGTGGCATCGGCGTGCTGAACATTGGTCACAATCACCCGAACGTGGTGAAGGCCATTCAGGGCCAGTTGGAAAAAGTCACTCATGCCTGTTTTCAGGTGGCGTCCTACCAGCCTTATGTGGATCTGGCCAAGCGCCTGAGTCTGTTGGTTGCAGGCCAGAGCGGCATCGATCACAAGGCCGTGTTCTTCACGTCCGGTGCCGAAGCGGTGGAGAACGCGGTGAAGATCGCCCGCGCTCACACCGATCGCCCGGCGATCATTTCATTCCGTGGCGGCTTTCACGGTCGCACGCTGCTCGGCACCACGCTGACCGGCATGAGCCAGCCTTACAAGCAGAACTTCGGGCCGATGGCGCCCGAGGTGTTTCACACCCCGTACCCGAACGAGTACCGCGGCGTCACCAGCGAAATGGCGTTGGCTGCGCTGCATGAACTGTTGGCGACCCAGGTTGCGCCTGATCGCGTGGCGGCCATTCTCATCGAGCCTGTGCAGGGCGACGGTGGTTTTCTGACCGCTCCGGTCGAGTTTCTGAAAGCGCTGCGGGCGCTGACCGAGCAGCACGGCATTGTGTTGATTCTGGACGAAATCCAGACCGGTTTCGGTCGTACCGGCAAGTGGTTCGGTTTCGAGCATGCCGGGATCCAACCGGATCTGGTCACTGTCGCCAAGAGCCTGGCGGGCGGCATGCCGTTGTCGGGTGTGGTCGGTCGCGCCGAGATCATGGACGCACCGCTTCCGGGCGGTCTGGGCGGCACCTACGGCGGTAATGCGCTGTCCTGCGCCGCCGCATTGGCCGTCATCGACACCTATGAACAGGAACATCTGCTGGCGCGTGGCGAGCAATTGGGTCAGCACCTGCGTGCCGGACTGCTCAAGCTGAAAGAGCGTTACAGCTGCATCGGCGACGTGCGCGGCACCGGTTTCATGCTGGCCATGGAAATGGTCAAGGATGACGCCCAGCGCAGCCCCGACGCTGACCTCAACTCGAAGATCATCGATCAGGCACGCATCGGCGGACTGCTGGTGATCAAGTGCGGCGTGTACCGCAACGTGTTGCGCTTCCTGGCACCGCTGGTGACCACCGAGCAGCAGATTGACGAAGCACTGACCATCCTCGACGCCGCGCTGGCACGAGTATTGAAATCCAACTGAGCCCAGGCCCGGTCATGGCGTTGCAAGACGCTGCGACCGGGCGCCGTGGTTCACTGTTGGAAAGGAGACGTTGCCTGCCATGGGGCTTATTGATTACCGCGCACTACTGATCGATTGTGATGAAGTTCTGGTGGATCGCGACTCCGGGGTGTGGACCGCCTTGCAGCCGCTGCTGGACAACGCCATGTCCGCGCCGGACCGCGATGCTGTGCTGACCGAATTCAACGCGGTCATCGCCACGCTCTATCCACGTTTTGACGAACTGGGCTTCAGTGGCCTGTTGTGTTTTGCCCATCGCCAACTGGCCGAGCGACTGGGCATCAAGACCAGTTGGGAGGAGGGCATGACCTTCGCCCGTTCGGTACCCAACTGGACGCTGTTCGAAGACGCACCCGGCGCCATGCTCTATCTGCGCAAGTTCTACCGGATGCTGGTCTACGCCGACCGTGATCTTCAGGACCGGGCTTTGCTCTGCGAGCGGCTGGGGCTTGAGCCCGACAGTCTGCTGTCGCTGACGTCGCATCCACTGGACGATCCGCAATGGCTCGCCGGGATGGACCTGGACCCTGTCGAAACCCTGGTGGTGTCGCGTCCGCCTGCCACTGCGCTGGGCAACGGCGGTCTCTGTCTGATCCGCAGAAGCCGTGCGCAACACAGCCAGCCATGTCCGGCAGACATCTGTATCAACAGCATGGCCGATCTGGTCGCTCAGCATCAGCTGTCCTTACGGCGCTGATTTTGCTAGAAGGTAGGCACTGTGAACGGCACAACACGAGGTAGGTAATGGAAGGCTTGGTCAAACTGGATCGGATTGATATCAATATCCTGGTAGAACTCCAGAAAGACGGGCGCATGACCAACGTCAGCCTTGCCGACGCCGTCGGGCTGTCAGCGAGCCCCTGCCTGCAACGCGTCAAGCGCCTGGAGTCGGCGGGTTACATTTCCAGCTACAAGGCGCACCTGAATCTCGCAAAGATCACTGAATCGGTCACGGTGTTCACGGAAATATCCCTCAGTGACCACAAGCGCGAAGACTTCGCCAAGTTCGAAGCCAACATTCGCCATGTGGACGAAGTGCTGGAGTGTCACTTGATCAGCGGCGGCTACGACTACCTGGTGCGCTTTATGACCCGCAGCATCCAGCATTATCAGGAAGTGATCGAAGAACTGCTGGACAAGAACATCGGCATCTCCAAGTACTTCAGCTACATCGTCATCAAATCCCCGGTCATGAAAGACGGCGTGCCGTTGCGCAAACTGCTGCGTCACTGACAGCCGACCCACAAAAAAGGAGACCCGAAGGTCTCCTTTTTCAATGCAGCAGGGCTATCAGAACAGAACGCGGCTGCGGATGGTGCCTTTGATGTGCTGCAGCTTCTCTTGCGCCAGATCCGAGTATTCGGCGTCGACGTCGATCACCACGTAACCGACTTTCTCGTTGGTCTGCAGGAACTGACCGGAGATGTTGATGCCGTTCTCGGCGAAGACCTTGTTGATCTCGCTGAGCACGCCCGGGATGTTTTCGTGGATGTGCAGCAGGCGGTGCTTGCCAGGGTGAGCGGGCAGGGCCACTTCCGGGAAGTTGACCGAGGACACCGAGGTGCCGTTGTCGCTGTACTTGACCAGCTTTTCTGCCACTTCCAGACCGATGTTGGCCTGCGCTTCGGCAGTGGAACCACCGATGTGCGGGGTCAGAATCACGTTGTCCAGGCCACGCAGCGGGCTTTCGAAGATGTCGTCGTTCGAGCGCGGCTCGACCGGGAATACGTCGATGGCCGCGCCGATCAGGTGCTTGTCCTTGATCGCGTCAGCGAGGGCGTCCAGTTCGACCACGGTGCCGCGTGCCGCGTTGATCAGGATCGCGCCTTTCTTCATGGCACGGATTTCCTTCTCGCCGATCATCCACTGGGTGGACGGCAGCTCAGGCACGTGCAGGGAAACGATGTCGGCCAGACCCAGCAGTTCGTTCAGGCTGGTGACCTGGGTTGCGTTGCCCAGTGGCAGCTTGGTCAGCGGGTCGAAGAAGAACACCTGCATGCCCAGGCTTTCAGCCAGAACCGACAACTGCGTACCGATCGAGCCGTAGCCGATGATGCCCAGCTTCTTGCCACGGATTTCGAACGAATTGGCAGCGCTCTTGATCCAGCCACCACGGTGGCAGGACGCATTCTTCTCGGGGATGCCGCGCAGCAGCAGGATGGCCTCGGCCAGTACCAGTTCGGCGACCGAACGGGTGTTGGAGTACGGCGCGTTGAACACTGCGATACCGCGTTCACGGGCAGCGCCCAGGTCAACCTGGTTGGTGCCGATGCAGAAGCAGCCGACCGCGACCAGTTTCTTGGCGCAATCGAACATTTCTTCGGTCAGTTGGGTGCGGGAGCGGATACCGATGAAATGAGCGTCGGCGATCTTTTCCTTCAGCTCGGCTTCCGGCAGAGACTTGGTGTGGTACTCGATGCTGGTGTAACCGGCTGCCTTGAGGACGTCGACGGCGGATTGATGGACGCCTTCGAGAAGAAGGAACTTGATCTTGCTCTTGTCGAGGGAAGTCTTGCTCATCTGCGTAAACCTGTGTCCCGGAGAAAATTGGCAGGGGGTGGCCGAAACGGCGTCAGGCGCTGTTCACGGGGGGCGTATGCTAGCATAAGCCCCCCGCGAAACCCCATTCTTGAACGTGAACCGTTCTCAGGATGCCCATGAATTGTTCGAGAGTTGAGTCCATGACCCATCCCGCTTTGATTGATGAGCTCAAGACCCTGGTTGACCCCGGCAAAGTGCTGATCGACGAGGATTCCCTGCAGACTTACGGCAAGGACTGGACCAAACAATTCACCCCGGCCCCGCTGGCCATCGTGTTCCCCAAGACCATCGATCAGGTGCAGGCCATCGTGCGCTGGGCCAACGAGCGTCTGGTCGCGCTGGTGCCCTCGGGTGGCCGAACCGGGCTCTCGGCCGCTGCGGTGGCGGCCAATGGCGAGGTGGTGGTTTCGTTCGACTACATGAACCGGATTCTGGACCTCAATCTGACGGATCGCACGGCCGTCTGCCAGCCGGGCGTGATCACCCGGCAATTGCAGACGACGGCTGAAGAAAACGGGCTGTATTACCCGGTCGACTTCGCCTCGTCAGGCTCCAGCCAGATTGGCGGCAACATCGGCACCAATGCGGGCGGAATCAAGGTCATTCGCTACGGCATGACCCGCAACTGGGTCGCTGGCCTCAAGGTCGTGACCGGCAAGGGCGATCTGCTGGAGCTGAACAAGGACCTGATCAAGAACGCCACCGGTTACGATCTTCGCCAGTTGTTCATCGGTGCCGAGGGCACGCTGGGCTTCGTGGTCGAAGCCACCATGCGTCTGGACCGTGCCCCGCGAAACCTGACCGCCATGGTGCTCGGCACCACCGACTTCAATTCGATCATGCCGGTGCTGCATGCCTTCCACGGCAAGCTCGACCTGACGGCCTTTGAATTCTTCTCCGACAAATCCTTCGCCCGGGTCATGGCGCGGGGTGACGTGCCTTCGCCGTTCGATACGCCATGTCCGTTCTACGTGCTGCTGGAATTCGAAGCCACCACCGAGGACCTGGCCAACCAGGCGCTGGCGACCTTCGAACACTGCGTCGAACAGGGCTGGGTGCTGGATGGCGTGATGAGCCAGAGCGAGCAGCAATTGCGCAATCTGTGGAAGCTGCGCGAGTACATCTCCGAAACCATCTCGCACTTCACGCCCTACAAGAACGATATCTCGGTCACTGTCTCGAAAGTGCCACAGTTCCTGGCTGAAATTGACGCCATTGTCGGCGAACACTATCCCGACTTCGACGTGCTCTGGTATGGCCATATCGGCGACGGCAACCTGCACCTGAACATCCTCAAGCCGGAAAACCTCGACAAGGACGAGTTCTTCGTCAAATGCGCCCGCGTCAACAAGTGGGTGTTCGAGACGGTCGAGAAATACAACGGCTCGATTTCCGCCGAGCACGGTGTCGGCATGACCAAGCGCGATTATCTGACCTACAGTCGCTCGCCGGTCGAAATCGAGTACATGAAAGCCATGAAAGCGATCTTCGATCCGAACGGCATCATGAACCCCGGCAAGATATTCGCTGTTTGACGACTGTCGTAACGTTTCATAACGCGTTATAAAACCTTATAAAAACCGCCTTTATCAGACTCAGGAGACGTCATGAGCTACCAGCACAAATATGTCGATGGAACGAATATCCACTTTCCGCTGGGCAAAGTGGTGTGTATCGGTCGCAATTACGCTGAGCACGCCAAAGAGCTGGGCAACCCGGTTCCTACCGAGCCGTTGATCTTCATGAAGCCGGGCAGCGCCGTGGTTGCGCTGGAAGGCGGTTTCACCATTCCGGCCGACCGTGGTTCGGTGCATTACGAAGCCGAAATCGTGGTGCTGATCGGCAAGCCGCTGACCAAAAATCCTTCCCGCGAAGAAGTGCTGGATGCCATCGCTGGTTTTGCGCCAGGCCTGGACCTGACCCTGCGTGACGTGCAGTCGCGTCTGCGTGAGAAGGGCCTGCCGTGGGAACTGGCCAAGTGCTTCGATGGCGCTGCGGTCATCGCACCGTTCGTGCCGGCCGAGACCTTTCCGGACCTGACCGACATCGGCATTCGTCTGACCATCAACGGCAAGGTCGTCCAGGACGGCAACAGCAGCCTGATGCTCAACCCGATCGTGCCGATGATCCAGCACATGGCGGCCAACTTCTCCCTGCAGGCCGGTGACATCATCATGACCGGCACGCCAGCGGGCGTAGGGCCGTTCGAAGCCGGTGACCAGATCGTTCTTGAACTGGGCGGCCAGACGCCATTCGAGAGCGTCGTTCGCTAAGCGTTTCGAAAAGCGCTCACCGATAGCCATCCGTGATCAACGTCCGGGTGGCTTTTGTTTGTTCCCTGGGTAATAGTTCATTCCGATTTGCGTTTTTTTCACACCTGTTCTGGATAATCCTGCCGGCCCTTCAAGGGCGATAAGCCCTGTCGACGTTACCTCTGCTCGGGAACACCTTGAATGCCCCTCCCTGCCCAAACGCTGCCTGCCTCCAAGAAACGCTTTGCCTTCATTCGGAGCCTGCGCTGGTATTCGTGGCTGTTGCTGGCGGTCATCATGGGCTACGGCCTGGCCTTTGCGATGCACTGGGATGATCGTGCGGTGCTCTGGATTCAAGAAAGTTTCGAGAACAAGGCGGGCCGCAGCGCGAGCATCTGGTTGCCGGACTACCATGTAGAGATTGATGCCAAAGCGTTGCCCGGCATGGAAAAGGACGAGGCGTCGGACCTGTCTTATAACCCGATCACCAAGACCCTGTTCGCCGTTATGGGCAAGAACGCCTTTCTGGTCGAGCTGACGCTTACGGGTGATGTGCTGCGCAAGATCCCGCTGGTCGGCTGGAGCAATCCAGAGGGCGTTGCAGTGATGAACGACGGACTGATCGCCATCACCGACGAGCGTCAGCATCAACTGACCATCGTCAAGGTCACGGCAGAGACCACGACACTGAACATCGAGGACTTCCCGAAATACGATCTGGGCAAATCCGACAACCAGAACAAGGGTTTCGAGGGCATTGCCTGGGATCCGCGTCGCCAACAGCTGATACTGGGCGAAGAACGGCCTGCTGCGCTGTACACCTGGAAAAGCGATGGCAGTGACGTGCTCAAGGGCGATAAGCAGAAACTGCCAAGCCGTTCGCTGGACATGCGCAACCTGTCGTCGTTGAGTATCGACCCGCGCACCGGTCACATGCTGGCGCTGTCGGCGGACTCGCATCTGCTGCTGGAAGTGGACGAGCAGGGCGAACAGGTCAGCTTCATGACCTTGCTGGGCGGTATGAATGGCCTGAAAGAAACGATTCCGCGTGCTGAAGGCGTTGCGCTGGATGAGGCAGGAACGTTGTACATGGTGAGCGAACCGAACCTGTTCTATTCGTTTCGCAAACACTGAGCCAGGACGGCGACCACATAACTGGTAAAAAAGTAGCACTACGCCATTAAGCTTGTTTTCAGAATGGCGTGCTATCAATGCCGCCCGCTCAACCTTTTCGAGTCACCCCAATGCGTCGCTCTACCCGCTCTTTACTCCTGCTTGTCATCCTCGTGCCGTTGATCGCCGTGCTGTTTTCCATCGCCAACCAGCGATACCGTTTCGTGGAGCGTGCTCAGTTCGACTGGCAGATGTTCTGGCAGTCCGATTCGCAGGAAGCCATTGGCCTTGATCAATACCGCGCCGTGATCGAAGGGCAGGTTATCGAAGGGCTGACAGACGACGTTTCGGGCCTGAGCTACGATCCTGATCGTAAAAGTCTGTTCACGGTGACCAACCAGAACGCCGAAATGGTCGAGTTGAGTCTCGATGGGCACATCCTGCGACGCATCAAGTTGATCGGTTTCGGTGATGCGGAAGCCGTGGAATACATCAGTCCAGGCGTTTACGTGATCAGCGATGAGCGCCAGCAGCGCCTGATCAAGGTGCATATCGACGACGACACGCAGTCAGTGGACGCGGCCAATGCCGAGCAATTGACGCTGGGGCTCAATGCGGGCGGTAACAAGGGCTATGAAGGTTTGGCCTATGACCGGCACCGTGAGCGCCTGTTTGTCGCCCGCGAGCGTGATCCGGTGCAGATCATCGAAGTGCGCGGCTTCCCCAAGACGAATGCAGAAGGCCCCGGCAATCTTCAGGTGATTTCCGACAGCAAACGCGATGCCGGTCTGTTCGTGCGCGATCTTTCCAGCCTGCAGTTCGATCAGAACAGCGGTCACTTGCTGGCGCTGTCCGATGAGTCCAGGCAGATCGTCGAGCTGGATATCGATGGCCGTCCGATTGGCAGCGGCTCGTTGAAGAAAGGGCAGATGGGCCTGAGCAAGACCGTGCCCCAGGCCGAAGGCGTGGCCATGGACGACGATGAAGTGCTGTATCTGGTGAGCGAGCCGAACCTGTTCTATGTGTTTCGCAAGCCATAACCCTGCGAAACGTTAGCCAGTTGAAACAAAAATGCCCACGCAAGGTGGGCACTTCTTCAAGCCGTGACGCTTAGCGGGTCAGGGTTTTTACGCCTTCTGCCGTGCCCAGCAACAGCAGATCCGCCGGACGCGCCGCGAACAGGCCATTGGTGACCACGCCGACGATGGCGTTGATCTGTGCTTCCAGCTCCACCGGATTGGTGATGCTCATGTTGTGCACGTCGATAATGATGTTGCCGTTGTCGGTCAGCACGCCTTCACGGTAGACCGGGTCGCCGCCCAGCTTGACCAGTTGGCGCGCTACATGGCTGCGAGCCATCGGGATGACTTCGACCGGCAGCGGAAATGCACCCAGCACCGGCACCAGCTTGCTGCCGTCTGCGATGCAGATGAAGGTCTTGGCGACAGCCGCCACGATCTTCTCGCGGGTCAGGGCTGCGCCACCGCCCTTGATCAGATTCAGGTGCTCGTCGCTCTCGTCCGCGCCGTCGATGTAGAACTCCAGATCGCTGACCGTGTTGAGCTCATACACCGGAATGCCGTGGCCCTTGAGGCGCGCAGCGGTGGCTTCGGAACTGGCGACGGCGCCGTCGAAGGCAGCCTTGTGTTTGGCCAGCGCGTCGATGAAGCAGTTGGCCGTGGAGCCGGTGCCGACGCCCACAATGCTCTTGTCGTCGAGCTTCGGAAGGATGAAATCGACAGCTGCCTGGGCGACTGCCTGTTTGAGTTGATCCTGGGTCATGCGGGCTCCACGGTGCCAGAGGTGTGCAAAAGGGCCCGCATTATAGCGGCGAGCGCGGCGTAAAGCCCCGTCATTCGTATGGTCGTGCATCGGACTGCGGGGTAGACTTGCCGGTCTTGCCCTTTCCGCCAGTGATGTCGTCCCGATGCTTGAACAGTACGTCAAGAAAATCCTCACTTCCCGCGTCTACGACGTCGCCATCGAGACGCCGCTGCACGGCGCGCGTCAGCTCTCCGAACGGCTCGGCAATCAGGTGCTGCTCAAGCGCGAAGACCTGCAGCCGGTGTTCTCGTTCAAGATTCGCGGCGCTTACAACAAGCTTGCGCAGCTGACCGCTGAAGATTCGGCGCGCGGTGTGGTCACTGCCTCGGCGGGCAACCATGCGCAGGGGCTGGCGCTGGCGGCGCGGGAGTTGGGCATCAGGGCGACCATCGTGATGCCGCGCACCACGCCAGAGATCAAGGTAGAGGGCGTGCGCTCACGCGGGGCGACCGTGGTGCTGCATGGCGATTCGTTTCCCGAGGCGCTGGCGTATTCGCTGAAGCTGGTCGACGAGCAGGGTTTTGTTTATATCCACCCGTACGACGACCCCGACACCATTGCCGGGCAAGGCACGGTGGCCATGGAAATCCTGCGTCAGCAGCCGGGCCAACTGGACGCGATCTTCGTGCCGGTGGGCGGCGGTGGACTGATCGCGGGGATTGCGGCCTACGTGAAGTATTTGCGGCCCGAGATCAAGGTGATCGGCGTCGAGCCGGACGATTCCAACTGCCTGCAAGCCGCCATGACCGCGGGTGAGCGTGTGGTGCTCAGTCAGGTCGGGCTGTTTGCCGATGGCGTGGCCGTGGCGCAGATCGGCCATCACACCTTTGAGGTCTGCCGTCATTACGTGGATGAAGTGATCACGGTCAGCACCGACGAGATCTGTGCAGCGATCAAGGACATCTACGACGACACCCGCTCCATCACCGAACCTTCCGGCGCGCTGGCCGTAGCCGGGATCAAGAAGTACGTCGAGCAACGTGGTGTCAGCGGCCAGACCCTGGTGGCGATCGACTCCGGGGCCAACGTCAACTTCGACCGCCTGCGCCATGTGGCCGAGCGCGCCGAACTGGGCGAAGGCCGCGAAGCGATCATCGCTGTGACCATCCCCGAACGCCCGGGCAGCTTCAAGGCGTTCTGCGAGGCCATCGGCAAACGGCAGATCACCGAATTCAACTACCGCTACCACACCGACCGCGAAGCGCACATCTTCGTCGGCGTGCAGACCCACCCCGAGAACGATCCGCGCAGCGCGTTGATCGCCAGCCTGACCGAGCAGGGCTTTCCGGTGCTGGACCTGACCGACAACGAACTGGCCAAGCTGCACATCCGCCACATGGTGGGTGGACACGCCGAGCGGGTCAGCGATGAAGTGGTGCTGCGCTTCGAATTCCCCGAACGGCCCGGTGCGTTGTTCAACTTTCTTAACCGGCTGGGCGGACGCTGGACCATCTCGATGTTCCACTACCGCAACCACGGCGCGGCGGATGGTCGAGTGGTTGCAGGGCTGGTGGTGCCTGAGGACGAGCGGCACCTGGTGAGCCAGGCACTGACTGAGATCGGCTATCCGTTCTGGGATGAAAGCGAGAACCCGGCGTATCGGCTGTTTTTGGGCTGAGGCCTTCAAGTTGCGTACACCGGGACGCGGAGCGTCCTGAGCGGCATTCCCACGCGGAGCGTGAGGAACGATCAGTGTGAGGGCTATAACCGCTAACGCAGGTCTGACTGCTAGACTCAACCCGCCCGATTCAAGAGGAAGACCTTGCAATGGAACCCGTCACCGCCCTGAAAACCCTGCACATCGCTGCCATCACGCTGTTGTTGCTCAGCGTTCTGGTGCTGGCCAGCGGCGTCATCAAGGTGCGCCTCGAAGGTGATGCGACCATCCAGACGCGTCTGCTCAAGCGTCCATTGCTGTTCTTCTGGCTGCTGATGGCGGTCTGCCTGGCGATTCTGCCGTTCAGCGGCTGGTGGCTGGTACATTCGATAGGTTTGTCGCTGGGGCAGACCTGGGTGTTGGGCAGCAGCGTGCTCTACACGGTGGGCCTGTTCAGTTGGGTATGGCTGGTGGCGAGGCTTAATCGATTGCGCCTCGGCGCGCGGACCGACAGGCGCGGCTTCACCCTTGCACTGGCAATCATCAGCGTGGTGTGTTTCGTCGTGATCGCCGGCCTGATGGGCTTCAAACCGGCGTAAGCACTGGCTGAATCAGTGACGCAGCGTGATCACCGGCCAGCCGCGTTGCTCGGCTTCGGCGCGCAGTTTCGGATCGGGATCGACCGCGACCGGATTGGCGACTTGCTCCAGCAGCGGCAGGTCGTTCATCGAGTCGCTATAGAAATAGCTGTCCTCAAGGCTGAACGCGTTCTCTTCCAGCCACAGATTCAACCGTGTGACCTTGCCTTCACGGAAGCACGGAATGCCCGTCGTGCGGCCGGTATAACGGCCATCGATCATCTCGCATTCAGTGGCCAGCAGCGTCTCGATCCCCAGTCGCTCCACGATGGGCGCCGTCACGAAACGGTTGGTCGCGGTAATCACCACCAGCTTGTCGCCCGCCGCACGGTGCTTGGCGATCAACTCCATGGCCTTGGGCAGCATGATCGGTTCGATGCAGTCACGCATGAACTCACGGTGCCATTGCGCCAACTGTTCCATATCGGTCGCACCCAGAATCTCCAGTGTGAAGTTCAGGTAGTCGGTCATGTTTAACGTGCCGGCCAGATAATCCTGATAGAACTCATCGTTACGGGTTTTGTAGGACGCGGTGTCGAGGATGCCGCGACGGCACAGATAATCACCCCAGGCGTGATCGCTGTCGCCACCCAGAAGCGTGTTGTCGAGGTCGAATAGTGCCAGGCGCATGCGGTTACTCGCTGAATTAGCTGAAAAAAGAGCATCAGAATACGAGGTTTTCACAAGTCTTCACATAAGGTGACAAGCCTCGTTGCTGGTTTGATCGCCTTTGTGGAACAATGCGGCGACATGCGTTTGCGAGGTTGTTGCCGTGATCGACCCCGATGGTTTCCGTCCTAATGTCGGGATTATTCTGACAAACGATGCTGGTCAGGTCCTATGGGCTCGGCGTATTAACCAGGATGCCTGGCAGTTTCCGCAAGGGGGAATCAACCCACAGGAGACGCCGGAAGACGCGCTTTATCGTGAGCTGAATGAAGAAGTCGGACTCGAACGACATGATGTGCAAATACTTGCCTGCACCCGGGGCTGGTTGCGCTATCGTCTGCCGCAACGACTGGTCCGTACTCATAGCCAACCGCTGTGTATCGGCCAAAAGCAGAAATGGTTTCTCCTGCGCCTGATCTCCAACGAGCAGCGGGTGCGGATGGATTTGACCGGGAAACCGGAGTTCGATGGCTGGCGCTGGGTCAGCTATTGGTATCCGCTTGGCCAGGTGGTGACATTCAAGCGCGAGGTGTATCGACGCGCACTCAAAGAGCTTGCCCCGCGCCTCTTATCGCGCGACTGACACGGAGTTCGACCCCGAGCCATGCTCAATACGCTGCGCAAGATCGTCCAGGAAGTTAACTCCGCCAAGGATCTCAAGGCGGCGTTGGGCATTATTGTGTTGCGCGTCAAGGAGGCCATGGGCAGCCAGGTCTGCTCGGTCTATCTGCTCGATGCTGAAGCCAACCGTTTTGTACTGATGGCCTCCGAAGGCCTCAACAAGCGGTCCATCGGCAAGGTCAGCATGGCGCCGAATGAAGGCCTCGTGGGCCTCGTGGGCACGCGCGAAGAACCGCTGAACCTCGAAAACGCCGCCGATCACCCTCGTTATCGCTACTTTGCCGAAACCGGTGAAGAGCGTTACGCGTCGTTCCTGGGTGCGCCGATCATCCACCACCGCCGTGTGGTCGGGGTTCTGGTAATCCAGCAAAAGGAGCGCCGCCAGTTCGATGAGGGCGAAGAAGCCTTCCTCGTCACCATGAGCGCGCAGCTCGCGGGCGTTATTGCTCACGCCGAAGCTACTGGCTCGATCCGCGGTCTGGGTCGCCAGGGCAAGGGCATTCAGGAAGCCAAGTTCGTCGGCGTGGCCGGTTCGCCCGGCGCTGCGGTCGGTGTGGCGGTGGTCATGCTGCCGCCTGCCGATCTGGAAGTGGTTCCCGACAAGACGGTTACTGACATCGCGGCCGAGCTTGCGCTGTTCCAGAACGCACTGGAAGGCGTGCGCAACGACATGCGTACCCTGTCTGCCAAGCTCGCCACGCAGCTGCGCCCCGAAGAGCGCGCGCTGTTCGACGTCTATCTCATGATGCTCGACGATGCCTCGCTGGGCAGTGAAGTCACCAACGTCATCAAGACCGGCCAGTGGGCGCAGGGCGCGCTGCGCTCGGTGGTCAACGAACACGTCAAACGTTTCGAACTGATGGACGACGCCTACCTGCGCGAGCGGGCCTCGGACGTCAAGGACCTGGGCCGCCGTCTGCTGGCCTATCTTCAGGAAGCGCGGCAACAGGCGCTGGTCTACCCCGACAACACGATTCTGGTCAGCGAAGAGCTCTCGCCAGCCATGCTCGGTGAAGTGCCTGAGGGCAAACTGGTTGGTCTGGTCTCGGTGCAGGGCTCCGGCAACTCCCACGTTGCGATTCTGGCCCGGGCCATGGGTATTCCGACGGTCATGGGCCTGGTGGACTTCCCGTATTCCAAGGTCGATGGCATCGACCTGATCGTCGACGGCTACCACGGTGAGGTCTTCACCAACCCCAGCGACATCATGCGCAAGCAGTTCGGCAAAGTGGTCGAGGAGGAGCGTCAGCTCTCCCAGGGCCTCGATGCGCTGCGTGAGCTGCCGTGCGTGACGCTGGACGGGCATCGCATGCCGCTCTGGGTCAACACCGGGCTGCTCGCCGACGTGGCGCGTGCTCAGCAGCGTGGCGCCGAAGGTGTCGGGCTGTACCGCACCGAAGTGCCGTTCATGATCAACCAGCGCTTCCCGAGCGAAAAGGAACAGCTGGCGATCTACCGCGAGCAGCTGGCTGCGTTCCATCCACTGCCGGTGACCATGCGCAGCCTGGACATCGGTGGTGACAAGGCGCTGTCGTACTTCCCGATCAAGGAAGACAACCCGTTTCTTGGCTGGCGCGGCATTCGCGTCACCCTCGATCATCCGGAAATTTTCCTGGTTCAGACCCGCGCCATGCTCAAGGCCAGTGAAGGTCTGAACAACCTGCGCATTCTGCTGCCGATGATCTCCAGCACCCACGAGGTGGAAGAAGCGCTGCACCTGATCCACCGCGCCTGGGGCGAAGTGCGTGACGAAGGCACCGACGTGCCGATGCCCCCCGTGGGGGTGATGATCGAAGTCCCTGCGGCGGTCTATCAGACTCGCGATCTGGCGCGTCAGGTGGACTTCCTGTCGGTCGGCTCCAACGACCTGACCCAATACCTGCTCGCGGTCGACCGCAATAACCCGCGTGTCGCCGACCTCTACGATTACCTGCACCCTGCGGTGCTACAGGCCCTGCAAAGCGTGGTGCGAGATGCCCATGCCGAAGGCAAGCCGGTCAGTATCTGCGGCGAAATGGCGGGTGACCCGGCTGCGGCGGTGCTGTTGATGGCGATGGGCTTCGACAGCCTGTCGATGAACGCCACCAACCTGCCGAAAGTGAAGTGGATGCTGCGCCAGATCAACCTGAGCAAGGCCAAGGACCTGCTGGCGCAGTTGATGACCAACGATAACCCGCAAGTCATCAGCAGCTCGCTGCAACTGGCACTGAAAAACCTCGGCCTGTCGCGGATGATCAACCCAGGGTCCGTGAAAGGGCACTAGGGCCTGTCTATGATCGTTCGCACCTCCGGACTGTGGGAGGCGGCTTGCCGGCGATGAACGATGACGCGTTCTTTCTGATATACCGCGTCGCCTTCATCGCGGGCAAGCCCCCTCCCACGGCCCAGTACTCATATCCTCAACTCAACCTCACCCAACCGCCCACCCTGCGGCCCGAAGCTGTGTTCGATCATCTGCCGTGTGCCGTCGGCGTTGACGATCAGTACGGTGCTGGCGCGGGTGCCGTAGTTGGGGCTGGCGATGAACACGCTGGACAGCAGCTTCTCGGTGGCAAGGCCCACGCCGGTTTCAGGCAGCTCGGCGTCTGCGGCAGGCTGCGGATCCTTCAGCAGGTCCAGTAATGGTCCAGGCCGCGGGTCATCCAGTTGGTCGGTCAGCGCTGCCCTTGCCTTGAGCAGTTTGGGCCATGGCGTATTCAGGCCTGCGTTGGACAGCCCGTACACGCCTTCGCCCAGCAAGCGGGGCGTCGGGTTGGTCGAGCTCAGGTAATACAACTGCACTGCGTCACCCGCCAGCAGGTTGAAACCCGTGTACTCACTGGCGCGCGCAGCCATTTCGGCCACGTAATCCTCGGGCGATTGCTCACCCGCCAGAAACTTAGCCACCAGCTCGCCACGCGAACGCAGGCCCAAAGTCTGGCCCGGATCACGAATATTGGTCACAGCGGCAAAGCGTCCCTGGGCACCAATGCCCATCCAGGTGCCGCCGGCTTCCAGGTCTCGCCCTGCGTAAACGTTCGGCATGTCCTCCCACTGGCTCAGTGGCCGGGTAGGGCGCGCATAGAATTCGTCACGATTGGCCGCCACAATCAGCGGCTGGGCCTGAGACGGCCGCCAGGCGAATACGATCAGACACATTCGGTTCTCCTTTTTCCTGAACTGTACGCAGCTTTGACCAGTGGCCGCTAGAGCAACCGGCCGGGCTCCGGTAACATGCCCGCCTGATTCAGTCGCCCGCACGGGCGTTCCAATTGAGGATACGCAATGCTGCCTTACCCGCAGATTGACCCGGTAGCCGTTGCCATCGGCCCGCTGCAAATTCACTGGTACGGTTTGATGTACCTGGTCGGCATCGGTGGCGCATGGCTGCTGGCGTCACGTCGCTTGAACGCATTCGATCCGACCTGGACCAAAGAAAAACTTTCCGACCTGATTTTCTGGCTGGCCATGGGCGTGATCGTCGGCGGACGGCTGGGCTATGTGCTGTTCTACGACCTGTCGGCCTATATCGCCAATCCATTGCTCATCTTCGAGGTCTGGAAGGGCGGCATGGCGTTCCACGGTGGCTTTGTCGGCGTCATGATCGCGGCCTGGTGGTTCGGCAAGCGCAACGGCAAAAGCTTCTTCCAGTTGATGGACTTCGTTGCACCGCTGGTGCCGATCGGTCTGGGTGCCGGGCGTATCGGCAACTTCATCAATGCCGAGCTGTGGGGCAAGCCGACCGATGTGCCGTGGGCAATGGTGTTCCCGCCGTTCAGCGACCCTGCGCAACTGGCGCGCCATCCGTCGCAGCTGTATCAGTTCGCACTCGAAGGTGTGGCACTGTTTATCATCCTTAATCTTTATGCGCGTAAACCCCGCCCGACCATGGCCGTTTCCGGCATGTTCGCGCTGTTTTACGGCATTTTCCGTTTTGTGGTCGAGTTCGTCCGGGTGCCGGACGCACAGCTGGGCTATCTGGCGTGGGGCTGGGTCACCATGGGTCAGATCCTGAGTCTGCCGATGATCATCGCCGGTCTGTTCCTGATCTGGCTGGCCTACAAGCGCGCTCCGGCGTCTACCAACGCAGCGGTCTGACACCGAAACGCCGCATGCTCGCGTGCGGCGCTTTCAACAAAGCAGGTGATTTATGAAGCAATATCTGGAACTGGTCGCACATGTGATCAAGCACGGGACCTTGCAGTCCAACCGTACCGGCGTGAACACCATCAGCTTTCCGGGTGCGATGCTGCGTTATGACTTGCAGGAAGGTTTCCCGGCGATCACTACCCGTCGCATGGCTTTCAAGTCGGCCATCGGCGAGATGGTCGGTTTTCTGCGTGGCGTGAGCAATGCGGCCGAATTCCGCGAGCTGGGCTGCAAGGTCTGGGACCAGAACGCCAACGAAAACGCTCAGTGGCTGAACAACCCGTTCCGCAAGGGCGAGGATGATCTGGGCGAGATCTACGGCGTGCAGTGGCGCAAATGGCCTGCCTACAAGCGCATCGATGCGGCCAATGTCGCCGCGATTGAACTGGCGCTCGGTCAGGGTTATCGCCAGATCGCCGAATCCGAAGAAGACGGCCAGGTGTTCGTGGTGCTGTACAAGGCCATCGATCAGATTCGCCAGTGTGTCGACACCATCATCAACGATCCAGGCAGCCGCCGGATTCTGTTCCACGGCTGGAACTGTGCACAGCTGGATGAGATGGCGCTGCCGCCTTGCCACCTGCTGTACCAGTTGCATCCGAACCCGCAGACGCGTGAAATCTCGCTGACCCTCTACATCCGTTCGAACGATCTGGGTCTGGGCACGCCGTTCAACCTGACCGAGGGCGCCGCGTTGCTGAGTCTGATCGGCCGTCTGACGGGCTACGCACCGCGCTGGTTCACCTATTTCATTGGTGATGCTCACGTGTACGAGAACCATCTGGACATGCTCAACGAGCAGCTTACCCGCGAGCCGTTCCCGATGCCGAAACTGAAAATCTCCGACCGCGTGCCAGAGTTTGCCAAGACCGGCGTGTATCAGCCGGAGTGGCTGGAGCTGATCGAGCCGTCTGATTTCACGCTGGAAGGCTACGAGCATCACCCGGCAATGACAGCGCCGATGGCGGTTTAAGCCCCGATCCTGATCGTTCCCACGATCAATATCGTGTGATGATCGTTCCTACGCTCCGCGTGGGAATGCCTCTCGGGACGCTCCGCGTCCGCTCCAGAATGCGACGCCGAGCGTCACGGCTGCATGCCCACGCAGATGGGCGCAATCAGTGGAGGATCAGGCAATCAGGTTAAACCAGAACGATCTGGTTCTTGCCCTGCCGCTTGGCCTGATACATCGCTGCATCGGCGCGGCCATAGAGGGCTTCCAGGCTGTGGTCGTCCTTGGTCAGGTTGGTCAGGCCCTGGCTGGCCGTGATGCTGAAGGTGCTGGTGCCGCACTGGAAGCTCTGGCGCTGGATCTCGCGCTGCAGACGCTCTGCGATCTGCATGGCCATTTCCGGTGCGCAGCCGGGGAAGACCGCTGCAAACTCTTCACCGCCAATACGTCCGAACAGATCCCCGCGCCTCAGCGCTGAGCGACCGCTCTCGGCAATGCGCTGCAGCACGGTATCGCCTTCCTGGTGGCCGTAGGTGTCGTTCACCAGCTTGAAATCATCGATGTCCAGCAGAAGAAAGGCCAGCGGCGTGCCGTTCAGGCGTGCCAGTTCGAACTCGCGCTGGGCGCATTCGAAGAAGTGGCGTCGGTTGCTGCTCTGGGTCAGGACGTCGGTGGTCGCCAGGCGCTGCAGTTCATCCTCGAGCTGTTTCTTCTCGGTGATGTCCTCGGCAATGCCCACCACGACCAGGCGCTGTGCATCATCGGTCTGGCGACTGACGAAGCACTTGTCGCTCAGCCAGCGCACTTCACCGTCGGCGCGGATGATGCGGTATTCGCGGTCTTCAATGGCGCCTTTCTCGATCACTTCGCTCAGGCTGCGCTCGGCGTAGTTGAGGTCATCCGGGTAGATGCTGTCGCGCCACTCACCGTAATCGGCCAGCAACAGCCCTGCAGAGCGGCCGAAGATGCGCTCGTAGGCCGGGCTGACGTAAATCATGCGCTGGGTTTCCCAATCGAACGCCCAGAGCACAGCGTTGACGCTGACCAGCAGCGAACTGAACAGCTGTTCACGCTCGCTCAGACGCGCCACCTCCGCCTGTGCATGCATCAGGGCCAGCAGGGTTTCAGCGGCGGCGGGCATTTCGGTAGCGGAGGTGACAGGGCTTTGCTTTTCCATAAGGCGACGTCTCAAGCAGCGCGCAGCCAGTGCTTGCACGCTCTCCCATTCACAGCGGGAAAGACGATAAGATGTTTTAAAAGGGGGGAAGTTCCGAAACCGGCATGCCCGCAAGGGGCATGCCGATCAACGGTGTCAGGCTTGAGCCGGGCGCAGCGAGTAGGTTTTCAACTGATCGGCGAAGTCGCGCAGGGACTGAATGCCACTGGCTTCGGCTTCGTGAATCCACTCTTTCATGGCTGACAGCATGTCGTGACCGTTGGTGCTGGTCTTGACCCAGATCTGCTGCAGCGCGAGGCGTTTTTCGTAGATCACCTTCAATGCCTGGCTGTGTTCCAGCATGGTCTGGATGCGAACGTGGTGTCTGTCGTCCAGCAGGCTGGTCTCGCGGGACAGCAGGCGCTTGGCGCGGTGGAACTGATGGCGGACCGACGCATCGGCCTTGGCCAGTTCCTGAGCGACCAGCGGACCGATCACGACCTTGCGGTACTGAGCCATGATCTGGAAACGGTTGTTGAGGATGGCCATCGCGGTGTCCATGTCCATATGGCCCTTGCCTTCGACCCGATGGGCGATAGGCGCGACGCGCTGCACCTTGGCCAGACGCAGAAAGCTGAACACCTTGATCCACGCCCAGCCCATGTCGAATTCCCACGGCTTGACCGACAGCTTGGCCGAATTGGGGTAGGTGTGGTGGTTGTTGTGCAGTTCTTCGCCACCAATGATGATGCCCCACGGCACCAGATTGGTCGCCGCATCACGGCACTCGAAGTTGCGATAACCCACGGCATGACCCAGCCCATTGACCACGCCAGCGGCCCAGAATGGAATCCACATCATCTGGATTGCCCACACGGTGATACCGATGACACCGAACAGCGCCAGATCGATCACCGCCATCAGGGCGATACCCAGCAGCTTGTAGCGCGAGTACAGATTGCGTTCGATCCAGTCTTCCGGGCAGTTCTTGCCGTAGATGCGCAGGGTGTCTTCGTTCTGAGCCTCTTCGCGATACAGCTCGGCGCCCTTGCGCAGGACGGTAGACAAGCCTTTGACGACCGGGCTGTGCGGGTCGTCGACGGTTTCGCATTTTGCGTGGTGCTTGCGGTGGATGGCGGTCCACTCGCGGGTGTTCTGCGCCGTGGTGAGCCACAGCCAGAAACGGAAGAAGTGCTTGAGCCCCGCATTGAGTTCCAGGGAGCGGTGAGCTGAGTAGCGGTGCAGATAGACCGTGACGCCGACAATCGTCACATGGGTCATGGCCAGTGTGACTGCTATTACCTGCCAGACGGAAAGGTCGAGCAAACCGTTGTACCACATAGGCTGTTTGGCCCTCGTAAAGATACGCGTGAAGAAAAAAGTAACAGCTGCATTATCACTGACATCCCACAGAAAACCAGTCACGCTTTTAGATAAGAGTCGCAGGATGTTTCTTGCTTTATAATTGCGCTCCTTTCATAAGGCCCTGGATTTTCTTATGACGGACTCTACTGACGGAGCGCTACGGACGGCCATTCTGTACGGCATGCTGTCCGTTCTGTGGTTGCTGGCGTTCGATTGCCTGCTGCCGCTTTTCATCGAAGATCCGGCTCATTTGGCCATCGGGCAGCGCGCGGGCGGCTATGGATGGGTGTTGATAAGCGCAGTCATGCTCTTTGTCGCGCGTGACCGTTTGATGAAAGTCATCACCGGCAAGGCACAGGTAGCGCGTCATCAGGACGATCACGACCAGCTGAGACTGGCTGCTGCGGTGTTCGACAGTACCCTGGAAGGGGTACTGGTGACCGACGCGAAAGGGCGGATCGTGCACGTCAACCGGGCGTTTGTGGACATTACCGGCTATCAACCTGATGAAGTGCTGGGTTTCAACCCCAGCAAGTTCCAGTCCGGCCGCCACGGTGCGGAGTTCTATCGGCAGATGTACCGCTCGATCCTCAGCGCCGGTCAGTGGAGCGGCGAGATCTGGAATCGACGCAAGAGCGGCGAAGTCTATCCGCAGTGGCAGACGATCCGCAGCATCAAGGCCGATGACGGCCAGCCGAAAAACTTCGTCGCGGTGTTTTCCGACATGACCGCCATCAAGCGTTCCGAGCAGGAGTTGGCTCAACTCGCCCATTACGATGCGCTGACCGGCTTGCCCAACCGTCTGCTGCTTACTGACCGGATCAGTCAGGCGCTGACGTCTGCCCGCTCCAGCAAGCGCGGCTGCGCGCTGCTGTTGATCGATCTGGACCATTTCAAGAACATCAATGACAGCCTCGGCCACAATATCGGCGATGAAGTGCTCAAGGCCATTGCCGTTCGGCTCCAAGGTGTGACCGAGAGCGACATGACCTTGGCGCGGCTGGGCGGTGACGAATTTGCCTTGCTGGTCAAAAATTGCCCGCAGATGGTCCAGGCAGCGGCCCTGGCGCAGCGAGTCAGTGAAGTGCTCAAGGCGCCATTTGCGATCGCCGGACAGCAGTTGTTCATCAGTGCCAGCCTGGGCATCAGCCTGTTTCCAGGCGATGCGCTGACTGACCAGCAATTGTTGCGCAATGCCGACTCTGCGCTGTTCAAGGCCAAGAGCAACGGCCGCGACGGCTATGCGTTGTACACCGAAGAACTGACGTCCCACGCCCGTCAGCGGGTGCAGCTGGTGAGCGAACTGCGCCACGCCATCGAACATCAGGAATTACGCGTCTTTTATCAGCCGGTTCACGACCTCGCCACGCGCTGCATCGTGGGTGTCGAAGCGCTCGTGCGTTGGCAGCACCCATCGCGGGGTATGGTTTCACCGGGGGAATTCATTCCGGTGGCCGAGCAGAGCGGGTTGATTGCCGATATCGATGCCTGGGTGCTGGAAACGGCATGTCGGCAGATGCTGGCCTGGCAAGCCTGCGACGTGCCGATCCGCTTTGTGGCGGTCAATGTTTCCAGCCGGTTGTTCAGCACCGGTGATCTTGATCGTCAGGTCAGCCAGGTGCTGCGTGATACCGGCCTTGATCCTGCCTTGCTGGAGCTGGAAGTGACTGAAAGCGCAGTAATGGAAGACCCCGAGCAGGCCATCGAGCAGTTGCACCGGCTGCGCGAGCTGGGCCTGAGTCTGGCCATCGATGACTTTGGCACCGGTTATTCCTCTCTGCTCAGGCTCAAGCGCATGCCGGTCCAGAAGCTGAAGATCGATCAGGGCTTTGTGGCGGGGCTGCCGGGCGATGACGACGATATTGCCATCGTGCGCGCGGTCATCGCGCTGGCGGGCAGCATGGGCATGCGAGTGCTGGCCGAGGGCATCGAGCAGGCCGAGCAGGCGGCGTTTCTGTTCGACAACGGGTGTGAGTTGGGCCAGGGCTACTGGTTCGGGCGACCCGTGCCTGCCGAATCGATCAATTGGGCACATGCCCCGGTGTTCACCACAGCTCCGGTCTGACGGGTTCTGACACGCCTGATTCATGCTCTGGCCGGACGTGCAATGCTTCCCGGCACCGCATGAAGGCGTCTAATTTCTTTTAGTTATATCTGCATTCTTAAATAGTCTTTTTAAGAATATCCGCGTCTCACTACTATTGCCTCATCGCCACATGCCAGCACTCAAGTGCACGGCAGGCTCCACTTTCAAGGAATACGATAATGAGCGCATCTCTACGTAGTGTTGACGGTCAGGACGAAGCGGCAATCTTGCGTGAGATTCAGAGTGCGTTGCGTGACCTGCGCTTTGGCGCCGTCGAGATCACCGTGCACAACGCACAAGTGGTGCAGATCGAGCGCAAGGAAAAGTTTCGTTTGCAGAACCCTGGTAACAAGCCGAGCTGATACAGCGCCGGATGAAACAACCGAATGCGATGCACCCCCTGACAAGCAGCGCGTCGGTGTGAATCTCACGCTGGCGTGCGACGAAGAAATCAAAAAAAGCCGACACACAGAATTTGCAGGAGCTTCACCTATGTCCATTCGCCGTTTTGCCCTGGCCGCTCTCGCCAGCGCTGTATTCGCAGGTTCCGCTGTCGCCAAGGACTACGAGTTGCTCAACGTGTCTTACGACCCGACACGTGAGCTGTATCAGGAATACAACGCCGAGTTTGCCAAGCACTGGAAACAGTCCCATCCGGACGACACCGTGACCATCAAGCAGTCCCACGGTGGCTCGGGCAAGCAGGCCCGTGGTGTGATCGACGGCCTGCGCGCCGATGTCGTGACCCTGGCGCTGGCCGGTGACATCGACGAGATCGCCAAGCTGGGCAAGACCTTGCCTGAAAACTGGCAGACGCGTCTGCCGGACGCGAGCACGCCGTACACCTCGACCATCGTGTTTCTGGTGCGCAAGGGCAATCCAAAAGGCATCAAGGACTGGGGCGACCTGATCAAGAAAGACGTGTCGGTGATCACGCCCAACCCGAAAACCTCGGGCGGCGCGCGCTGGAACTTCCTGGCTGCCTGGGCCTATGGCCTGAAGGCGGGCGGTGGCGACGAAGCCAAGGCCAAGGAATACGTGCAGACCCTGTTCAAGCATGTGCCGATTCTGGACACCGGAGCGCGCGGCTCGACCATCACTTTCGTTAACAACGGTCAGGGTGATGTGCTGCTGGCGTGGGAAAACGAGGCGTTCCTGGCGCTGAAGGAAGACGGTGGCGCAGACAAGTTCGACATCGTCGTACCGTCGCTGTCGATTCTGGCCGAGCCGCCGGTCGCCGTGGTCGACAAAAATGCCGAGAAGAAGGGCAATACCGCCGTCGCGACCGAGTACCTGAAACACCTGTACAGCAAGGAAGGTCAGGAAATTGCCGCGAAAAACTTCTATCGTCCACGTGATAAAGAGATCGCCGCCAAATACGAGAAGCAATTCCCGAAACTGGATCTGGTGACTATCGACAAAGACTTCGGCGGCTGGAAGACTGCGCAGCCGAAGTTCTTCAACGACGGCGGCGTGTTCGACCAGATTTATCAAGCGCAATAAACCGCATGACGATACCGCGCAGCCCTCAACAGGCACGGTATCGCAGTGATGGTCAAACAGCCCGGATCAACGTCCGGGCTTCGTGCAAGTAAAACCAGGGACTTCTATGTCGCGTCGTATCTCCCCCGTCATACCCGGCTTCGGGCTGACGCTGGGCTACACCTTGGTGTACCTCAGTCTGATTGTGCTTATACCGCTGGCCGCCATGTTCGTGCATGCCGCACAGCTCACCTGGGATCAGTTCTGGACCATCATCACCGCACCTCGCGTACTGGCGGCGCTGAAGTTGAGTTTCAGCACAGCGTTCTACGCCGCTGTCATCAACGGCGTGATCGGTACGCTGCTGGCGTGGGTGCTGGTGCGTTATACCTTCCCCGGACGCAAGATCATCGATGCGATGATCGACCTGCCTTTTGCCCTGCCGACCGCCGTGGCCGGTATCGCCCTGACAGCGCTGTATGCGCCCAATGGCTGGGTCGGGCAGTTCGCCGCTGATCTGGGTTTCAAGATCGCCTACACCCCGTTGGGTATCACTCTGGCGCTGACCTTCGTGACGCTGCCGTTCGTGGTGCGCACCGTTCAACCGGTGCTGGCCGATATCCCGCGTGAAGTCGAAGAGGCCGCCGCCTGCCTGGGTGCCCGTCCGCTGCAGGTGTTTCGCCACATTCTCGTGCCGGCGCTGCTGCCTGCGTGGCTGACCGGCTTCGCGCTGGCCTTCGCTCGCGGTGTGGGGGAGTACGGTTCGGTCATCTTCATCGCGGGCAACATGCCCATGAAAACCGAAATCATGCCCTTGCTGATCATGGTCAAGCTCGACCAGTACGACTACACCGGCGCGACCTCCATTGGCGTTCTGATGCTGGTGGTTTCCTTCATTCTGCTGCTGCTGATCAACCTGCTGCAGCGGCGCATCGAAACCCCAGCCTGAGGAGGCGAGCATGTCTTATTCATCGGTTTCCGCTGCAGCCTCCGCCAACGACGCACGTCGTGGTAACGCTGTTGCTCGTCGTATCCTGATCGGCCTTGGCTGGCTGATCTTCGCTCTGTTTCTGGGGCTGCCGCTGTTCATCGTGGTCTCACAAGGCCTGAAAAACGGTCTGGGCGCCTTCTTCGAGGCGGTGCTCGAGCCGGACGCGCTGTCGGCGCTCAAGCTGACGGTCATTGCCGTGCTGATCTCGGTGCCGCTCAACCTTGTGTTCGGCGTCAGCGCCGCGTGGTGCGTGAGCAAGTACTCGTTCCGTGGCAAGAGCATTCTGGTCACGCTGATCGACCTGCCGTTCTCGGTATCGCCGGTCATTGCCGGTCTGGTCTACGTGCTGATGTTCGGCGCGCAGGGCCTGTTCGGGCCGTGGCTGCAGGATCACGACATCCAGATCGTCTTCGCGCTGCCGGGCATCGTGCTGGCAACCATCTTTGTCACCGTGCCGTTCGTCGCGCGTGAGCTGATCCCCTTGATGCAGGAGCAGGGCACGCAGGAAGAGGAGGCGGCGCGTCTGCTGGGTGCCAACGGCTGGCAGATGTTCTGGCATGTCACGGTGCCGAACATCAAGTGGGGCCTGATCTATGGCGTGGTGCTGTGTACCGCGCGGGCGATGGGTGAGTTTGGCGCGGTGTCGGTGGTGTCCGGCCACATTCGCGGCGTTACCAACACGCTGCCGCTGCACGTCGAGATCCTCTACAACGAATACAACCACGTTGCCGCCTTTGCGGTGGCGAGCCTGTTGCTGATCCTCGCGCTGTTCATCCTGCTGCTCAAGCAGTGGAGCGAATCCCGTATTAACCGTCTGCGCCATAACGCGGCGGAGGAATAATCATGTCGATCGAAGTCCGTAACGTCAGCAAGAACTTCAACGCCTTCAAGGCCCTGAACAGCATCAATCTGGACATCCAGAGTGGCGAACTGGTCGCCTTGCTTGGCCCGTCAGGCTGCGGCAAGACTACCTTGCTGCGCATCATCGCAGGCCTGGAGACCCCGGACGCCGGCAGCATCGTGTTCCACGGTGAAGATGTCTCCGGCCATGACGTGCGTGATCGCAACGTCGGTTTCGTGTTTCAGCATTACGCGCTGTTCCGCCACATGACCGTGTTCGACAACGTCGCGTTCGGCCTGCGCATGAAGCCCAAGCGCGAACGTCCCAACGAGACGCGGATTGCCGAGAAGGTTCACGAGCTGCTGAACATGGTGCAACTGGACTGGCTGGCCGACCGCTACCCGGAGCAGCTTTCCGGTGGTCAGCGCCAGCGTATCGCGCTGGCCCGCGCTTTGGCTGTGGAACCCAAGGTGCTGCTGCTGGACGAGCCGTTCGGTGCGCTGGACGCCAAGGTCCGCAAGGAACTGCGCCGCTGGCTGGCGCGTCTGCACGAAGACATCAACCTGACCTCGGTCTTCGTGACTCACGATCAGGAAGAGGCCATGGAAGTGGCGGACCGTATTGTCGTCATGAACAAAGGCGTGATCGAGCAGATCGGCTCGCCGGGCGAGGTGTATGAAAATCCGTCCAATGACTTCGTGTATCACTTCCTCGGCGATTCCAACCGCCTGAGTCTGGGTGATGAAGGCCACGTATTGTTCCGCCCGCATGAAGTGTCGTTGTCACGCCAGGAACTGGAAGACCACCACGCCGCCGAAGTCCGCGACATCCGCCCGCTTGGCGCGACCACGCGGGTCACGCTCAAGGTCGAAGGGCAGAGCGAGCTTATCGAGGCCGAAGTGGTCAAGGATCACGACAGCCTTGTGGGCCTGGCGCGGGGTGAGACCCTGTTTTTCAAGCCTAAGGTCTGGCAGAAGTTGTAAGGCAGTCGGGTTGATCGTGCTTGTTTGAACGACCCGGTACTGAGCGTGCCCATCGTTCCGCATGGGCATGCAGCCCGTGACGCTCTGCGTTACATCAAGAGCGGACGCAGAGCGTCCCGAGAGGCATTCCCACGCGGAGCGTAGGAACGATTACCCGTTCGTTAAACCGCAGCCTTGCGCACGTTGCGCCCCACCGGGCCGGCACGTTCTTCGATGGCGTGCTGCAACGGTTTCAGCAGGCCCATCAGGAATGCCAGTTCCGCCACCACGAACAGCGGGCCGATGATCAGGCCGGTCACGTCATCGATGAATGCCGGTTTGCGGCCTTCGTAATAGTGGCCGATGAACTGGATGATCCAGCCAACGACAAACAGCCCCACACCCGCACTCAGCCAGACCATGGTCGTCTGTTGCGCCAGATTCGCGCCTGCCCAGATGCACAGCAGCAAAAGTACCGCCATCACCACGCCAAGCACCCGGTCCAGTCGCAGATAAAACACGGTCGAGGCCAACGTCACCAGTGCCGCGGGCGATAGCCAGATGCCGCCCATTGACCAGCCCGGCCGGGACAAAAGTACGGCCACCGCCAGAACAATCAGCGGGATACCTATGAAGTGGGTCACGATATTGCGTGAGTCGCGGTGATAGGACGCATATTGGCTGAGATGATCGACAAGGTTTTTCATTATTATTCCTGCCTGAAGCGCTGATCCGGGTTGATCACCGTATCGCCTTTGCAATACGACTGCCTGAAAAACAAGGGAGCAAATATGACAAATGGAACGTTATGGCGGTCACGATTGCTGTCCGATTACTGGTTTTCCAATCTACCTGCCGGTTTGCAGGATAGCCTGCTGGACGCTGCTTTCCAGGTTCGCAAGACGCCCGGCAAGGCACTGTTCAAAAAAGGCGACCCGGCGTGCGGTCTTTACGTGCTGGTCGAGGGAGGCGTGCGTATTGGCTCCGCTGCTGATCAGCGTCTGGTGCCGCGTCTGGAACCCGTTCGCCTGCCGTGCTGGTTCGGAGAAGTGTCGTTGTTTGATGGGCTGCCGCGCAGGTTCGATGTGGTGGCGCGGGAGCAGACGATCTTTCTGCATGTGCCCCAACGCGTGCTCATGGAACTGCTCGATCAGCATCCGCAGTACTGGCGCTCGTTTGCCACTCTGCTCAGTCACAAGCTGGGCCTGCCGATTCCGCCTCCCGAGGAGATGGTCCGATTGCCCGCCCGGCACTGGGTTGCGTGGCGCCTGCTGATGCTGTCCGAGGGCTATGGAAATCTCAGCCATGCTCGGCGCCTGGTCACGCAGGACGAAATCCAGCCGCCTGAGGATCTATCTCCGACCGTTTTGCTCGACGTGCTTCAGGACCTGCACCAACGCAGGATCGTGCGCCTGGGGGAGGGGCAATTGGAGGTCTTTGAAGTGGAGAGGCTGCGCAAGGTGGCGAATTACTCCAAGGCCAGTGCCGTGTGTTGAAGGTGCGCCCGACGCTGATCGTGCCCGTGCTCTGCGTGGGCATGCAGCCCATGACGCTCCGCGTCACATCAACAAATGATCATCAGCGCATCAAGTCACTTCGATACTGCCCCGGCGTCATGCCGGTCCAGCGTTTGAAGGCGCGGCTCAGGCTGTCGGTGTCGGCGAAACCCAGCAGGTAGGCTACTTCGCTCAACGAGCTGTGCGGGTCGCTCATGTGCATCAGCGCCAGGTTCTGGCGGCACTGATTGAGCAGTAAATCATAGCGACAGCCTTCGTCGGCCAGGTGCCGTTGCAGGCTGCGCGGGGTCAGGTGCAGGGCTTCGGCGATGCTCTCGGCCGAGGGTTCGCCGTCCGGCAGCAGGGTTTCGATGGCCGAGCGCACACGCTGCTCCCAGATCAGCGATGGCAAGGGTTCTGCGCTGGGCATCTGTTCGGTCAGCACGATCGGGTTTTCGTCCAGGTGACTGTCAAAGTCCTCGCAGGCAAATTCCAGCCGATTCTCCGACGCCGAGAAAAACAGCGGCGCTCGAAACAGCTCAAGCCAGGGCTGCGGATTTTCAGGCTGTGGACGTTGGAGGTGAATGGCCAGCGGTGCGTAGTTTCTGCCCAGCCGGTTGCGGCAGGTGCGCACATAAATGGCGGCGAAGGCATCCAGTAGTTCATGAGTCGGTAGCTGGGTGGACGTCGGCGCGGTAAAGCGAAATTCGTAACGCTCGCCCGCGGCTCTGAAGTCCAGTTCAAGTGAATCTTCGGCCATCGAGTGATAGCGCACGATGCGTTCGAAGACTTCACGCAGCGAGCCGCTGGCCACCAGCGTGTAACCCAGCGCATGAAAAGTGGTGGGGCTGACAAAGCGTGAAACCCGCAGGCCCAGCGCCGGATCGCCGCTGGCCCGCATAGCCAGTTGCCAGAGCTTCGCGGTGGCGCTCGCTGCGAAGCTGGCCTCGGGATCATTGAGCCGCTGCGTATCGATTCCCGCTGCCTGGCACAAGTCGTCACTGTTCAGGCCTAGCGCATCCAGTTGCTTGCGCAGCGAACGGGTCCAGCTGGCGAGGCTGCTTGGCTCAGGCATGCGGGCGACCCTTCCTGTCTTCGAATGGCATTCAACGTCGGTCTGTGCCGACAAGGCATCAATGGGTAACTCCTTTGCCTGACGCTGCCTCCAGAGAATGGAAGCTTTTGTGACTCTTTTGCAAGTACTGCCTGACTGAATGCAGTGCTTTGCACGCAATGGCAATCGGCTATGCGCGAAAACCTCTTGTCATCGTATGACTGGCTTCTGGCAGCTCAGCTCGCCGAGTGATTTTTCTACAGAGAACGTTGCTCACAGTCGAGTTCGGCATTTGACACGCTCATGGCAAATGACTATAAATGCGCCATGTTGTACGACAACGTATGGCTTTCAAAAATTACAACCATAAAAATAATTCAAAGAGTAACAAAGCTCATGTCCAGCGCTCATATCCCGCCCAGGGATCACTCACCATGGTGTGAAAAATACGGAAAAACCCCCGTAATCCGCTCATTGTGCATGCATAAAACCTTTTCAGCTTCAGTAACCTGACGTTACAAAATCCAGCCGCCCCTCGGTCAAGGCTGCGGGACGCTCGTCGCCAATCCAAGAATAAGCAGGGTGAAGAGATGAAAGTAAAAGGCATTCGGTGGTGGATGGTCGGGCTGGTCACAGCCGGTCTGGTCGTCAACTACCTCGCTCGCAATACGTTGTCTGTCGCAGCGCCGACGCTCATGAGTGAGCTGAGCATCTCGACCGAGCAGTACGCACACATCGTGGTCGCCTGGCAGATGTGTTACGCCCTGATGCAGCCGGTTGCGGGCTACATCATCGACGCCATCGGCACCAAGATGGGTTTTGCGATCTTTGCCGTGGCCTGGTCTGCAGCCTGCGCGGCGGCGGCGTTTGCCACCGGCTGGCAGAGTCTGGCGATCTTTCGCGGTCTGCTCGGCCTGACCGAGGCAGCGGGGCTGCCTGCGGGCGTCAAGGCCACCACCGAATGGTTTCCGGCCAAGGAGCGTTCGGTCGCCATCGGCTGGTTCAACATCGGCTCGTCCTTCGGTGCCTTGCTGGCGCCACCGCTGGTGGTATGGGCCATCCTGCACAACGGCTGGGAACTGGCGTTCCTGATCGTCGGCGGACTGGGCATTATCTGGAGCGGTCTGTGGTTGCTGCTGTACAAGCACCCTCGTGATCAGAAACGCCTGAGCGACACCGAGCGCGATTACATCCTCAGCGGTCAGGAAGCACGTCTCAAGGACGCTCCGGCGCAGAAGGGCAGTTGGAAAAAGCTGTTCCGGAATCGCAATTTCTACGCCATCGCCTCGGCGCGGATTCTGTCCGAGCCTGCCTGGCAGACCTTCAATGCCTGGATTCCGCTGTACCTGATGACCGAGCGGCACATGAACATCAAGGAAGTCGCGATGTTCGCCTGGCTGCCCTTCCTGGCGGCAGACATTGGCTGCGTCCTGGGCGGCTACCTCAGCCCGCTGTTCCACAAGTACTGCAAGGTGTCGCTGTTCACCTCGCGCAAGATGGTGATGCTGTTCGGCTGCTTCTGCATGATCGGCCCGGCGTGCATCGGGCTGGTTGCAAGCCCTTACACCGCCATCGCGCTGCTGTGCATCGGCGGCTTCGCGCACCAGACCCTTTCGGGCGCGCTGTATTCCATTACCTCGGACTCGTTCGGCAAGAACGAAGTCGCGACAGCCACCGGTATGGGCGGCATGTTCGGTTTTCTCGGTGCAGCGGCGTTCACCATGGTGTTCGGTGTGCTGGTCACCAAGATCGGCTACAGCCCGCTGTTCGTCGTGCTGGCGATCTTCGACATCATTGCAGCCTTTGTGGTGTGGACGGTGGCACGTGAAGTCACCCAGAAAGACGATCCGCTGATCGTGGATGACATCGTACCGGGCACCCGTTCCGTTCCAGCCACCTGATACGGCGTCGCACAGTTGTCACAAAGACTGGTTAACCTTCGCTCAATCTAGTTTTTTATTCAGGGCCGTTCCTTCAAGGCAGGGAGCGGTCCTTTTTTTGCCTCAAGCTTTATATTCTTTTTGGGAATTAATAAATATCTTCTTATTCCTTAACGAATATATGTTCCATCCCTATACTCGCCCCATGAACGCATACGTGCAGGAGGCGAATCCATGCATAACGAGTCGATCCGGTATCTGATCCTGCCAGGATGGCAGGGATCCCCTGAGAATCACTGGCAAACCCACTGGCAGAACAGCCTGCCCAACAGCGCGCGCGTCGAGCAGGCCGACTGGCTCAAGCCGCGCCGCGAAGACTGGGTGGGTGAGTTGCAGCGCACCATTGCTGCACAAGACACGCCCGTGATCCTGATCGCTCACAGCCTGGGTTGCGTCACCGTCGCGCATTGGGCGCAACTGGCTCCGCTGGAGACGCTGCGTCAGGTGCAGGGCGCACTGCTGGTCGCGCCTGCCGACGTGGATCGTCCGAACTGCCCGCCTGCGTTGCGCAATTTCTCACCGATACCCACCGACCTGCTGCCGTTCCCGACCCAGATTGTCAGCTCCGACAACGACCCGGCCGTCAGCTCGCAACGCGCGCTGGAAATGGCCCGTCACTGGGGCGCTGAACTGGGTTTTCTGAGCGAGGCCGGGCACATCAACGTCAAGTCCGGCCATCAGCGCTGGGAGCAGGGTTTCGCGTATCTGTACCGTCTGCAAAATCGTCTGGAGCAACACGCGCGTCGTCGCGCATGACCGGATTGCCTTGTATTGCGGGCCATCCGGCCCCGTTTTTTTTAACGCCTGAGACCGTGAGCGGCTCGGGCGGGAGTGCGTCATGAGCCTTCACGAAACCTTCGGTCAGCCGCTGCTGACCTTCCCCGATTCCGACAAAAGCCCACTGAGCATTCGTGCCAAGGCGCTGGTCTTCATCGACCCGCGTTCGCGCCAGTTGCGCGAAGAGATGGAGTTGCTGGCGCCGCGTTCGCTGCCTGTGCTGATACGCGGTGAGTCGGGAACGGGCAAGGAGTTGCTGGCACGGCATATTCATCGCGGCAGTGATCGCTCCGGCCTGTTCGTATCCGTGAACTGCGGCGCCATCAGCCCGACCTATGCCGACGCCGAGCTGTTTGGCTACGCGGCAGGCGCACACAGCGGCTCGGTCAGCAGCCGCGCAGGCTGGTTCGGTTCGGCCAATGGCGGCACCCTGTATCTGGACGAAATCGGCGACTTGCCGCTGCCCATTCAAGTGAAGTTGCTGGCGGCGCTGGAAAATCATGAAGTCACCCGCGTTGGTGCGCATCAGCCAAGCCCTGTGGACGTGCGATTGGTGGCAGCCACCAGTATCGATCTGGCGCAGGCCGTGGCGGCCGGTAAATTCAATGAGCGGCTCTACCATTACCTGCGCGAAGGCAAGCTCGACCTGCCTGCGCTGCGCGAGCAGCCCGGCAACATCCTGCCGTTGGCCGAGTATTTCGTCGGCATCTACAGCCAGCGTCTGAACCTGCCTGTCCAGTTGGTCAGCGAGGCCGCGCAGAAAACGCTGGAAGCCTATAGCTGGCCCGGCAACACGCGAGAGCTCGAGAACGTCATTCATTTTGCGCTGTTGGTCAGCCAGGGTGACGAGATCCAGCCCGAAGACATCCACCTGCCCGAACTTGCCAGCCCGCTGAAACAGATCGAGCATCAGGCTCGCAGGCTGCTCGCCGAAAACAACCCCGGCCAGCTTGCGGCACTCAGGCAGTTACTGGAAACGGTCGCGGACCGACTTGAGCAAAACCCGGCGTAACCCTTATCGCAGAGCACTGCAAATGGGTTGAAAGACGTCTTCGAGAAAAAAAGCATAAGCATTTGCTTAAAAAGTATTTTCTCGGAATAACAAATCTCGGTAATGTCCACATGATGTCGCAGCACGGGATAGCGCCGCGGCAAACCACTGAAAAGGCGTCATTTTTTGTGACGCTCACGGATTCGCTAAGGACATTGCATGAAAAAGACGTTGTTGATGACCGCTCTGGCGGCTGCTTTCTCGATTGGCCTGGCGCACGCCGGTGAAAAACTGGTCGTGGGCGCCACGCCTGTGCCGCACGCGGAAATCCTTGAGCTGATCAAGCCGACCCTGGCCAAGGAAGGTGTGGACCTGGAAATCAAGGTCTTCACTGACTACGTTCAGCCGAACGTGCAATTGAGCGAGAAGCGTCTGGACGCCAACTACTTCCAGACCAAGCCTTACCTGGATGGCTTCAATAAAGGCAAGGGCACCAACCTCGTGACGGGTGTTGGCGTACACGTCGAACCGTTCGGCGGCTACTCGAAAAAGTACAAGAGCATTGCCGACTTGCCTGAAGGCGCAACCGTTGCCATTCCGAACGAAGGCAGCAACGCCGGTCGCGCACTGCTCCTGCTGCAGAAGAACGGTCTGATCACCCTGAAAGACCCGACCAACGCACTGGCTACGCCGAAAGACATCGCCACCAACCCGAAGAAACTGAAATTCCGCGAACTGGAATCGGCCGTACTGCCGCGTGCACTGGGTCAGGTTGACCTCGCGTTGATCAACACCAACTATGCGCTGGAAGCCAAACTCAATCCGCAGAAAGACGCCCTGATCATCGAGGGTGCCGATTCGCCATACGTGAACTTCCTGGTCACCCGCGAAGACAACGCCAACAGCGACGCCATCCAGAAACTGTCCAAGGCCCTGACCAGTCAGGAAGTCAAAGACTTCATCAACAAGAAGTACGACGGCGCAGTACTGCCAGCGTTCTGATTGTTGATGCGCTGATCGTGCCCATGCTCTGCGTGGGCATGCCTCCCAGGACGCTCCGCGTCCCGGCGTAGGCTCGAAGCTGAACAAAACCTAGTAACACCTTGCTCGTTCCTCTCTCGTGGAAATGGACGTTAGCCTTGTGTCATCAGACTCCCCGTCTGCTGACTCAAGGACGAATCGATGGCCCGAAGCCGCTACACCATCACTGAACCTGACAAACCTCATTTCCTGACGTGCACGATTGTGGAGTGGCTGCCCTTATTCACTCGGCCTGAATGGGTGGGCATTCTGTTGGACGCGTGGCGCTATCAGCAGAATGAGCAGGGAATGCAACTGTTCGGGTATGTGATTCTGGAGAACCATCTGCACTATGTGGCTCAGGCACAAGATCTGGGCAGTTGCGTTCGCAGCTTCAAATCCTTCACCGCGAGACGGATCGTCGATCATTTGGAGAGAAGCAACGCAGAGCGTGTGCTTGAGCGATTACGCTTTACGAAACGTGCGTATAAGACCGACAGGGTTTATCAGGTCTGGCAGGAAGGCACCCACGCAGAGGTCATCTGGAGTGAAGACGTGATGCGGCAGAAACTCGACTACATCCACCACAACCCGGTGAAACGGGGGTACGTAGACGTCGGTGAGCACTGGCGGTACTCAAGTGCCCGGGATTATCAGGGACAGGTTGGTTTGATCGATGTCCAGCGCTGGTATTGATCGCCCGACATCGCGCCCGTGACGCTCTGCGTCACCTCACGGCCGGACGCGGAGCGTCCTGAGAGGCATTCCCACGCGGAGCGTAGGAACGATCATTACACGATATTGATCATGCAGCCCGGGACGCTCTGCGTCCCATTCTGGAGCGGACGCAGAATGATGTGGCCTAATCATTCCTGGCTTTTGACTGGCGAATAACAGTCAGCCGACCTCTCAAAACGCCAACGTCACCCGCGCATTCAGCGCCTGATCGGTCGTGTCGCTGCCGATCTGTCCGTTGTAGCTCACGCCCACGCTCAGCGTTTCACTCAACCCCAGGTCCACACCCGCGCCCAGCACTGCTGCGTTACGCGCAATCGGTGCGCCGGAGAGTGCGAAGGTGTCGCCGCCGCTGAAGGCTGCGCGGCTTTCGGGGGTCACGTCGCCGAACGCACGGCGCCAGCCGACGGTGGCGTTGGGTTTGACGTCGACGCTGCCCACGTTCATGTGCGTGGCTGCCCGCAGGCCGAGAGTGCTGAACGTGACGTGGTTTTCCTCGGACTTGTTGCGCAGGCTGATGGCGCTGCTGTTTTCGTCGAAGCCGTCGCTGTCCAGCCTTACGTGGGCGAGGTTGGCGAAGGGTTCGAGCTGCGCGTTGCCCAGTTCGATGGCATAGCCGAGTTCACCGAATACCTGATTGGTCGCCGCCTGATAATCCTGCTTGAAGCGCTCGGAAGAGCCCGGCAAGTCCAGCGTGCGCTTGGACGTCAGGTCATGCCAGGTCCGCACGGCGCCCAGACGCAGGCCCAGTTGGCCCCATTTTGCGCCGCCATAGATACCCAAGTGATAGTTGTCACTGTCGCTGGAGCCAGACGCATGGCGCAGGTCGAAGCTGCTGCGGCTGAAACCGGCGAGTGCGCCGACACGCCAGGTGTCGTTGACCGGCACGTCGGCACCGAACAACAGGCCGCTGGTGTGGCTGTCCAGGCCTGAAGCGTCATCCGTGCTGTCGGTCTTGCCGGTGGCGCCGATGGCCTGAGTCCAGACCAGACCGCGCGAGGCATCGCCTGCCAGGGTTTGCGAAGCACCGCCGGATGCCTGTGCCGATTGCGATTGCTGCAGGCGGTCAGCGATGGCGTTGCGCACCAGACGGCTGTCTTCGATCAGCGCAGACTGAGTCGAGGCATGCAGTTCATTGGACAGAGCGTTGAAGGTGGCTTGTGCCGTTGCCGCATCGGCCTGTACGACACTTCTCCACAACGCGTTGCCTGCGCCTGCGCTGTCCAGGCCCTGAGCGACGGCTCGTGCATTGCGGCTGGTCGCCAGGCTGGCGAAGCTCTGCGCGTTGCGATCAAGCGTCAGGCCGACATCGGTCGCGGTGTAATTGAGGGTGGGCGTCAGGAACGCGAAGTTCGACTGTACGTTGTTGAACGTACCGCTGATGCCGCCCGCTGCCGAAAGAATCGAGTAACGGCTTGCTGCGACCCAGTTGCCGCCCTCGACCAATGAAACGGTGGCGTTGTTCAGTGTGGCGCGGCCTGTGGCGACGATGCGGTCGGCATTGCCAGCCGCATCTGACTCAACCTGATAGACCGAGCCTTGTGCGAAGTTGACGTTGCCATTGACGTTCAACTGGCCCACCGAGTTGCCTGGAGCAACCACGCCACCCGACGCAGCGTTGATACCGCCCACCGAGCCATTGCCGCCCAGCACTGCTCCGGAGTTCACGGTCACGACCGAGTTGCCGAGGTTGCCGTTCACCGCCAGTCGCCCGGCCTGCACGGTTGTTGCGCCGGATAGACTGCTGTTGCCCGTCAGGTTCAGCGAGCCTGCGCCCTGTTTGATCAATGCGCCGTTGCCGGTAATGGCGTTGCTGAAGGTGTCATTGGTCGACTGATCGAGCACCAGCGTCGCGTTGTCGGTGATCGTCCCGCTGCCGAACGACTGGGCGTGACCGGTCAGGACGCCGCCGTTGATCACCGTGCCGCCCGAGTAGGTGTTGTTGCCGGTGAGTATCAGGTTGCCAGTGCCGTTCTTGATCAGGCCGCCTGTGCCCGAGATGTCGTTGCGCCAGGCGTCGATGGCGTTGTATCCGCCTTGGCTGGCGTTCATGTTGACCGTGACATTGGAGTTGAACGCGCCATAACCGTCACCCGCGGCGTACAGGTTCAAACGGCCGTAGCCATTGGACTGATCGATCACTGCGTAACCCGAAGAAATCTCGGTGGTGCCCAGAATGTCGCGGCGCTGGCTGGCGTCCAGGTACGGGAAGCGGGTTTCCAGCAGCACTTCAGCGCTGACCGGCACCACGGGCGCAAGGTTGGTCGGGCCGACCGGGCTGAAACCGTAGGTCATGCGTGAGGTGTACAGCGCCTTGTCCTGCGCGTGCTGGGACGTGCGGTCGGTAGCCGGATCGATCTTCGCCATGCAGTTGTTCACGTCGCCGCCACACTGCGCGGTGAAGTACGCCAGCGCCTGGGCACGGGCATCGGCGCGCAGTTGGGTGTTGGCCGGGTTGGACAGGTTGTCGATGGCGAAATAAGTGGCCGTGATGCGCCCGCCCATCACATCGAAGGGCGAGTGCATACCGGCTTCGATGCGGTTGTCGCCAATGTCCGAGGCACGCAGCATCAGTTCGCTGTAGCGCTCGGGAATCGCATAGGCGAGGGCGATGGACGACAGGTACGCGGCGTTGGTATGGCCACTCGGGAAGCCCGCATCGCTGGCAGGTGTGGTGCTTTTGGCAGGACGCAGGGAAGGCTGCACCACGAATTCGAGGTTCTGGCCGTCCAGCGTCTGACGCCACGGACGTGGGTATTGGTAATGGGATTTGGCAGGCGTGGTGGACGCGTCGTTACGCACCGCGCCGACCAGATCGACCACCTTGCCCAGCGCCGAGGCTGAACTGCCTGCGCCGTTGCCCTTGTCGTCGTATTTGACGGTCTTGTTGGTGTCGTCGAACTGGGTAATCGTGGTGAAGGCGCCGGAACCAGCCTTGTACGCATCGCTCAACGAGCCCAGGCCGCTGATGGCGCTGTAGCTCTGGTCGCGACGGTCATCGAAATACGCGGCGGTTTCCTGCGCAAGCGTGCGCGAGTTGGCGCGGTCGAGCACCAGTTGCAGGTTGCGCCTGAGCAGGCTCTGACCCAGAGCGGTCGGCGTGCCGGTGTCCCAGGTCGGACCGGTTGTCCACAGAGTGTTGTAGCCGGACAGCAGGTCAACGCCGTTGATGCGGTCATCCCCTGACCTGCCTGCTGCGTGTACCGAAACTGCAAGCAGCGAAAGTATCAACGTCGATACCATGACATGGGCGGTGGGTTTGACGCTCGGCATATTGCTGTCCTGCACGCAATTGAAAGAAGGCGCTGACGCTAACAAGCGGTTCTTACAACTGGATGTATCGTGCGTGACACATTTATGTGAGCCGTGAAATGTGACGCGGAGCGTCACGGGCTGCATGCCCACGCTCTGCGTGGTAATGCCTCTCAGGACGCTCCGCGTCCGGCGTCCGCCTGCGCGCTATCCCATTCCGCGCTATGCATATTCCTCAACAGTATTTAAAATCCGTTTCTTATAGCTATACAGTTCTCCGTCTCAGCCACATTCTGGAGTCGGAGTTCTCATGCCAGCAGCCTCCCTCGCTTCATCGTCTGCCCCTGCGGCCTCGCAATCGTTCGACGTGCGTCCATTCGCCGAAAAGGTGGGCGCTGAAATCGTCGGGCTGGATTTGTCCCGGCCGTTGAACGACGCTGACTTTGCGCGCGTTCATCAGGCGCATCTCGATTACCACGTCATCGTGTTTCGCGACCAACACATCACGCCGCAACAGCAGATCGATTTCAGCCGCCGTTTCGGCGTGCTGCAGATCCACGTGCTCAAGCAGTTTCTGTTGGCCAACCACCCGGAAATCCTGATCGTCTCCAACATTGTCGAGAACGGTCAGCCGGTCGGTCTGGGCGACGCTGGCAAGTATTGGCATTCGGACCTCTCGTACAAGGAACTGCCGAGCCTGGGCTCGATGCTGTATGCGCAGGAACTGCCCAGCGAAGGCGGCGATACGCTGTTCGCGAACATGCATCAGGCTTGGGACACGCTGCCCCAGCACTTGCGCGAGGCGGTCGAAGGGCGGTCTGCCGTCCACAGCTATACCGCACGCTATTCAGAGGGCCATAACGCCGTCAACTGGCGCCCGACCCTGACCCCAGAGCAACTGGCGCAGGTCGTGGAAGTCAGCCATCCCATCGTGCGCACTCACCCTGAAAACGGTCGCAAGGCGTTGTTTGTCAGTGAAGGTTTCACCACGCGCATTCTGGGCCTGCCGGAAGACGAGAGCCGCCAGATTCTCAACGAAATCTACGCCCATAGCGTTCGCCCCGAGCATATCTATCGCCATCAGTGGCAGCCCAACGACATGGTGTTCTGGGACAACCGCTCGTTGATCCATCTGGCGGCGGGCTGCCCGGCGCATCTGCGACGCAAGCTGCACCGTACGACCATTCAAGGCTCGGCGCCGTTCTGATGGAGAACCGTTCATGAATGTTGCTCTGCAAGGCCACACGGCCAGCCAGAACACCCCATCGCAACCGGCCGCTCAGCACACCCCTGAAGCCTTGTTGCAGGTTCGCGGCGTCAGCCTCGAATACCGCACGCCCGAGCGGGTGGTGCGGGCGACGCATCAGGTCAGCTTCGAGGTCGATCCGGCGGACCGATTCGTCCTGCTCGGCCCATCGGGCTGTGGCAAATCCACGCTGCTCAAGGCGGTGGCCGGTTTCATCCGGCCCAGCGAAGGCGAAATCCGGCTGGCGGGCAATCAGGTGCGCGAGCCCGGCCCTGACCGCATCGTGGTGTTTCAGGAGTTCGATCAGTTACCGCCGTGGAAAACCGTGATCGAGAACGTCATGTTTCCGCTGCTGGCGTCGCGCACCTTGAAGCGTCCCGAGGCGCTGGAGCGTGCGCGTTACTACCTGGAGAAGGTCGGGCTCAGCGCCTTTGCCGATGCTTATCCACACACCCTGTCCGGCGGCATGAAAGCGCGTGTGGCCATTGCCCGGGCGCTGGCGATGCAGCCAAAAATCCTGTTGATGGACGAACCCTTCGCCGCACTCGATGCCCTGACGCGTCGCAAGATGCAGGAAGAGTTGCTGGAGCTGTGGGACGAAGTGCGCTTCACCCTGTTGTTCGTCACCCATTCCATCGAAGAAGCGCTGGTGGTGGGCAATCGCATCCTGTTGCTTTCACCGCATCCGGGACGCGTGCGTGCCGAGATCAACAGCCATCAGTACGACTTGAAAAGCCTCGGCGGCGTCGGTTTCCAACAGACCGCGCAGCGCATTCACCGCCTGTTGTTCGACGAGGGCGAGGCGGGGCAGGTCGATGAAGAACTGAATTTTCAGGACATCCGGATCGCGTACTGACGTGCTGATCGTGCCTGCGCAGAGCACTGATCGTTACAAACAAGTCCGAAAAACGCTCAAGACGGGGCAAAACGAAAGTGTCTGAACTGAATGCATACCCTGTGGGAGGCGGCTTGCCGGCGATGGCGTCAGTTCAGTTACTGATAGGTCGCTTCAGAAAAAGCATCGCCGGCAAGCCGCCTCCCACAGTCTGCGGTTGCAGCAAGACTTGCATATAACGATGAGCGCAGAGCATGGGCACGACCAGATGAGCCGAGTTCTACACAGACAATCAGGGAACCGAACACCATGAGCCTCGCACCTCCCGTTCGCGAAGAATACGAAGTCACGCTGCAGCCTTTCACTCAGGAAGACCTGGCCCGCGACCTGCCGTTGGCCCAGCGCATCTGGCAACTGAGCTGGGTGCGCAAGACCGTGATCATGATTGCGCTGGCCGTGATCTGGGAACTCGCTGCGCGTCTTCAGAACAACGACCTGCTACTGCCCAGCTTTCTGCAAACGGCCGCCGCGTTCTACGACGGCATCGTCAGTGGAGAGCTGCCGGGCAAGGTCTGGATTTCCCTGACTGTGTTGATCCAGGGTTACCTGATCGGCATCGTCCTGGCGTTCGGCCTGACCACGCTTGCGGTGTCCACCCAACTGGGCCGTGACCTGCTCGGCACCCTGACCGCGATGTTCAACCCGCTGCCCGCCATCGCCCTGTTGCCCCTGGCGCTGCTCTGGTTCGGACTGGGGCAGAACAGCCTGATTTTCGTGCTGGTGCATTCGGTGCTGTGGGCGCTGGCGCTCAACACTTACGCAGGGTTTCTCGGTGTTTCCGAAACCCAGCGCATGGCGGGGCGCAACTATGGCCTGAAGGGCCTGCGCTTTGTCTGGCACATCCTGATTCCAGCGGCGCTGCCGTCGATTCTGGCGGGTTTGAAAATCGGCTGGGCGTTCGCCTGGCGCACGCTGATCGCCGCCGAGTTGGTGTTTGGTGCTTCTTCCGGCAAAGGCGGGCTGGGCTGGTACATCTTCCAGAACCGCAACGAGCTGTACACCGACAAGGTGTTTGCCGGGCTGGCCGCCGTGATCCTCATCGGCCTGCTGGTGGAGAACCTGCTGTTCGCCAACATCGAGCGCCTGACCGTCAAGCGCTGGGGCATGCAGCGCTGAAACAAACTACCCAACGACTTTTAGAACGACTATAGCGAGCACTCCATGGCAACTCCTTTCAAGCGTCCGGTGCTGACTGCACTGGCGGCAACAATCGGTCTGTTCGGTGCATTGATCAGCGGTGGCGTACAGGCCGAAGGCAAGATCAGCATCGCCCAGCAATTCGGCATCGGTTACCTGATTCTCGACGTAGTGCGTGATCAGAAACTGATCGAAAAACACGGCAAGGAGTTGGGCCTCGACATCAAGGTCGACTGGAACAGCATCTCAGGCGCCACGGCCATGAACGAGGCGTTGCTGGCGGGCGCGCTGGACGTGGTATCGGCTGGTGTGCCGCCGATGCTGACGGTCTGGGACCGCACCAAGGGCAAGCAAAACGTCAAGGCCATCGCCTCGCTGGGATCGATGCCCAACTACCTGCTGACCAATAATCCCAACGTGAAGACGATCAAGGATTTCACCGACAAGGACCGCATCGCCGTGCCTGCGGCGGGCGTGGGTTTCCAGTCGCGTACCTTGCAGATCGAAACCGCCAAGGTGTTCGGTAACGACAACTACAAGAAATTCGACAACATCTCGGTCAGCCTCGCGCACCCTGACGCTACGGCCGCGCTGATTGCCGGTGGTTCGGAAATCAACTCGCACTTCTCCAGCCCGCCGTTCCAGTACCAGGCGCTGGAAAACCCGAACGTGCATAAAGTGCTCAGCTCGTATGACGTGTTGGGCGGTCAGGCCACGTTCAACGTGCTCTACACCACCGAGAAATTCCACGACGAGAACCCCAAGACCTATAAAGCGTTCTACGACGCATTGGCCGAGGCCGAGAAGATCATCAAGGCCGACAAACCAGCGGCGGCGCAGACCTACATCCGCGTCGAGCAATCGAAGCTGCCGTTGCCGCTGGTAGAAAAGATCGTTTCAGACCCTGAAATCGACTTCACCATCACCCCGCAGCGCACCTTCATCTACGCCGAAAAGCTGCATGAACTGGGTGTGTTGAAGAACAAGGCGGCGAGCTGGAAGGATTACTTCTTCGAAGAAGCGCAGAGTGGTGCAGGGAGCTGAAACAGGTGCCTGATGACGCTATGCGTCACCGCACGGCCGGACGCGGAGCGTCCTGAGCGGCATTCCCACGCAGAGCGTGGGAACGATCATCACCCTGACGCCGATCGTGCCCATGCTCCGCGCTCATCGTTATACATAAGTCTGTCAAACACTGATCGTGCCCATCGCTCCGCGTGGTCATGCCTCCCGTGACGCTCCGCGTCACAAATGGCACAGACTGCGGATTCAGTGAGCTGAGCGCATGGCTCCAGTCACCTTTTCGCCCCTCGGCGACTTACTTTGAGAGGCCAAAGTAAGCAAAGCCTTTTGCTCCGGTTCCGGCCCCGGCTTCGCCGGGGTTCCTTCGTCCTGACACTGATTCGGGGGTCGCTGCAAATGGGCCATCCATGGCCCAGTGCAGCTCAATCGGCATCCATGCCGATTGCCCCCCGAATCAGCGCCAGGACTCAGCCTTCACCCACGTCGCGATCTGCAGTGTTCATACTATCGCGCTAAAAAAGCACATCAGTACCGCTGCCTCTCCGGATAGCCAGATGATTTGTGTATAACGATGAGTGCTCCGCGCGGGCATGCATCTCTGGACGCTCTGCGTCCGATCTGTTGTGGCGAATGTGTAACCTGAGCTAACGAAAATCCGCTTTTGAAGGAACATTCTTTCAGGTCTTTCCCTTTCACAAGTACGAACTTTCCTAGAAAATCCCAGGGCCTTGTGCGCATGAATTCTGGACACTAGGCTGCGTCGGTCGCTGAGTTTCAGCGATCGGGTTTAGCAGCCTGTCCAGAGTCACGAATACAAGAACCGCTTGATGGCGGCTTTGCGTGGGGCACCTTCGGGTGCGCCGGGTTTCGTGTTCTCTACCGGTCTGCTAACCCGTGTCAAAGTCGCCACCCTTTTCGTTTAGCAGCGAATGCGAGGTGGCCTTATCAATAGAGACCACAGCAATGATCAACTCCACCCCCGCACCACCCCACACCTCCCTCGAAGAAACCCTGATCCAGGTCAGCGACATCCTGCGCTGCGCCTCCGCCGCTGCCTATGAATCCGGCGACGCCCTCAACGGCGCGAAGCGCGACCTGGCATTCTCGGTGGTCCATCTGATCGACATCGCCAGAGCCCGGCTCGATCGCTCGCTGGAGGATATCGCCACGCACTGAGCGCAGCGCCAAACCTCGCAGTTCTGTCAGTAGCAGGTCGCATATACGGCGATGCAGAGTAGCGGTGTGAGCAAGCCCATTTTGCTCGCACCGAACACCTGCAACTCAGTCAGCACGGATGCCTGAAATGCCCGACAGACCAATCCTCTGCCGCTACCGCTACGACCCCCTCGACCGGCTCGCCACCCGAGCCTCGTTTACGCAGGCTGTTGCTCAGGCGTTCTACCGATCAGGCATCCTGACGACCGAAATCCAGGGAGCTGAACAGCGCAGCTTTCTGCACCAGGGCCTCCAGTTGCTAGCTTGCCAGACCAACATTGGTAAATCCTCCAGCACGTTCCTGGCGGCTACCGATCAGCAAAACAGTGTGATGAGTGCGGCCACAACCGGGCAGCCAAAGGGGATTGCCTACACACCCTACGGGCACAGCAACCCGCTGGCCAACCTGCCCGGCTTCAATGGTCAACACCCTGACCCCATCACAGGCCATTACCTGCTGGGCAACGGTTATCGTGCGTTCAACCCCGTTTTGATGCGCTTCAACAGCCCAGACACTCTGAGCCCGTTTGGCAAGGGTGGTTTAAATGCCTACGCCTACTGCGCCGGGGATCCGGTCAACAGGAATGATCCGAGCGGGCACGAACTTATCGATACGTTGATTTCAGCGTTTTATATCGCTGCGGGTGTGGCGACGGCAGGGATCGGTCTGGCGATAGCAAGACCCTCGTTCAAGGCGGTGTTCAAAGGGGTAAAAGTAAAACCTGCGACTGCTGACGTCGGTCGGCAGTCTCTCCCTCTCAGAAGAAATGCCAACACTACCGAGAAACTTTCCGCCGGTGTCGCAGCAGGCGCGATAACGACCGGCCTCATGTGGGGCGCTGCGTTTACTGTCAAAAATGTGGACCCTGATTCGCCAGTCCATCGCCCCCTGGCTGCAATAGCCCTGGCTATGAGCCTGACTACGCTCGGGTTTCGTGGCTTTGCTTTTGCGCGTTCCAGAGTCGCAGCAAGGCCGGCTCCTTCGACGCCGATTCCAGCCCCGGCTTCAAACACTCCCTCCAGACGCAGCATCGGTATTCAGACAGACAGCATCCGCAGTCGGGCTTCAAGCGTGCGTTCAAATGTGCCTGATCAGAACGAGATGCAAGAGACCCGGCTCTGACACCGCTACATCCGCAATATAGGCATGCCCCTCCAAGGAACCCTCCCGCACGCCAACAGTCGCATGTTCACGTTGTTCTCTCGTGATCCCACGCTTGCACCCGGCATCCGCAAAAGGAGTCTGCATGCCCGCTCGTCCTTCAAATGTATTTACGCTGGGCCTTGTCGCTGCCATGGCGGTACTGGTCGGCTGCGGCGAGGAAAAACCGGCAGCGCCTGAATTGCCCCGCGTGTACGTGCAACCGGTGAAAACCGCCGAGTTCGCCGCCAGCGTGGCGCTGACCGGCGATATCCAGGCACGGGTGCAGACGCAGCTTTCGTTCCGGGTCAACGGCAAGATAATTCAGCGCAACGTGGATGTCGGCGACCGGGTCAAGGCGAACCAGGTACTGGCACGGCTCGATCCCAAGGATCTGCAGATCAATGTCGACTCTGCGCAGGCGTCTGTCGCGGCCGAGCAGGCACGTGTCAGTCAGACCCGCGCCGCGTTTGTCCGCCAGCAGAAACTGCTGCCCAAGGGTTACACCAGTCAGAGTGAGTACGACTCCGCACAGGCGGCCCTGCGTGGCAGCGAGAGTTCGCTGAAAGCCGCTCAGGCGCAACTGGCCAACGCCCGCGAGCAACTGAGTTACACCGCTCTCGTGGCAGAGGCACCAGGTGTGATCACTGCACGTCAGGCCGAGGTTGGGCAGGTGGTTCAGGCCACCGTACCGATTTTCGATCTGGCGCGTGATGGCGAGCGCGATGCGGTATTCAACGTCTACGAATCCCTGTTCGTGCAGCCGCCGGGCGACGAGCCGGTGCAGGTGACGCTGCTCGACAACCCTACCATCAAGGTCAGCGGCAAGGTGCGTGAGGTGACGCCAGCGGTGTCGGCGCAAACCGGCACCCTGCAGGTCAAGATCGCGCTGGACCCGCTGCCCGATGGCATGGACCTGGGTTCGGTGGTCAGCGTTGCGTTGAGCAAACCGGCCAGTGCCAGCGTCGAGCTGCCGTGGTCGGCGCTGACCAAGGACCTTGGCGAGCACCTCGGCAAACCTGCCGTATGGGTTGTGGACGAGCAGGGCAAGGCCAATCTGCGCCGTGTCACGGTTGCACGCTACCTGACCTCCCACGTGATCATCAGTGATGGCCTCAAGGGTGGAGAGAAAGTGGTGATCGCTGGCGGCCAGTTGCTGCACCCGGACATGCAGGTGGAAATCGCCGATCAACCCCAGCCACAGAATGCCAAGGTGCAACCATGAAGCGTTTGTCGTGCGTTGTACTGAGTGGCTTGCTGCTGGCGGGTTGCGGCAAGGACGAAGCGCCGCCCGAGCCGGTGCGGCCGGTGGTGTTCGTTGAAGCGAAACCCGAGTCGATGGAAGATTTCGGACGCTTTGCCGGCAATATCGAGGCCCGCTACCAAAGCGTGCTGGGCTTTCGTGTGTCGGGCCGTATCGCGAGTCGGCACGTGGACGTGGGCAGTGAAGTGAAAAAGGGCGATCTGCTCGCCACGCTCGATCCCACCGACCAGCAGAACAACGTGCGTGGCCGTCAGGGTGATCTGGCCAATGTTCAGGCGCAGTGGATCAATGCGCAGGCCAATGCCCGCCGTCAGCAGGAGTTGTTCGACCGTGGCGTTGGCGCGCAGGCACAACTGGATATCGCGCTGACCAACCTGAAAACCGCTCAGTCGTCGCTGGATCAGGCCAAGGCTGCCGAGCAACAGGCCCGTGATCAACTGAGCTATAGCGATCTGCGCAGCGATCACGATGCGGTGGTCACTGAGTGGAAAGTCGAAGCCGGCCAGGTCGTCACGGCGGGTCAGGAAGTGGTCACATTGGCGCGTCCGGATATCAAGGAAGCGGTGATCGACATGCCAGCACAGCTGGCTGACCAGTTGCCTGACGACGTGGTGTACACCGTGGCCAGTCAGCTTGATCCGCAAGTGAACACGACCGCCACGCTGCGTGAAATCGAACCGCAACCCGACCGCTCGACCCGCACGCGCCGGGCGCGCTTTTCGCTGACCGAAACGCCGCCTGCGCTGCGTCTGGGCACGGCGATCAGCGTGACGCTCAGCTCGGCCATCGCGCCGCGCATCCGTCTGCCGCTCAATGCCTTGCAGGAGGTCGATGGCAAACGCCAGATCTGGGTCATTGATCCGCAGAATCAGACCGTCAACCCGAGAGTCGTCAACATCGTGAGCCAGGATGACAGCAGCTTTCTGCTGGCTGGCGGCGTGAGCGCTGGAGAAAAAGTGGTCAGTGCGGGCGTCAACAGCCTCAAGCCGGGGCAGAAAGTCAAAGTCGATGAGGAAAGCCCGCGATGAAAGGGAATTTCAATCTGTCCGAGTGGGCGCTCAAGCACCAGTCGTTTGTCTGGTACCTGATGTTCGTTGCGCTGTTGATGGGCGTTTTCTCCTACATGAAGCTGGGGCGTGAAGAGGATCCGTCCTTCACCATCAAGACCATGGTGATCCAGACCCGCTGGCCGGGCGCGACCGTGGACGAAACCCTGGAACAGGTGACGGACCGCATCGAGAAAAAACTCGAAGAGCTGGACTCCCTGGACTACGTGAAGAGTTACACCCGGCCGGGCGAATCGACGGTCATGGTTTTTCTGCGTGACACCACCAGCGCCGAGGCGATACCGGAAATCTGGTATCAGGTGCGCAAGAAGATCGACGACATTCGTGGGCAATTTCCTCAAGGGCTGCAGGGTCCAGCGTTCAACGATGAATTCGGTGACGTGTACGGGTCGATCTATGCGTTCACGGCCGACGGGTTCTCGATGCGGCAATTGCGCGATTACGTCGAGAAGGTCCGCGTCGATATCCGCTCGGTGGAGGGGCTGGGCAAGGTTGAGATGGTCGGCCAGCAGGACGAAGTCATTTATCTGAACTTCTCGACCCGCAAACTGGCCGCTCTCGGGCTGGATCAACGGCAGGTCGTGCAGAGCCTGCAATCGCAGAACGCCGTGACGCCTGCGGGCGTGATCGAAGCCGGACCGGAGCGGATTTCCGTGCGCACTTCGGGGCAGTTCGCGTCCGAGAAAGACCTGGCCGCGGTCAACCTGCGGCTCAATGACCGCTTCTACCGTTTGAGCGACATTGCCGACATCACCCGCGGTTATACCGATCCGCTCAAACCGCTGTTTCGCTACAACGGCAAGCCTGCCATCGGCCTGGCCATTGCAATGAAGAAGGGCGGTAACATTCAGGCGTTCGGCAAGGCGCTGCACGAACGCATGGACGCCACGACCGCCGAACTGCCGGTCGGCGTTGGCGTGCACAAGGTGTCGGATCAGGCCGAAGTGGTGGACAAGGCGGTGGGTGGCTTCACCAGCGCCTTGTTCGAAGCGGTGATCATCGTGCTGGTGGTCAGCTTCATCAGCCTTGGCGTGCGTGCCGGTCTGGTGGTGGCGTGTTCGATTCCGCTGGTGCTGGCGATGGTGTTCGTGTTCATGGAATACAGCGGCATCACCATGCAGCGGATTTCTCTGGGTGCGCTGATCATCGCCCTCGGTCTGTTGGTTGACGACGCAATGATCACGGTCGAGATGATGGTCACGCGACTGGAAATGGGCGAGACCAAGGAGCAGGCCGCGACCTATGCCTACACCTCGACCGCTTTTCCGATGCTGACCGGCACATTGGTGACGGTGGCAGGCTTCGTGCCGATTGGCTTGAACAACAGTTCGGCCGGGGAGTACACCTTCACGCTGTTTGCCGTGATCGCGGTGGCGATGCTGGTGTCCTGGGTGGTGGCCGTGCTGTTTGCGCCGGTGATCGGCGTTCACATTCTGAGCAGCAACATCAAACCCAAATCCGAAGAACCGGGACGCGTCGGCCGGGCGTTCAACAGCAGCATGATCTGGGCCATGCGTCATCGCTGGCTGGCGATTGGCATCACATTGGCGCTGTTTGCTGCGTCGCTGTTCTCGATGCAGTTCGTGCAAAGCCAGTTCTTCCCGTCATCCGACCGGCCGGAGATTCTGGTCGACCTGAACCTGCCGCAGAACGCCTCGGTCAATGAGACGCGCAAGGTGGTCGATCGCTTCGAGGCAAGCCTCAAGGACGACCCGGACATTGAGCGCTGGAGCACTTACATCGGCCAGGGCGCATTGCGTTTTTACCTGCCGCTGGACCAGCAACTGGAAAACCCGTTCTACGCCCAGCTGGTGATTGTCAGCAAAGGTCTGGAAGAGCGCGGCGCGTTGACGGCACGCCTGCAGAAACGTCTGCGTGAAGATTTCGTCGGCATCGGTTCCTACGTGCAGCCACTGGAAATGGGACCGCCGGTCGGGCGTCCGCTGCAGTATCGCGTCAGCGGCGAGGACGTCGACAAGGTGCGTCAGCACGCTATCGAACTGGCCACGTTGCTGGACAAGAACTCGCATGTGGGCGAAGTGATTTACGACTGGAACGAGCCGGGCAAGGTGCTGCGCATCGACATCAATCAGGACAAGGCGCGGCAGTTGGGGTTGTCCTCCGAAGACGTCGCCAACCTGATGAACAGCGTGGTCAGCGGTTCTGCCGTGACGCAGGTGCGCGACGATATCTACCTGATCAACGTGGTCGGCCGCGCCGAGGATGCCGAACGCGGCACGCCGGAAACCCTGCAGAACCTGCAGATTGTCACGCCGAGCGGCGCGTCCATTCCGTTGCTGGCATTTGCGACCGTGGGTTACGAGCTTGAGCAGCCACTGGTCTGGCGTCGTGATCGCAAACCGACCATCACTGTGAAAGGTGCGGTGCGCGACGAGATTCAGCCGACAGATCTGGTCAAGCAGTTGAAGCCCGAGATCGACAAATTCGCTGCCGGTCTGCCGGTGGGCTACAAGGTCGCGACCGGCGGCACCGTGGAAGAAAGCAGCAAGGCCCAGGGCCCGATTGCGAGCGTTGTGCCGTTGATGCTGTTTCTGATGGCGACCTTCCTGATGATCCAGCTGCACAGCGTGCAGAAGATGTTTCTGGTCGCCAGTGTTGCACCGCTGGGCCTGATCGGCGTGGTGCTGGCGCTTATCCCGACCGGTACTCCGCTGGGCTTTGTGGCGATTCTCGGTGTTCTGGCACTGATCGGTATCATCATCCGCAACTCGGTGATTCTGGTCACCCAGATCGACGCGTATGAGATCGGCGGGTATCTGCCGTGGGATGCCGTGGTCGAAGCCACCGAGCACCGCCGTCGGCCGATTCTTCTGACGGCTGCGGCGGCGAGTCTGGGCATGATCCCGATTGCGCGGGAAGTCTTCTGGGGCCCGATGGCTTACGCCATGATCGGCGGCATCATCATCGCGACCCTGCTGACGCTGCTGTTCCTGCCAGCGCTGTATGTGGCCTGGTACCGGATCAAGGAACCGACCGACGAACAGCGTCGTGAGGCTGATGAGAAGAAGGATCAGGAAGGTGAGCTGGCGACGGGGCACTGAGTCAGCTGCGCGCCGCCTGTGGGATCGGACGCGGAGCGTCCTGGGCGGCATTCCCACGCAGAGCGTAGGAACGATCAGCTAGCTGACTGTGATCGTGCCTATCGCTCCGCGTCACATTACGGACAGGTTCACACCCGGCGCCAGGCACTCGCCAGCCAGGGCTGTTGCTCGCGCGGCAGTCCGGCGGGGCGGTAGTAGTGTTCCAGTTCGGCGAATCCGGCTTCGGTCAGCAAGGCTCTCCATGATTCCAGGTCGTGGTACGAGCCGTAACGTTCGCCTTGCCAGCCTTCCTGATTTTCTCCGCGCGGGTTGGAGCTGAACAGCACGCCGCCCGGTTTGAGCGTGGCGCGGAGTTGCAGCAGTACGCGGGGCAGTTCCTGACGCGGGATGTGAAAGAGCACAGCGTTGGCGAATATCCCGTCGAAGCGTGCGGGTGGCAGGTCGAGTTCGAGGAAGTTCTGTTGCAGCACTTCGCAGCCGGTCTCGGTACGCGCCATCTCGGCGAAGCGCTCGGAGCCGTCCAGCCCGACCGCAACGTGCCCCAGCGCCGTGAAGGTTTTCAGATCACGTCCCGGCCCGCAGCCAAAATCCAGAATCTGCCATGGCGTCGGCCCTTCGATGTGGCGCAACAGCGCGGCGATGTTCTGGCTGACATCATGGTCCCGCGTGCCTTCGCGAAAGTCGTCGGCAACGCGGTTGTAGTTGTCCAGCGTGGTTGCGGTGATCTGGTCGAGGGTCTGGGGATCGAGTTTCATCAAAGGCGGTCCGGTCCGGGAAGGCCGCCAATATACCCCGGACCGTCAGCGCTTGTTGAAGCGTCGCGCCAACCGGTCGCCGCCCAGTTGCACGAACGCCACCACAGCGACCAGCAACACGATGACCGTCAGCATCACTTGTGTGTCGAAGCGCTGATAGCCGTAGCGATAGGCGATATCGCCCAGACCGCCTGCACCGATCGCACCGGCCATGGCCGATGAGTTGATCATGGTCACCAGCGTGATGGTGAAGCCGCCGATGATGCCGGGCAGTGCCTCGGGGAGCAGGACGTGCCAGATGATGTGCCAGCGTCGGCAGCCCATCGCCTGTGCGGCTTCGATCAGGCCGTGATCGACCTCGCGCAGGCTGACCTCGGCGATGCGCGCAAAGAACGGCGTGGCGGCGATGGTCAGCGGCACGATGGCCGCCCACACGCCATACGTGGTACCGACGATCAGCCGCGTGAATGGAATCAGCGCCACCATCAGGATCAGAAACGGGATCGAGCGGAACAGGTTCACGAAGGCACCCAGCGCCCGGTTGATGGCCGGCGCTTCATAGATGCCGCCTCTGGAACTGGTGACCAGAATCACCGCCAGCGGAATACCCAGCAGCAGCGCGATCAGCGAAGACACGCCCACCATCAGAAACGTATCGATAGTGCCTTGCAGCAAGCGATCAAACCCCATAGCCCAGTACCTCCACGCGTGGTGCCTGCCTGCGGGCACGGACCAGTAATTCTTCCCGGCTGTAGGGTGAGCCTGCGACCGACAGAATCAGGTGCCCGATGGCTCGATCCTGAATGCGCTCGACGCCGCCCTGCAGCAGTTGCACCTTGCCGCCCAGCGCCGTGAACAGCGCCGCCAGATCCGGCTCCTGGCCACTGACACCGGTGAACTGCACGTCGAGCAATACCGTGGCGTCGGGCTGTTGCGGCTCTGCGGTCAGGCGCTCGGCCCATTCTTTCGGCAGCCCGGGTTGCAGCGGTGCCAGCAGGGTTTTGCTGACCTCGTGCTGCGGGTCGCCGAACACCTGCCAGACCGGACCTTGCTCGACGACCTGACCTTGTTCCAGCACCACAACGCGGTGGCAGATGTCGCGAATCACCGCCATCTCGTGAGTGATCAGCACGATGGTCAGGCCCAGGCGCTGATTGATCTCGCGCAGCAGGCCGAGAATCGATTGCGTGGTTTCCGGGTCCAGCGCCGAAGTGGCTTCGTCGCAGAGCAGAATCGCCGGGTCGTGCACCAGTGCGCGGGCAATGCCCACACGTTGTTTCTGGCCGCCGGACAACTGCGCCGGATAGGCCTTGTGCTTGTCCTGCAGGCCGACCAGTTCCAGCAACTGCGCCACTTTGCGCTGACGCTGTTCCCTGGGGACGCCCGCGACCTTGAGCGGTAGCTCGACGTTCTGCCACACGGTCTTGGCCGACATCAGGTTGAAGTGCTGGAAGATCATGCCGATGCGACGACGCAGCTCCACCAGCCTGTCTTCGTTGAAGCCGCCGATGTCGACCTGATCGATCAGCACCCGGCCGCTGCTGGGTTGTTCCAGACGATTGATGGTGCGGATCAGCGATGACTTCCCCGCGCCGCTGCGGCCGATGATGCCGAAGATCTCGCCGCGCTGGATCGCCAGATCAATGTTGCCCAGTGCCTCCACCGGGCCTTGCCGACCCTGATAGGTCTTGCCCAGATTGATGAAGCGTACATGGGCGTTATTCAGGTCCGGGTGCAGTTCGGTCTGTTGCGCGACGTGCCCTGCGTCCGGTCTGTCCAGTGGCTGTTGTCGTTGCGCGATGGCGGTCATTCTTTCCACCCTACCTGGTAGAGCTTGCCGTTGACCTTATCCAGCGCGGCGCGGACTACAGGCGAGTGCTGGTAGATGTCGACGAATTTGGCCAGACGCGGGTCGTCCTTGCGCTCGGGCTTGATCACGAACTGGATGACGTATTCCGGATGATCCATGCCGTCGAACAGAATCGCCGAGTCGGCCGGGAAGGTCTTGGCCAGGCGGATGTAGGCCGGATAGCCCTGCACCAGATCGGCATCGTCGTAGGCGCGCACCAGTTGCACGGCCTCGACCTGGATGATCTTGAGTTTTTTCGGGTTGGCGGTGATGTCTTCTTCGGTCGCCTTGTAGCCGACACCCTGCTTGAGCGTGATCAGTCCGGCCTTGGCCAGCAGTTGCAGACCGCGCCCGCTGTTGATCGGGTCATTGGCTATGGCCACGGTGGCGCCACTTGGGAGTTCGTCGAAGCTTTTATACTTTTTCGAATACAGCCCGACGTTGTTGATGATCCCCGGCGCGTAGGGCACCAGGCCGAAACCTGCGGCCTCGTTGGCGTTGGTCAGGAACGGGATGTGCTGGAAGTAGTTCACGTCGATATCGCCCGCCGCGAGGGTGACGTTGGGCGCGATCCAGTCGGTGAACTCGACCAGCTCGACCTTCAGGCCCTGCTTGTCGGCTTCCTCTACGGCCGCTTCAAGCGGAATGGCAAAGGCTGCGGTGGTGCCGACCTTCAGCGGCGCATCGGCGGCGTGAGCGTTCAGGGTCAACAGGCCGAGGGCCAGGGCTGCGAGGGTTTTGGTCATGTTACATTCCGTTGAATTGACAGGTTATCGAATGGGTTGATGTCGATCGCTCCCGGACGCTCCGCGTCCAGTGCTGTGACGCAGAGCGTCACGGGCTGCATGCCACGCGGAGCATGGGCACGATCATGATTCATGAGCCCTGCCGGTACCCGGCGCCGGCATGCTGCGGCGGCAGGCGGTCGGTGCCTTGGGGGAACAGTTTCCTGCGCAGGCTGCCGTCTTCATAAGCGGTCTTGTACGACCCGCGGCGTTGCAGCTTGGGGATCACCAGGTCGATGAAATCCTCGTAGCTCTCAGGGGTGACGATGCGGGTCAGGTTGAAGCCGTCCAGACCGGTTTCGGCGATCCACGACTCCAGCTCGTCGGCGACCTGTTCAGGCGAGCCGATCACCGTGATGTAACGACCACCCAACGCATGCTGATTGAGCAGTTTCTGGCGGGTCCAGTCGTTGTTCTTCAGGTTTTTGGTCGCCGACTGAATGGCATTGCTCTTCACGTACTGAATCGGCTCGTCCAGTTCGTACTGCGCGAAATCGATCCCGGTGGACGCTGCAAAATGCGCGACGCCCGCTTCGGCGCTCGCATGGCGGCGGTACTCGGCGTGCTTTTCCTGCGCCAGTGCTTCGGTCGCGGCGACGATCACGTTCAGGCCCATGAACACCTTGATGTCGTCCGGATTGCGCCCGGCCTGCACGGCGCTGGCGCGGACCTTGTCCACCTGCTCGCGGGTCGAGGCCTTGTTCTGGCCGCTGATGAACACGCACTCGGCGTTCTCCCCGGCGAACTGCAAGCCGCGCTCGGAACTGCCTGCCTGAAACAGCACCGGCGTGCGCTGGGGCGAAGGTTCACAGAGGTGATAACCCTCCACCTGATAGAACTCGCCCTGGTGCCGCACCTTGTGAACCTTGCCCGGCTGGGCATACACGCGCTGCTCGCGATCATTGATCACCGCGTCGTCTTCCCAGCTGCCTTCCCAGAGCTTATAGAGCACCTCCAGGTACTCGTCGGCCTGATCGTAGCGTCGGTCGTGCTCCACCTGCTCGCTCAGGCCCATGGCGCGTGCGGCGCTGTCGAGATAGCCGGTGACAATGTTCCAGCCGACCCGGCCCCGACTCAGGTGATCGAGCGTCGACATGCGGCGGGCAAACAGGTAGGGCGCGTCGTAAGTCAGGTTGGCGGTCAGGCCGAAACCCAGATGCTTCGTGACGCCCGCCATGGCCGATACCAGCAGCAGCGGGTCGTTGACCGGCAACTGAATCGCCTCCTTGAGCGTGACGTCCACCGAGTTCTGGTAGATGTCATACACCCCCACGATGTCGGCGATGAACAGCCCGTCGAACAGACCGCGCTCCAGCAGCTTCGCCAGATCGGTCCAGTATTCCAGGCTGTTGAACTGCGTGGACGTGTCACGCGGATGGGTCCACAAACCGTGGTTGATATGGCCGATGCAGTTCATGTTGAACGCGTTGAGCAGGATCTTCTTGCGCGCCATCAGATCGTCCCTCGCAACGGAGGGTTTGTATCGTTGAGGTAGTAATTGCCGATGGCGTGAAATTTCCAGCGCACCGGGTCGTGCAACGTGTGCACGCGAGCATTGCGCCAGTGACGATCCAGGCCGTGCTCGGCGAGCGTTGACTGGCTGCCGGCGAGTTCAAACAACGTGCTGCCCGCCGCCAGAGAAATCTCGGTGCTGATGGCGCGTGCCTCGGCCACCGCGATGGAGGCGGCGGCCACGGTGTCGGCGTTGCTGTCAGCCTGGGCGATGTCCAGAATCTCACCTGCGCGCTCCAGCAAGGCCTCGGCGGCGTGCAGCCGAATGCTCAACCTGCCGAAGCTGTGCAGCGTCAGCGGATCTTCCACGGCCTTTTCGATGCCTGAGTCGATCCATGGCCGGGTGCGAGTGCGGACGAAGGTCAGCGCGTCCTCGAAGGCTGCGCGGGCGATGCCGGTGTCGATGGCTGCGTGAAGAATCTGCGCCAGCGGCCCCAGCGTGGTCGGGCGCTCGAAAGCGCTCTGGAAGGGCACCACATCGTCTGGATCGACGTACACGTTGTTGAACACCACCGAGCCGCTGCCTGTAGTGCGCTGGCCGAAACCGCTCCAGTCGTCGATGACCGTCAGGCCCGCGCTGTCATGCGGCACGAACGCCAGCTGTTGGATACCGTCGTCGTCGATCACCGAGGTCGGAATGCGATGCGCGTACAGCGCGCCGGTGGCGTAGAACTTGCGGCCGTTGATGCGATAGCCGTCGCCCTCGCGCTTCAGGCGCGTGGTGCGGTCGTGGGCGGTTTTGGTGCCCAGTTCGGCCAGTGCGTTACCGAAGCGCTGACCCGCCAGCGCTTCGGCGTACAAGCGCTTCTGCTGTTGCGGGCTGCCGTTCACGCGCAGCACTTCAAGGGCATAGAAATGGTTTTGTGGAATCTGCCCCAGCGAGCCGTCGGCTTCCGAAATCAGCGCGATGATCTGCGCCAGAGTGACCGACGACACACCTGCGCCGCCGAAAGCTTTCGGCACGCTGATGCCCCAGAGCCCTGACTGACTGAACAGCTCCAGTTCGGCATGTGGCAAGCGTCGCTCGCGGTCGCGTACAGCGCTTTCGGTCTTTAAGTGGTTGGCCAGTTCGCGGGCAGTCTGCAGAGCCTGGGCGTCACTGGTGATCAGCGCTGCGTGGTCGCGCGCCTGTGGATTGAAACTCATGAAAGGGGTGCTCCAGTGGTCTGGTTCAGATCCAGGAATGGCGGGCGGGCAGGGTGCCGTTCAAATGCCAGGTGCCGACGGCGTGGTATTTCCAGCGCACCGGGTCGTGAAGGGTGTGGACCCGTGCATTGCGCCAGTGCCGATCCAGATTGAATTCGGCGAGGGTGGCGCGACTGCCAGCCAGCTCGAACAGCTTTTCGCTGGCCAGCAGCGAGATCTCGGTGGTCAGCACCTTGGCGCGCGCGACGGCGATGGAGGCGAGGGCGGCCGACTGTTCGTCGATAGGCGCTCTGCTGACCTCATCCAGCACTTGAGCGGCCTTGCGCAACAGCGCTTCGGCGGCGTGCAGGTCGAGTTTCAGCTTGCCGATGTCGGCGATCACGTAAAGGTCATCGCTGGCACGCTCGACGTTGGCGTCTATCCAGGGCCGGGAGCGATCCCGGACAAAGGCGATGGCGTCATCAATGGCACCGCGTGCAATGCCTGCATCAATGGCGGCCTGAATGAGTTGGGATACCGCTCCCTGAATAGTGGGCGTCAAGGACAAGCGCCAGTTGGCGACTACGTGCTCGGCCTCGACCGGTACGTTATCCAGCAATACGGTGCCGCTGGCGGTGGTGCGCTGACCAAAGCCTGACCAGTCATCGACGATGCGCAGCCCCGGCGAGCCGCGTTTGATGAAAGCCATGACCTGACGGCCTTCCTCGTCCAGCGCCTTGACGGCGACCCAGTGCGCGAACAGCGCGCCGGTGGAATAGAACTTCTGGCCGCTGATCACGAAATGATCACCCTGAACGGTGATTCGCGCCTTGAGGTCCAGGGTGTTTTTGGTGCCACGCTCAGGCCCTGCATTGCCGATGCGCCAGCCGTCCAGCACGCTCTGGAACAGCGCTTTTTTCTGCGACTCGGTGGCCGTGTCTTGCAACAAATGGAGGATGCCGAACTGATTCTGCGGGATCTGTCCGAGTGCCGGATCGGCAGTCGAGATGATCCTGAAGACTTCGGCAATCGTTACGAAAGAAACCTGCGGACCGCCATAGGCACGCGGGATGGAAATGCTGCCCAGCCCGCTGCGGGTGAACTGCTCGATTTCTGGCCAGGGCAACAGGCGCTCCTGGTCGCGCCGGGCTGCCTGCACGCGAGCTGCCGCAGCCAGTTCATGGGCCGCGGAAATCGCATCCGCGTCGTTTTGCAGCACCTTGGCAGGCGCCAAAGGAGGGGCGACGTCGGGCTCTTGTGGAGCCTTGATCGCCCTGGTGTTATCCACAGGGGTGGTTGTGAAAGTGACCATCGAAACCTCGTAGCGGTAGGCCGCAAGCGCTGCGGCTGAAAACATCACGATGTCCGGTGGTCCGGTGCATATACCCTAAGCTTGTATTAAATATTTTTAAACTTTCATTTTGGAATAAGCATAGATTGGCAATGCGTGGTCAGGCGAAAGCCTGTCGTTACTCAAATAAGCCCTGTAGCCGCTTGTTTGATTCGAAACTGTTTTACTCGACTCAGCCTTAATCGCCCTTGCTGCAGAAACGGACCTGATTAATGCGGTCGGTGCTAATTAATTATATTAAGTGGTGGCAAACTATCCGTGCTGCGGTTATTGCTTACAACGCTCCTTTGGTTGCCCAGAGTCTGTCTGCGGTTGTCCGGTTATTGCGGTGTCCTGACACTGGATGCCGGAATTGTTATTTCACGCGGCGGCGCCCACAGCGAATTGTTCCCGACCCTGTCGATAATGCAATAGGTCACCTCAAGTTGCTGGTCACCGGCTTCCATGATCAGGTCAGGAGGCACGACCAGATCAATCGGTTCACCGATATCTTCCTGAGTAAGGGGCGGGAGGTCCATGCGCAGATCCCCCAGGCGTACCGTGATCTCATCGTGGGCCGCCATGTTCAGGTAGGGCTCGATGGCCATCGGCAACCCGCCGTCCAGATGCCGCTGCGTCAGACCTCGACGCAGCACCGAAGGCGCCACGTAAAGCGGCGCCAGCCCTTGATTCTCCTCCGCGTTGGGGCCGAGCAGTCGTCCTCCGGGCGGGTTGAGCTTGACCCACAGCTTGCGGCAGGCCGACGTGATCGGCATTCCCCCCACTTTCATGACTCGATAGTAAGTACGCGCCTTGCCGTTCTGTAGAAAACTTTCCGGGACGCGTAGGGCGATAGCGGTCCCGATGTCGGACGCCGTTAGAATTTTCGACGCGACGTAACAGCCGTCCCAGAACAGTTCTATCAGGTCGCCATCATCCATGCTGTCATAGGGATCAATGTGGACGGTCAGGCTGGAGGCAGTCCTGACACCGATGCCATGTCGGCAGGCCTGCGGAACAGAAGGGGGCGACAGCTTTACGAGGCTGTTTTTGCACAGAGTCTGGTTCATGTCGAGTACTCCTGAAAACAAGGATTCAAGTAAAAAGTCGTCACGACTTTTCATGTTTGACTAAAATAATTCTCAAAACAGACGGGTTGATAAGTACCGCAAACTTCCAAGCTATGGCAAACATTACAAAGTGTCGAAATTGGTGGCTTGAAAGTTTGTGCGGTTATCAATGTGTCGTTTCAGGCGAGCTAATTAGCTTTACGTGATCGTGTCAATATACGGCCGCTGTCAAGTAGGGCTTTTCTGAAAAATTAGATGCTTCCTACAACCGATATTCGGAACTGTTTACTTGGCGGGCATCAACTGTCCTACCACAGGAAACTTTTAAATGAACGCTGTGGCTGAACCGGTTTTTTCAGGAAGGCAGGTGCATGAAAGCGTTTGGGGGGCTGCGTGGAAACGCAGGCCGTCATGTGACAGAACGTCGTTGGCACGGACCCATTCTTTAGATGAGTTGCCACCGGCCTATCGCAGAAAACCAGTGAAGATCCTGATCGAACAATCTTTTTTGAAATGTAAAACGCAAAAAGGCAGCACGTGTGAAGTGCTGCCTTTGGGAAGGGCGCTGTAGGATCAGGCCCTGGTTCGCTCCAGAAACTGCTTTGTCCGTTCCTGCTTCGGGTTGGCAAAAAGCTCTTTTGCGTCGCCCTGTTCCACGATCACGCCCTTGTCGATGAAGATCACCCGGTTGGCGACATCACGGGCAAAACTCATCTCGTGAGTGACGATCACCATGGTGCGCTTTTCTTCGGCCAGGGCGCGGATGGTGGTCAGCACTTCGCCCACCAGTTCGGGGTCCAGCGCCGAGGTCGGTTCGTCGAACAGAATCACCTGCGGTTCCATCGCCAGCGCGCGAGCAATTGCCACGCGCTGTTGCTGGCCGCCTGACAGCCTGCGAGGGTAGGCATCTTCCTTGCCCGCCAGGCCGACCTTGGCCAACAGCGTCCTGCCCAGCGTCATTGCGCTTTCACGCTCGACCTTCTTGACCACCACCGGACCTTCGATGACGTTCTCCAGTGCGGTGCGGTGCGGAAACAGATTGAAGTTCTGGAACACGAACCCGACCTGTTGGCGCAACTGCCGGATAAGGCCCTGCTGCTGGCTGACGGGGCGGCTGCCATCAATGGTGATGTCCCCGACGGTGATACTGCCGCTGGTGGGTGTTTCCAGCAGATTAAGGCATCGCAGCAAGGTGGTCTTGCCCGAGCCGCTCGGCCCGATGATGGCCACTACCTCGCCGGCCTCGACACGCAGGTCGATGCCCTTAAGCACCTGATTGCCCTTGAATTCCTTGGTGAGTTTTTCAACCACGATCATGCGTCAGGACTCCAGATCATGCCGGTTGACCCGCGCTTCGAGCTTGTTTTGCAAGTGCGAAAGCACCGTGGCAAGGATCCAGTAGATCAGTGCGGCGGCCAGGTACATGGTGAAGATTTCGAAGGTGCGTGCGGTGATCAACTGCGCCTGGCGGAACAGCTCCGGCACCTGAATGGTTGCAGCCAGCGCCGTGTCCTTGACCAGCGAAATGAAGCTGTTGCCCAGCGGTGGCAAGGCCGTGCGCGCTGCCTGCGGCAGAATCGCCCGGCGCAGGGTCTGCCAGCGGGTCATGCCGATACTGGCCGCCGCTTCCCACTGACCACGTTCCACGGCGCCGATGGCCGCACGCAGAATCTCACAGGCATAGGCACCCATGTTCAGCGAGAAGCCGATCAGCGCAGCCGTCAGAGGATCCAGCTCGATGCCCAGTTCCGGCAGGCCGTAATAGATCATGAACAGCTGCACCAGCAGCGGCGTGCCGCGGAAGAACGACACGTAGATACGTGCAATCCAGCTCAGCAACTTGAAGCTCGACAGACGCATCAGTGCCAGGCCGAAGCCCAGCACCAGTCCGAAGAACATGCCGCCCAGGCTGAGGAAAACGGTGTAATACGCGCCCTTGAGCAGAAAGGGCGCGGAGTCCAGCGCGAGCTTCAGGCTCTCTTCGATCATTTGGTCACGTCAGCCTGGAAGTACTTTTGCGACAGCTTGGCCAGGGTGCCGTCGGCACGCAGTTTGTCGAGGGCCTTGTCGATGGCTGCCAGCAGTTCCGGCTCGCCCTTGCGCAATGCGATGCCCGACTCCTGGCGGGAGAAGGGAGCGCCAGCGACGACCATGGCGCCCTTGGTCTTGGAGACCATTTCCAATGCCGCGAGACGGTCAACCAGAATGGCGTCGATGCGGCCCGATTTCAGGTCTTGAAACTTGGTAGGGTCATCGTCATAGGTCCTGATGTCAGCGCCTTTGACGTTCTCCTTCAGCCATTGCTCATAGTTGGTACCCAGGCCAACCCCGACCTTCTTGCCCTTGAGATCGTCAGCCGATTTGACGGTGTCTTTATTCTTCTTCAGGGTCAGCGCCTGAATACCGGAAAGGGTGTAAGGCTCGGAGAAGTCGTACTTTTTCTTGCGCTCATCGGAGATGGTGACCTGGTTGATCACCACGTCGAGACGCTTGGAGTCCAGGGCTGCCAGGATGCCGTCCCATTTGCTCGGCTGAATCTTCGCCTTGACGCCCAGTTCCTTGGCCAGCGCCTCGGAGAGTTCGACTTCGAAGCCGGTCAGCTTGCCGTTCTCGTCCACGAAACTGAACGGCGGGTAAGTGCCTTCCAGGCCCACATTCAGGGTGCCGCTATCCTTGATTTTCTGCAGTTGCTCGCCTGCCATGGCGTGTCCAGCAATACCGGTGCCGAGCATCAGGCTCAGTGCCGAGAAGAGAAACGTGCGACGAATAGCGGAAATGTTCATGCGAGCCTCTTGTTTTGTGTGAAGTGTCGGCCCGGTTTCGGGCCTGACGGACGCGTCTGGGTGCTGGAATTCAGCTTTGTTTTTCAGTGGGTTACGCGACAGGTTGAGCGTGCCGGGCGCCACTATAAGGCCATCCGGTTATGAACAAAAATAACTAAAAAGACGCTCGTCTTTCATTTTGGACATAACCCTGATCACTGCCTGCCGGATCAGCTGGAAAATACATCCGGGTAAGCGAACAGCGCAGGTGCGCCGCCGGTGTGCAGGAAAATCAGCGGGCCGTCGTTGAATCGCTGACGTCCGATACCATCCAGCAGCCCTGCCATCGCCTTGCCGGTGTAAACCGGGTCAAGCAGCAGACCCTCGTGACCCGCAACAAGTTTGATCGCCGAGAGTGTTCCGGCATTCGGCTCGCCATAGCGCGGTGCGAAATACTCGTCCCACAGCTCGACCTTGAAGCCTTGCGGCATCGGGATTTCCAGTAATTCTGCGGTGCGCTCGGCCAGGCCCTGGACCTTGGGAAACTGCGCTTCTTCACTGCGCGAGACGGTCACGCCGATGACGGGCAGATCCGGCAATTCGCTGGCCAGCGCCAGCGCGAGACCGCTGTGGGTGCCAGCGCTGCCCGAGGGCAGTACCACGGCGGCGAAGTCGATGCCGGTCTGTTTGATCTGCTCGGCCAGTTCCAGCCCGGCGCGCACGTAGCCCAGCGCGCCGACCGGGCTTGAACCGCCGATAGGCACCAGATAAGGCTTCTTGCCGTTGCTGCGCAGACGAGCGGCCAGTGCGTGCAGTTGTTCGTCGGCGTTGTCTAGGTTCTCGACCAGCTCGACTTTGGCGTCGAACAGCTCCAGCAGCAGGCGGTTGCCGTTGTGCAGGTAGTTGCTGTCTTCGGTGCCGATGGGGTTTTCCAGCAGTGCGACGCAGCCCAGACCCAGGCGAGCGGCCAGCGCTGCGGTCTGACGTACGTGGTTGGACTGGATCGCACCGGCCGTGATCAGGGTGTCGGCGCCCTGCGCCAGCGCATCGGCCGCCAGGTATTCAAGCTTGCGCACTTTGTTGCCGCCCAGCGCCAGGGTCGTGGTGTCATCACGTTTGACGTAGATCTCGCGGCCAGCCCATGTCGACAGACGGTCGAGCTTTTCAAGGGCAGTGGGCGCGCTGATCAAGTCCAGGCGATTGAAACGGGCAAGCTGATTTTTGATCATGGAAATAAATGAGCCGTGTAGAGAGTCAGCGGGACTTTAGTCAGCGGACTATAGGCAGACGTTTCCCACACGGCAACCCATCGGTGTTTATGCTTCGCTCAGCCGTTTCGTACAAAAATTGTTATTTTTTCCACTTGAATGTTTGCCGTAGAGTGGACGCAGCAGCGCCCGATACGGTCGGGTCGCCAATCGTCATGACCAAGGAGAGTTCAGCGTGAGCGATATTCCAGAAGCATCCGCCGACGGCCGTTCCAGCCATTGGCAGTTGCAGCGTATCGTCAGCCAGTTACGCACGGCGCGTGAGGACTGGCGCACGCGCAACCGCCGCGTGAGTGGTGAGCATGGTGGTCGCGAGCTGCCGTCGCGTGCGGCCATGGGCGAAATTCTCGAAGCCCTGAGCGGCGCGCTGTTTCCGATGCGGCTGGGTCCTGTCGACCTGCGCGAGGAGAGCGAGGATTTCTATGTTGGCCATACACTCGACGTCGCGCTCAATGCGCTGCTGGCGCAGGCGCGGCTTGAGCTGCGTTACGTGGCCCATCAGCAGGGCAGGGAACTGGCCGGGATCGACGAGCATGCGCTGACGCTGATTCAGGATTTCGCCACGGCCCTGCCGGGGATTCGTCAGTTGCTCGACACAGATGTGCTGGCGGCCTATCACGGTGACCCGGCGGCGCGCAGTGTCGATGAAGTGCTGCTGTGCTATCCGGGCATTCTGGCGGTGATCCACCACCGGCTTGCCCACCACCTGTACCGCGCAGGTCTGCCGCTGCTGGCGCGCATCAGCTCGGAGCTGGCCCACTCGGCGACCGGCATCGACATTCACCCCGGCGCGCAGATCGGTCCGAGTTTCTTCATCGACCACGGCACAGGCGTCGTCATCGGCGAGACCGCCATCATTGGTGAGCGAGTGCGGATTTATCAGGCTGTCACGCTGGGCGCCAAGCGCTTCCCGGCGGATGAAGACGGCCAGTTGCAGAAAGGCCATGCGCGCCACCCGATCGTGGAAGACGACGTGGTGATCTACGCCGGTGCGACCATTCTGGGCCGCATCACCATTGGTCAGGGCTCGACCATCGGCGGCAATGTCTGGCTGACCCGCAGCGTTCCTGCAGGCTGCAACCTGACCCAGGCCAACCTGCTGCAGCAGGATGACGGGACGCAGAAGTAGGTTTTTGTAGCACGTCCGCCTTAACACTGATCGTGCCCATCGCTCCGCGTGGGCATGCCTCCCGTGACGCTCCGCGTCACAAATGGCACAGATTGCGGATTCAGTGAGCCGAGCGCATGACGTGGATAACGCTCGGGCTTGACCACGCATCTGCGCCACATTCAAGAGTGGACGCGGAGCGTCCTGGGCGGCATTCACACGCGGAGCGTGAGGAACGATCAGAGTGATCTCAGGCACGCTCATCATGCCCATGCCTGTGCTCAGCGTTATACCCGAGTCTTGATGCGACCACAGGTATGCATTCAGTCAGTCACTTTTGTTTTGGCCCCCGTTTTGCGCGTCTTACAGACTTGTGTATAACGATGAGCGCAGAGTGTGGGAACGATCATCACGCGACGCTATGCGCCGCGTGGGCGTGCAGCCTGCGATGCTCCCGACTGACGCGTAAATGCGTCCTGCATACACATCCCGCACCCGGGAACGAACCCTCTCCTGCACACGTCCTACCCAGGTCTGAGCCAGCAATCACAGCCCCGCGATTCGTAATCACGGGGCCTTTCGTGTTTAAATTGAACGTTCATTCAAGTTAAACCGGTGGTTCGCTGCCCGCTCACAACAGGAGGCTAACCCTTGCCGTATGCGTTTTTTGTAATGGTTTCAATCAGTCCGGAGGCATGCAGTCGATGAGTACTCCGAGTACGCAACCCAGCGGTACGGTCCGCATGAACGCTCCAGTGTTTTACTTCGCTGCGAGCTTTATTCTGATCTTCGGCGTCATCGTGATCGCCTTCCCGCAAGCCGCCGGTGCGTGGCTGCTGGCAGCGCAGAACTGGGCGGCCAACACGGTCGGCTGGTACTACATGCTGGTCATGACGCTGTATCTGGTCTTCGTGGTGGTCACCGCCGTATCTGGCTACGGCAAGATCAAGCTCGGTGCCGACCACGACGAGCCCGAATTCAGTTACCTGTCCTGGGCCGGCATGCTGTTCGCGGCCGGGATCAGCATCACGCTGTTCTTTTTCTGCGTGTCCGAACCCCTGACTCACCTGTTGCAACCGCCACAGGGCGAGGGTGGCACCACCGAGGCGGCGCGGCAGGGCATGCAGCTGCTGTTCCTGCACTGGGGTCTGCATGGCTGGGGCGTGTTTGCCTTTGTCGGCATGGCGCTGGCGTACTTCGCGTATCGCCACAACCTGCCGCTGGCGCTGCGTTCGGCGCTGTATCCGTTGATCGGCAAGCGCATCAACGGCCCGATCGGTTACGCGGTTGACGGTTTCGGCATCATCGCGACCATCTTCGGCCTTGGCGCCGACATGGGCTTCGGCGTGCTGCACCTCAATTCGGGGCTGGATTACCTGTTCGGCGTCGCACACACCCACTGGATTCAGGTCGGGCTGATCACGCTGATGATGGGCGCGGCGATTCTGGTGGCGATTGCGGGCGTCGACAAAGGCGTGCGCCTGATGTCCGACATCAACATGCTGCTGGCCTGCGCGCTGCTGCTGTTCGTGTTGTTCGCCGGTCCGACTCAGCACTTGCTGAACACCCTGGTGCAGAACATCGGTGACTATCTCGGTGCACTGCCGACCAAGAGTTTCGACGTCTACGCCTACAACGAGCCGAGCGACTGGCTGGGTGGCTGGACGGTGTTCTACTGGGCGTGGTGGATTGCCTGGTCGCCGTTCGTGGGTCTGTTCATTGCGCGCATCTCGCGTGGCCGTACCATCCGCGAATTCGTCTTCGGTGTATTGCTGATCCCGCTGGGCTTCACCCTGGCCTGGATGTCGATCTTCGGCAACAGTGCCATCGATCAGGTGCTCAACCACGGCATGACCGCGCTGGGCCAGTCAGCCATCGACGATCCTTCGATGACGCTGTACCTGCTGCTGGAAACCTACCCGTGGAGCAAGACGGTGATTGCCGTCACGGTGTTCATCAGTTTTGTATTCTTCGTGACCTCGGCCGACTCCGGCACCGTGGTGCTTTCCACACTGTCGGCCAAAGGCGGCAACCCGGACGAGGATGGCCCGAAATGGCTGCGTGTGTTCTGGGGCGTGGCGACCGCGCTGATCACCAGCGGATTGTTGTTCTCGGGCAGTATCGATGCGCTGAAATCAGCGGTGGTGCTGACCTCGCTGCCGTTCTCGCTGATTCTGCTGCTGATGATGTGGGGCCTGCACAAGGCGTTCTTCATGGAGTCCCAGCGCCAGATCGCACAGCTGTATTCGCTGGCCCCAGTGTCGGGTTCGCGACGTGGCGGCTGGCGTCAGCGGCTGAGCCAGGCCGTGCACTATCCGTCGCGAGACGAGGTGTACCGTTTCCTCGACCAGACCGTACGCCCGGCCATCGACGAGGTCACGGCCGTATTTGTCGAGAAAGGCCTGAGCGTGGTCAATATGCCCGATCCTTCCAACGACTCGGTGACGCTGGAAATCGGCCATGGCGAGGAACGTCCGTTCATCTATCAGGTGCAGATGAAAGGGTTCTTCACCCCGTCGTTCGCACGCGGTGGCATGGGCTCCAAACAGTTGAACAACCGTCGCTACTACCGCGCCGAGGTTCACTTGAGTGAAGGCAGCCAGGACTACGATCTGGTGGGTTACACCAAGGAACAGGTGATCAACGACGTGCTCGACCAGTACGAGCGGCACATGCAGTTCCTGCATCTGGTGCGTTGATCGAGCGGGCCTGAAATCCTCAGATGATCGTTCCCATGCTCCGCGTGGGAACGCCTCTCGGGACGCTCCGCGTCCGCGCTCTCAAATCACGTGCTCTCCCGCTCAACCAGCTCGCATGCCAGCAGGTTCAGCCTCTGAATTTCACCCTCGACCGGCATCACGCCCAGGCTCTCCAGCACGCGCTGCGCCGCCAGTACGCCGATCTGCAGGGCGGGTGGTTTGATGGTGGTCAGGCTGGGCATCATCATTTGCGCGAAGGCGTAATCGCCGAAGCCCATCACGGCGCAATCCCTGGGCGTCTGCAGGCCAATACGCTGGCTGGTGAGCAGGCCGCCTGCTGCCAGGTTGTCGTTGGCAAAGAAAATCGCATCAGGCCGAGGATGGTTGTCCATCAGCACATGCATCGCCTGTCTGCCCGCTTCAAACGGCGCAAGCCCCGCATCCGGTACGAACACCCACGGCTTCAGCCCAAGCACTTCCAGTGTGGCGACACAGCCGTCGCGGCGTTCCTGCGCGCTGAGGTCACCGGCGATGCTGTTCTCCACGAAGGCAATCCGACGGTAGCCCTTGCCGTGCAGATACCGCGCCGCCGTGACGCCGACTTCGTAGTGGGAAAAACCGATCTGGATCGGACTGCGTTCAGGCTGATGGTCCCAGGTTTCGATCACCGGGATATCCGCCTGCCCGATCATCTTTTCCGTCGCTTCGCTGTGAAAGCGGCTGGTCAGCACCAGCGCTGCCGGTGACCAGCCCAGAAACGCACGCACGGCGCTTTCTTCCTGTTCTTCCGAAAAGTAACTGGAGGCCAGCAGCAACTGGAATCCGTGCTGACTCAGTGTGTCACTGAAGCCCTGAATGGTATCGGCGAAGATCGGCCCGGAGATGTTCGGAATCACCATCGCCACCACCCGGCTGCGCGCCGACGCCAGACCGCCTGCCACCAGATTGGGCACGTAGCCCAGCGCATTGACCGACGCCGCAATGCGCTCGCGCAGTTCCGGGGACACCTGTTCCGGTTGGTTGAAGTAGCGCGAAACGGTGATGGCCGACACGCCAGCCTGTTTGGCCACGGCACTGATCGTCACGCGGCCTGCGCCCCGGCGTTTACGTGTCACGGATGTTGGGTCAGCCATGTTCGTGCGCTTCTTTTAAAATTAAAAAGCATATAAAACTAATTTTTCAGTATTGGACGATCTATCTGTCATTTCCTGATACTGGCGATGTTAGCGCTAACAATAATGGTTTGTCTGCTACTCGCCACCGCGAATGCCCGGAACCGGTTTGGTTGTAATCAAAGGCGTCAGTGCTTGGGGCACTGTCGGATCAGGGCATATTTCAGGCAGGCACGCAGATGCACACAGCACATGGGGATGGGGTCAAACACACACGGCTGGCGCAGGCCATCGATCAGGCCCATGCGGCGCGGGGGCGTCGTTGCGGCTGGCTGCTGATGGGGCTGACGGCGTTGCCGATGGTGCCGGTCATGGCGGCCGATACGGTAGAGCAGGCCGCCGATACGCCGACACTCGAATCGGTCACCGTAACCGCCACGCGCCGTGAAGAATCGCTGCAGAAAGTACCCGTCGCCGTGTCGGTGATTCAGGGCGAGCAACTGGAGCGCGACAACCGCAACGGCGTCGCCAGTATCGTGCAGCAGGTGCCCTCGTTGAACTTCAGGACCGGCGCGTCGAACAAGGACACCTCGCTGTTCGTGCGTGGCGTCGGCACTATCTCTACTTCGCCGGGCGTCGAGCCGACCGTCGCGACAGTCATCGACGGCGTGGTCTATGCCCGTCCAGGCCAGGCCACACTCGATCTGCTGGACCTGGAGCGCATTGAAGTTCTGCGCGGTCCGCAAGGCACGCTGTTCGGCAAGAATGCGTCGGCCGGGGTGCTCAATGTGACCACCAAGGCGCCGACCGAAGAGACCCACGGCTACATCGATCAGTCCTACTACAGCGGCAATGAAAGCCGCACGCGCTTCGGCATCGGCGGCAGCCTGATCCCTGACACGCTCAAAGGCTCGATCACCACGCTGTTCGGCAGCTACGACGGCAACGTCGACAATAAGCTCAACGGCCATGAGGTCAACGGCTACAACCGCAAGGGCGCGCGGGGCAAGCTGGAGTTCACGCCCAACGACGACATCACCTTCACCCTCGCGGCCGACTACATGCAGTCCCACGACGACGCGCCCAATGGCGTGGTGACCCAATCGCTCACGCCAGCGTTCACCAGCGCGCTGTCGCCGGTGCGTGCCGACAGCTACAACCGCAACGTGATCAGCGATTACCGCAGCCATGTCGAGGACACCAACAAAGGCCTGTCCGGGCAACTGGACTGGCAACTGGGTGACTACACCCTGACGTCGATCACCGCCTGGCGCGGCTGGGACAACACGCAGTATCAGGACGGCGACCGTTTGGGCACCGTCACCGCGGCGTTCCCCGGCACCGAAGACAAGGGTGATCTTGAGTTCAACCAGTACTCACAGGAACTGCGCCTGGCTTCGCCCAAAGGCCAGTTCATCGAATACGTCGGTGGCCTGTTCTACATGCACGGCAAGAGCGACGAGACCTATCAGCGTACGTTGGTCACACCGACGCGCCGCGATCAGGGCGTTGCCGATTACACCACGACCAATGAAAGCTATTCGGTGTTCGGCGAAACCACGTTCAATTTCACCCCGGACTTCCGGGCGATTGCCGGACTGCGCTGGACGCACGACGATCTTGAGTACGATCACCGCCGCGTCTCGACCTCGGCCACCACGGTCAGCGGCATTCAGCCGGCGACCAGCAGTTCCGGTTCGGTCAACGAAGAGGGCAAGTCGGGCCGTCTGGGGCTGCAATACGATCTGAGTGACAGCGTGACCAGCTACATCACCTATTCGCGCGGCTACAAAGGCCCGGCCTACAACGTGTTCTTCAACATGCAGCCGCGTGACACAGAAGCCTTGAAACCCGAGACCTCCAATACGTGGGAAATCGGTATCAAGGCCACCACCTGGAACAATCGCCTGACCACCAACCTGGCGGTGTTCCACAGCGATTACGACAACTACCAGGCCAACTTTTTCGACAGCGTTGCCGGGCAGGTCGTGACCCGACTGATCAACGCGGGCAGCGTCAGCACTGAAGGCGTCGAGCTGGATTACGCCTTGCAGGCCACGCGCAATCTGAAGTTCTCCGGTGCGCTGTCCTATACCCGGGCACGCATCGACACCTTCGCCTGCCCGGCCGGTGCCGCTGCGTCCTGCAATGTCGATGGCAAGACCCTGCCGTATAGCCCGGACTGGAAGAGCTACGTCCGCGCCGACTACACCATCCCGCTGGACAACGGCCTGGATATCGAACTGGGCACCGATTACAGCTGGCAGAGCGAAGTGCAGTACGACATCAGCCAGAACCCGGACACCAAACAAGGCGCCTTCGGCATCTGGAACGCCAGCGTCGCGATGGCCGATTACAACAGCGGCTGGCGTGTGGCGCTGCTGGGCAAGAACCTGGCGGACAAATCCTATGCACCGATGCTCGCCACGGGCGGCAACTATGTGTATCGCTCGGTGCCGCGTGATGACGAGCGTTATTTCGGCGTGCAGGTGCGCAAGGATTTCTAAGCGGGCAACCGCAATGAAGGGAGACAGGTATGAGCACAACGGCTCGACAGATGAAACTGGGCGCTTTCCTGATGGCCACCGGGCACCATGTGGCGGCCTGGCGACACCCGGACGTGCCCGCCAACGCGGGGCTGGATTTCAAGCACTACCGGCATCTGGCTCAGGTGGCTGAAGCGGCGAAATTCGATGCGCTGTTCGTGGCTGACAGTGTCGCTGCCGCCACGGGCGACATCGCCAGCCGCATGGCGCGTTCCGATCATTTCGAACCGCTGACGCTGCTGTCGGCGCTGAGCGCGGTGACCAATCACATCGGCCTGATTGCCACCGCGACCACCACCTACAACGAGCCCTACCACGTGGCCCGCAAGTTCGCCTCGCTGGACCATCTGTCGGGTGGGCGAGCGGGGTGGAATCTGGTGACGTCCGATGCGGCGGCTGAAGCGCAGAACTTCGGTCGCAGTGAACACGTTGGTCATGCTGAACGTTACAGCCGCGCCCGAGAGTTTCATGAAGTCGTGACCGGGCTGTGGAACAGTTGGGCAGACGATGCGTTCACCCGTGACAAGGCCTGCGGTCAGTATTACGACCCAGCCAAAGTGCAGGAGCTGAATCATCAGGGCGAACACTTCAGCGTCAAAGGCCCACTCAACGTGGCGCGCTCGCCGCAAGGCCAGCCGGTCGTCGTGCAGGCCGGTTCATCGGAGGTCGGTCGCGATCTGGCGGCGCAAACGGCCGAGGTGGTGTTCACCGCACAGACGTCACTGGCCAGCGCGCAGGCGTTTTATGCCGACATCAAGGGCCGTCTGGCAGCGTATGGGCGTAGCGCCGATTCGCTGAAGATCATGCCCGGCGTGTTGATCGTCGTGGCCGAGAGCGAAGTGCTGGCCAGGGAAAAATTCGAGTCGTTTCAGGACTTGGTGGAGCCCGAGGTCGGCGTTGCTCTGCTGGGGCGGATGCTGGGCAATTTCGACTTGTCCGGTTACCCGCTGGACGGGCCGTTGCCGGAACTGCCGCTGACCGACAGCGGGCAGCGCAGCCGTCAGAAGCTGCTCACCGAACTGGCCGAGCGGGAACACCTTAACCTCACGCAGTTGGGCCGTCGCATTGCCGGTGGGCGAGGGCATTACAGCCTGATCGGCACGCCTGAACAGGTCGCTGATGAACTGCAATGCTGGTTTGAGCAAGGCGCTGCGGATGGCTTCAATGTGCTGGTGCCGCACCTGCCCGGCGGGCTTGAAGACGTCGCGCGGTTGCTGGTGCCCGAGTTGCAGCGTCGCGGCCTGTTCCGCACTGAATACGAAGGCACCACCTTGCGCGAAAACCTCGGCCTGCAGCGCTCGATAAATCGAATTTGATCGTTCCCATGCTGGGCGTGGGAACAATCATTGGTAAAGGAAAACCTCATGAAACCATTTGCATTCATCGCCGCCATTCTCGCGTTCATCGGCCTGTTAAACACCGCTTCAGCCAGCGAACCCGACACCCTGCGCATCGGCCTTCAGAAAGGCTCGATCACCCTGGTCCTCGCCAAGGAGCATGGCCTGTTGGAGAAGCGATTCCCACACACACAAATCAAGTGGATCGAATTCCCGGCCGGGCCGCAGATGCTGGAAGCCTTGAACATTGGCAGTCTCGACATTGCCTCGACCGGTGATATTCCGCCGATCTTCGCTCAGGTCGCGGGTGCCGATCTGGTCTACATCGGCGCCGAGCCCGCCAAGCCCCAGGCCGAAACCATTCTGGTGCGCAACGAAAGCCCGCTGCACAGCGTGGCCGATCTGAAAGGGCGCAAGGTCGCATTTCAGAAAGGCTCCAGCGCGCACAACGTGGTGCTACGCGTGCTGAACAAGGCAGGGCTGACCTTCAAGGACATTCAGCCAATCTACCTGACCCCGGCCGACGCCCGCGCGGCGTTTGAAAACGGCAGTGTCGATGCCTGGGCCATCTGGGATCCGTACTATTCCATCGCACTCAACGAAGGCCACAGTCGGCTGCTGGCGAATGGTGAGGGGCTGGGATTGTCCGGTCCGTTCTACACCGCACGCCGCGGTTTCGCTGACAATAACGGGGCTTTCGTGCAGAGCGTGCTCGACGAATTGACCGCCGCCGATGCGCTGACCCGCTCGCAACGCGCCGAGAGCATTCAGATTCTGGTGCGCAGCATGGGCTTGTCCGAAGCGGTCATCACTCAGTATCTTGACCATCGCCCGGCCTCACCGAGCCTGCCGATCACGCCAGAGATCGTCCGTGCGCAACAGGCGACCGCCGATCTGTTTTTCGACAACCACCTGGTGCCCAAGCGGGTCGATATCCAGCAGGCCGTGTGGAACAGGCCTTGAGTATCCCCCTGACAAGAGAGGATTCAATGACGTATATCGCTGCCGAACATCGCTACAACGACATGCCTTATCGCCGTACCGGTCGCAGCGGGCTGGTCCTGCCGGCGCTGTCGCTGGGCCTGTGGCACAACTTCGGTGACAGCACGCCCATCGACACCCAGCGCGCCATGCTGCGCACCGCGTTCGATCTGGGCATCAACCATTTCGACCTGGCCAACAACTACGGCCCGCCCTACGGCAGCGCCGAGATCAACTTCGGTCGCCTGCTGCGTGAAGACTTCAAGCAGTACCGTGATGAGCTGATCATCTCCAGCAAGGCGGGTTGGGACATGTGGCCGGGACCTTACGGGCAGGGCGGTGGTTCGCGCAAATACGTGCTGGCCAGCCTTGATCAGAGCCTGCAGCGTATGGGGCTGGATTACGTCGACATTTTCTATTCGCACCGCTTCGACCCGGACACACCACTGGAAGAAACCGCCAGCGCACTGGCTACTGCCGTACAGCAGGGCAAGGCGCTGTACATCGGCATCTCTTCCTATTCCGGGGCCAAGACCCGCGAGATCGCTGCGTTGCTCAAAGAGTGGAAAGTGCCGCTGCTGATCCATCAACCGGCCTACAACCTGCTCAACCGCTGGGTCGAGAAAGACTTGCTCGATGCGACTGAAGAGCTGGGCGCAGGCGTGATTGCCTTTACTGCGCTGGCGCAGGGTCTGCTGTCGGACAAGTACCTGAACGGTGTGCCCAAGGATGCGCGGGTCAATCGTCCGGGCGGCGGTTCGTTGCAGGCTTCGCACCTGTCCGAGCAGAACATCGCTCACGTGCGTGCCTTGAATGAAATCGCCCAGCGTCGTGGCCAGAGCCTGGCACAAATGGCGTTGGCCTGGACGCTGCGCGATCCACGTGTGACATCAGCGCTGATTGGCGCCAGCCGTCCCGAGCAGATCGTCGAGAACGTCGGCGCCTTGAAAAACCTGTCGTTCAGTCAGGAAGAACTGACCGAGATCGACAGCTTTGCGGTAGAAGGCGGGATCAATCTGTGGGAGAAACCTTCTCTGGCTGAGTGATCCAGTCGAGGGCGGACGCAGAGCGTCCTGAGCGGCGTTACCATGCTGGGAACGATCATTGACCCGATAGACACCGATCATGCCCATGCTCCGCGCTCATCGTCCGCCTTAACACTGATCGTGCCCATCGCGTGGGAACGATCATTATCGTGTTCCTCCGAAGACTTGTGCATAACGCCGAGTGCTGACCCTTGCGGCTACATGCCCACGGGTACCGTGGGCACTATCAGCCTCCAGATCGGCGTTATCAGCCTTCCTCACCCTCGTCTTCATCCCCACCATCGACCTTCATGCCCAACTCTTTGATCTTGCGGGTCAGGGTGTTTCGGCCCCAACCCAGCAGCACGGCGGCATCGCGACGGCGGCCTGCCGTATGCTTGAGGGCGGTTTCGATCATGATGCGTTCGAAGGTCGGCACGGCGCTGTCCAGCAGGCTCGACTGACCGCGTGACAGGGCCTGATCGGCCCACTGACGCAGTGCCTGCTCCCAGTTTGTGACCGGCGCAGCATCCTGCGGCAGGCTGAGCAGTTCTGGCGGCAGGTCGCTGATGTGCACTTCACGGCCCGAGGCCATGACCGTGATCCAGCGGCAGGTGTTTTCCAGCTGACGCACGTTACCCGGCCAGGGCAGATGCTTGAGGTATTCCTCGGTCTCGGCCTTGAGCAGTTTCGGCTCGACCGCCAGTTCCTGCGCGGCACGGCTCAGGAAGTGACGGGCGAGTGTCGGGATGTCTTCGCGACGGTCCGACATGCGCGGAATGTGAATACGGATCACGTTCAGGCGGTGGAACAAGTCCTCGCGGAACTTGCCGGCCTGCACGAGGGTTTCCAGATTCTGGTGGGTCGCAGCGATGATGCGCACATCGACCTTGACCGGCGTATGACCCCCGACCCGATAGAACTCGCCGTCTGCCAGAACACGCAACAGTCGCGTCTGGGTGTCGGCAGGCATGTCGCCGATTTCGTCGAGAAACAACGTGCCGCCGTCAGCCTGCTCGAAGCGGCCGCGACGCAGGTTGGCGGCACCGGTGAAGGCGCCTTTCTCGTGACCGAACAGCTCGGACTCCATCAGGTCCTTGGGGATCGCCGCCATGTTCAGCGCAATGAACGGTGACGCCGAACGCGGGCTGTGACGGTGCAGGGCGTGGGCGACCAGCTCTTTACCGGTACCCGATTCGCCATTGATCAATACGGTGATGTTGGAGTGGCTCAAACGCCCGATGGCGCGAAACACTTCTTGCATCGCAGGCGCTTCGCCGATGATCTCGGGGGTGCGGGTCAACGTGGGCGCGACATCCAGACCCTGCTGTTCCTGAGCGTGCTGGTTGGCACGCTTGACCAGCGAAACGGCTTCATCGACGTCGAACGGCTTGGGCAGGTATTCGAACGCACCGCCCTGATACGACGCTACGGCGCTGTCCAGGTCCGAATGGGCGGTCATGATGATGACCGGTAGGCGTGGATGCTGTTCGCGAATTCGCGCCAGCAGGTCCAGGCCGCTGGCACCCGGCATGCGGATGTCGGAAATGATCACGTCCGGTTGCTGACGCGCCAGGCGACTCATCACCCCATCGGCGCTGTCGAAGCTCTGCGTGGTCATGCCTTCCTGTTGCAAGGCCTTTTCCAGTACCCAGCGAATGGAACGATCGTCGTCTACGATCCAGACAGTTTCACTACGGCTCATGTCGAAGCTGCTCCTTGTTCCAGCGGCAGGAAGATCGAGAATGTGGTGTGGCCGGGATGGCTGTCACACTCGATAAGCCCCTGGTGCTGGCTGATGATGTTCTGGGTAATGGCCAGACCGAGCCCTGTGCCATCCGGGCGGCCACTGACCATGGGGTAGAAAATGGTTTCCTGAAGCTCGGCCGGGATGCCCGGACCGTTGTCGATGATCTCGATCTTGCTCACCAGCCTGTGGCGCACGTGGCCGATGGTGAACTGGCGCATGGCACGGGTACGCATGGTGATGCGGCCCAGGCGCAATTCGTTCTGACCGCTGATGGCCTGCATGGCGTTGCGCACGATATTGAGCACGGCCTGAATCATCTGCTCGCGGTCGATCAAGACATCCGGAATGCTCGGGTCATAGTCGCGCACCAGCGTGATGCAGCCTTGGCTTTCGGCTTCGACCAGGCTGCAAACCCGTTCGAGCACTTCATGCACGTTGGTCATCGCCAGCGAGGGCAGTTTGTTGGACCCCAGCATCCGGTCAACGAGGTTACGCAGGCGGTCGGCTTCTTCGATGATGACGTTGGTGTAATCCTTGAGGCTTTCTTCAGGCAGTTCGCGGGCCAGCAGTTGCGCGGCGCCGCGAATCCCGCCCAGCGGATTCTTTATTTCGTGAGCCAGGCCGCGCACCAGCATCTTGGTGGTTTCCTGCTTGGACAACTGGGCCTCTTCCTTGGTGATACGCAGCAGGCGGTCACGAGGGTGGACTTCAAGCAGCAGCAGGGTTTCGCCCTTGCTCAGAATCGGGGTCACGGCGTAGTCGACGGTCAGGGTCTGGCCGGTCAGCGCGGTGAGCATGGCTTCACGTTTGGTGAAAGGGTGGGCCTGTTCGACTGCCTGGCGAAGTGAACTCAGCGCTTCGGCCGATTCGGTGAACAGCTCGCTGATGAATTGCCCATGGCTGCGCTGCCCACTGATGGCGAGCAGCATTTCCGCCGCCGGGTTCATGTACTCGAGACGCAGGTCGGCGTTGAGCAGAATGGTGGCAGTGGTCAGGTTATCCAGTAACAGTCTGTGCAGCGCGTCGCTGATAGTCATGAATCGTGTTGACCTCTTTTGGCACATGGCAATCGCGCTATGCGGGTGCTGACAGAGCCTTGTCAGCACGGGCAGAGCCACCCATATGGTGCTTGACGGGGTGCTATGCCGGAGAAGTTGCAAAAACCAAACCAAGGCTCCGAAAAGAAGCGTTTTCTCTGCAAAACAGGTGCTTTTTTCGAACGCGTGCCCGCATACGGCGCTACTTGAGGGTGATTTCTGAACCAAAGTGGGCTGTATTGTTGCGTGGATGCCAGATTCGCGCACCAAAAAGGTGCCCTGAGATATGTCGTCTTCTTTCATGCATCTAGAACCGAAGCTGCGCTGAAATCCGCTTCTGCCCGCAGGGCGTAGGAGCTCTCGCAGGTTACGACGGCAGCGATGGGCTGCGCAGCGGCCCCTGGTTGCGTCTGAAAAAACGCGTGTGCAGGTTTTGCTACCGGTTCCCGGCAGATCGCCGGCAAGCCGCCTCCCACGGTCCGTTGTTTGCTGAGCGACAACGCTACGTCGAAGACAAGATAGCTTCAGAGGAACGGCAGGATGCTGCTTTCCGGTTCTGGCTTGTCCTTGAGTGGACACTCCGGGCGAACACCGTATTCCTCGGTCTTGCACGGATTGACTGCACGCTTCTGTGCAAGGGAAATGCGCTTCAAGTGAAAGGACTGATTGGGCGTCTTTTCCAGTACCCGCCCCATCTGGTCGAAGATCTCGACAGAGATCTGATGCGTGCCCCGGTCAATATTGCGCAGTGGAAACACCGGGCTGCGTCCCGGCTGGCCGACGGCAACTCCGTCCAGCAACAGGCGATAACTGTGGCCTGGCTGTAATACCGGATCGCTGGTCACCGTCACGATCAGGTCGCCGCTGGGACTGCTGATCGCGGCATCCGGTTCAGGCACAAGCACTCTCAGCAACTGATAGTGGAAGATCGCAGGCGGCTTGCTTTCGACGGGTTTGCTCTTGAGGGTCCGGGTGGGCGGTGTGCCGGTCATGTTGTTGCTGGGCGGGATGTCGACGCGCTTGGCGTTCTTGCGCGGCTGGTCGGTAAAGACCCGATTACCGTTGGCATCTATATAGGTGTAGACGTCCGCCAGCGCAGGCAGTGCGCACAGCAATAACAGCGTCATCAGCAGGCCGCGCATGTTCATGGCTTGCCGAGGTGGACGCGTTGCACGGTCAGGGTGATGGTTTCACTTTGCTGGATGATGCGTTCGCCGTCCTTTACCACCACTGCAAAGCTGTGCTCGCCACGATCAATATTCATCACCTGAAAGCGCGGAAGGTTGGTGGGTTGGCCATACAGGTTGCCGTCCAGTAGCAGCTGCAGGCGATGGGCCTGCTGCAGACGCGGCTGAATTTTCACACCGATGATGAACGAGCCGTTGTTGGCGCGCAGTGCCTCGTCGGTCGGCAGGTCGGAGAGTTCGAGCGTGCTGTAGGCGTCTTGAGACTGTGTCTGAGTCTGAGTTTGCGGCTCGACTGCTTGCGGCGCGGTGTTGAGGACCGGTCGGGAGGGACGGGATTCCACGCTGTTGAGTGGCGGCAGTTCAACGACCTCGGTCTTGACGCCATTGGGTGGCTCATTACTGAACGCCGTATTGCCATTCGCATCGGTGTACTTATAGATCTGCGCTACGGCAGGCAGGCTGATCAATAGGAACAGGCAGATGAGGCTTTGACGCATGGGGAGCTCGACAGCGAAGGGCAAAGGTCACCAGCATAGAACACTTCGCCCTGTGTCGTGCAGACAGGCTTACAGTTTTGGTGCGCACAGATCCGCAGTGGCCAGCACCAGCGCCTGATCATGGATCGGGTCGCTCAGGTGGCGCTTGAGTGCGGCGTCCAGCAGCGTCTGACAATCGGCAGAGGCGCGAACCGGCTGGAAGTCGGCGTAGGCCTTCAACAATTCAGTCTGCAGACGATCCAGTTTCGGACGGATGTCGTCGACCAGGCTCAGACGTACCGTGTCGGGCGCCTTGCCTGCCGCGTGCCATTGGGCAAGCAGAGCGTTCTGCACGCGCTTGTTGGCTTCGATCTGGGCACGGAACAGCCGCTGGACATCCTCCGGGTTCAGCTTGAACTCGGCGGCACGTGCCTGGGCAGCGGTGATCACCTGTTGTTCGCGGGGCGGGTCTTCCACAGCCTTGCCACTGTCCCATTTGCTCAGGGCTACCTGATCGGCAATCGTCAGACGCTCGCTGATGGCCTGCAGCAACGGTTCAAGGGCGGAAGGTTTCTGCTCGGCGGCGAAGATAAAGCCTGAGGACAGACAGGTCAGGGTCAGTAACGAGCTGGCGAGAAGCATGCGCATGGGGCGCTCCATCGTGGGAAAGGATGAAGAGTTAACGCCACGTCGCGGTTCGGGGCCAGTGCCTTTGAGTGAATAAAGATTCATGAATTGTCCGACAATTGATATTGCGCAAAAAAAAGACCTCCCGGAGGAGGTCTTTTGTTACGCCATCAACGTCAGGCCATCAACGTTGGTGCAACTGGATCAGCAGCTGTAGTACAGCTCGTATTCCAGTGGGTGTACGAAAGTGCGAACCTTGATTTCTTCTTCGCTTTTCAGCTCGATGTAGGCATCGATGAAGTCGTCGCTGAATACGCCGCCCTTGGTCAGGAACGCACGGCCCTTGTCCAGTTCTTCCAGGGCTTCTTTCAGGCTGCCACAAACCTGTGGAATCTCTTTGGCCTCTTCAGGCGGCAGGTCATACAGGTTCTTGTCAGCTGCGTCGCCAGGGTGGATCTTGTTCTGGATGCCGTCCAGGCCAGCCATCAACAGTGCAGCGAACGCCAGGTACGGGTTGGCTGCCGGATCCGGGAAGCGTGCTTCGATACGACGGCCGCGTGGGCTGGAGACGTAAGGAATACGGATGGACGCGGAGCGGTTACGTGCCGAGTAGGCCAGCATGACCGGTGCTTCGAAACCCGGGACCAGACGCTTGTACGAGTTGGTCGACGGGTTGGTGAAGCCGTTCAGTGCCTTGCCGTGCTTGATGATACCGCCGATGAAGAACAGGGCAGTGTCGGACAGACCGGCATAGCCTTCGCCTGCGAAGGTGTTCTTGCCATCTTTGGCGATGGACATGTGCACGTGCATACCCGAACCGTTGTCGCCATACAGAGGCTTCGGCATGAAGGTAGCGGTACGGCCGTAGGCATCGGCAACGTTGTGTACGCAGTATTTGAGGGTCTGAACTTCGTCAGCCTTCTTGACCAGCGTGTTGAATTTCACGCCGATTTCGTTCTGGCCGGCAGTGGCAACTTCGTGGTGGTGTACTTCCACGATCTGGCCCATTTCTTCCAGGGCGTTGCACATTGCGGTACGGATTTCGTGGTCGTGGTCGACCGGTGGAACCGGGAAGTAGCCACCCTTGACGCCAGGACGGTGGCCCTTGTTGCCGCCGTCGATGTCGCCGTCGGTCATCCAGGAAGCCTGTTCGGAGAAGATCTTGAACATGGAGCCGGAGATGTCGGACTTGAACTTCACTTCGTCGAAGACGAAGAATTCTGGCTCAGGACCTACGAATACGGTGTCACCGATACCGGTGGACTTCAGGTATTCCTCGGCACGGTGGGCGATGGCGCGCGGGTCGCGATCGTAGCCCTGCATGGTCGAAGGTTCGATGATGTCGCAGACCAGAATGATGGTCGGCTCTTCGGTGAACGGATCGAGAACGGCAGTTTCGTCGTCCGGCAGCAGGATCATGTCGGAGGCTTCGATGCCTTTCCAGCCAGCGATGGAGGAACCGTCGAACATTTTGCCGACTTCAAAGAAGTCGTCTTCCAGCGCATCGCGCGCAGGCATCGTGACGTGCTGCTGCTTGCCCTTGGTGTCTGTGAAGCGCAGATCAATCCACTTAACGTCATGATCTTTGATGAGTTGAACCGACTTCGACATGGTGTCCTCCGGGTGGCTAGGGACCGCCTTATAGTTTTGGGCCCCTTGAATTTGGGTGATGCCGGCGCGAATACTCTGCCAAGGCAACCTGCCTCACAAGGGAGCAATTTGCATGCCAGTGCCCCGTGTTGGGTTTTTTGCCTCAATCCGAGGCTTTCAGGGCGTCAAATGAGGATTCTCGGAAAAATCACGCACCTTTATGGCGCTGACAATTGAATCGACGACCCTTTTTGGTGCGTCGATGATTGGCCGTACGATAACTGGTTAAACCGTGAGCAATTTCCGCTATAATCCGCGCCCCCCTTTTTTGGTCGGCACCTCACGCACCGTTTCCATGAAACTAATCGTTAAAGTTTTCCCAGAAATCACCATCAAGAGCCCGCCGGTTCGCAAGAAGTTCATCCGGCAGTTGGGCAAGAACATTCGTACCGTGCTCCGGGAACTGGACGCGGACATTGTTGTGGGTGGCGTATGGGACAACCTCGAGGTGGAGACCCGGCTGACCGACCCCAAAGTGCTGCAGGGCATTACCGAACGCCTGAGTTGCATGCCGGGCATCGCCAACTTTCTGCAGGTGGCCGAGTACCCGCTGGGCGACATGGATGACATCGTTGCCAAGTGCAAGGTGCACTACGCCGACCTGCTACCGGGCAAGATGTTTGCCGTGCGTTGCAAACGTGCCGGACGACACGATTTCAGCTCCATGGATGTCGAGAAATACGTCGGCAGCCAGTTGCGTCAGCAGTGCGGCGCGGCCGGAATCGAGCTGAAAAAGCCCGATCTGGTGGTCAGAATGGAAATTCGCGACCAACGGTTGTTTGTCGTTCATGACCAGCACAAAGGCCTGGGCGGTTATCCGCTCGGCGCGCTGGAGCAGACCCTGGTATTGATGTCCGGCGGTTTCGATTCGACCGTTGCGGCCTACCAGATCATGCGCCGCGGGCTTATGGCCCATTTCTGCTTCTTCAATCTGGGCGGTCGTGCCCACGAACTGGGCGTGATGGAAGTCGCTCATTTCATCTGGAAGAAGTATGGAAGCTCCCAGCGAGTGCTGTTCGTGAGCGTGCCTTTCGAGGAAGTTCTCGGAGAAATTCTGCAGAAAGTCGATAACAGTCATATGGGTGTAGTTTTGAAGCGTATGATGTTACGCGCTGCTTCATCCGTGGCTGATCGTCTCGAAATCGATGTGCTGGTCACGGGCGAGGCGATTTCACAGGTGTCAAGCCAGACGCTGCCCAACCTGTCGCTGATCGATTCGGCGACCGACAAGCTGGTGTTGCGGCCTCTGGTGGCCAGCCACAAGCAGGACATCGTGGATCAGGCGACGGAGATCGGTACGGCCGACTTCGCCCGACACATGCCTGAATATTGCGGGGTGATCTCGGTCAACCCCAAGACCAACGCCAAGCGGAATCGCGTTGAGTATGAAGAAAAACAGTTCGACATGGCGATTCTCGAGCAGGCGCTCAAGCGCGCAAAGCTGGTTTCGATCGATCGGGTCATCGACGATCTGAGCCGCAATGTCGATATAGAAGAAGTCAGCCAGGCGCTGGCCGGTCAGGTCGTCATCGACATCCGTCACCCGGATGCGCAGGAAGACCAGCCGCTGCAGGTGCCGGGCATAGAAGTACAAACGCTGCCGTTCTATGCACTGAACAGCCGTTTCAAGGAACTGGATAACACGCGCCAGTACCTGTTGTATTGCGACAAAGGCGTCATGAGTCGCCTGCATGCTCACCATTTGCTCAGTGAGGGGCATGCCAATGTGCGCGTTTATCGACCGAGCTAAGTGCCCGGGGCTGTTTGCCTGT